>MDTC01083660.1_pt1 | contig 13129 bp, 5 predicted proteins | sample 811181 | NCBI WGS metagenome assembly MDTC01 (sample SAMN05326644, study PRJNA326480) | marine metagenome | isolation source: seawater | place: Pacific Ocean: North | collected 2011 | reverse complement strand
TTTTGAGCATCGACATATGCTTTAATTGATTGCTGTGTTGCTAACTGCGTGGCTGAATTTGTAGACAAATCATCTTCATCAAGAATGGCTGTGCCACTTACGCCAGTATTTAAAACTGGTGATGTTAATGTTTTGTTTGTTTCAGTTACAGTAAGGTCTTTATAATAATCAGTTAAAACAGAAATATCGATTCTTTTTAATGCGCCAGCATCTGACAATATAAATTCATCTGTAGAAGCAAGGCCACTAGTTAACGCTGTCTGGCCACTGATAATGTTGTCATTAAGCATAGACCCTTCAACTGCATCTGCTGCTATTGTTATAACGCCAGTTGTAGCTATAGTCGCATCACCAGACATAGCTTTGTTATCAAAGCTGTCAGAACCATCATAAATAAGAATATGCCCACCAGAAGGACTGCTTATCGTTGTGTCACCTAATTCTGCAAGCGTATCAAAAGCTGCAACCTCAACAAGTACTGCCCAGTTTGATGTGTCGCTGGCAGTTAAATAAGACCCAGAACTTGTATGCGCTGTTGTACATATGTAAACATTTTTATATGTTGCTGCATCACTTGTTGAATTTTGAATTACAATATCTCTTAATACAAAAGCTGTGCTAGTTGCCCAGTTTCCTTTAAAATTTCCAACCTCAGATGTGATAGCCAAATCACCAGAACTGTCAAAACCTAAAAGTTTGCTGGCTCTGTCAGTTGAAGATGTTGCAAATTCTGTTGATGTAAGCGTGTTACCTTTTGTTATTTTTATTGATCGATCTACACCTTCCTGAATCTGCTGTGTAATAAATGTTAATCGGTCTAAAGCGTCTTCATGTGAAGCAGAAGGGAAAGGATCATTTTCTACATAATCAGTTCCTTGCGTTAAAGTTAAGTTTCTTCTAATAACAACTGTTTCGCCATTGGCTGGTCTATAATCAGTTGCTGAATAATGAGCATCTGAACTGGTTCCAGTGTTGTATTTAAATAAAACATTACCACCACTAGAATTTCCTGCATTTGTAACAACATAATGCGTGTCTAATGTTTTTGTTGTTTCAACGCCAGCGGTTGTCCTGACGATTACTTCCAAATCAGCATTAGCAAATATTTTAAAGCCATAAGCAAATGAATGTGTACTACCATTGGCTGTGTAACTATTTTTTTGCGTTGTACTTGATATCGTCATTGCAATTGATCCTTTATCAATTTGTGTTGGGTGTATGCTTTCATAATGTCAGCGTGTTCTGGCTTTTGAATTAACCGCATAAACGCTTCTTTATAAAATTTAGTTTCATGTCTTTTAATCATGTTAATCTGCTCATCTTTATCAAGACTTCTAAATTCAATTGAGAGTATTAAATTTTCTAAATGTTTTCGAAATAATTGCGGCGCAAAATATTTGTTTACTGGCAAAGTTATTTGATTTTTTGCAACTTCATTTAATTCACCTCTAAACGCTTTGGAAAGAGGTATACCAAACAAAGATTTTTTTTGAACACTTAATGGAACACCTAATTTAATAAGTTCTTTTTTCCATTCAGGTAATGCTTCACTTGTTGATACGCTAAAAGGCGTTAATGAGTTCCAAAGCGCATTGTAAGGGTTAGCGCTAAATGGGATTGCTCTTTGTCTTCTTTCACCCAATACATCATATTGGTATTGATAATCTGTGCCATGTTCCTGATACCAAGGATTACTTTTATTTTGTAATAACCATGTATTTACAAACGCATCTTTAAAAAATTTACCAGCGGAACTTTCTGTTTTAACAGTTCCAACTAGATGGTAAGGAACTTCATCTAATTCATTATCGCCGCCTTTTCTTTCTGTAAACATACTCTCTACATCTTCCAACGAGTAGTATTCTATTGGTGAAGAAACTGTTTTAGACGATGGATCAATTAACTTATCAACATTTCTGACAACCGCGCTATAAGGCATAGGCGCTATACCAATAACATTTGACATTGGTGACTGTAAGATTATTTCAGGATCCTCATATTCTAATGCAGCAAAGACAGATGACATACCTTGCAAAAATGGTAACTCTTGAAAGTAATTAACCGTTGCTAATAAACTAGCGGCAAAAAATGTTTGCTGGTCTGCTGGATCTTCAAAGCGGCGCATCCTTTCTGCTGTATCCGCTGAAATACCAAAAAATGCACTTACTGGCTCTAGTCCTGCAAAACTAACATATCTTAATGCGCCATTCGGTATTCCAAATTTATCATATAAAGGCAGCGGTGAACCATCTTCACCAACTGGCCAATCATCACCTCTAAATACAAAACTGTAAGGCTGCCAACCTTTAGGTAACTGGTTTCTAATATCTTGATCACCAGGCATTGCGCCAGTCATTCTACCAGTTTGAGCATATTGAAAAACAAGCGCCATTGTTGAAGTGCCAAAAGCCAACCGCCCTCTGGCTCGCATTGCAGCTTGTGCGCCGTTTCTTCCAAGTAAATCATCTCTTATTGTTTGACTAACAAGACCCAATGGGTGACCTTGGGCAACCATTTTAATTGCGTTTGTTGGCGCTTTAGCAAATGGAATAAGTAATTTACCAATAAAGTTTTTTTGAACTGATCTTGTAACTTCACCAAGACCGCCATCAACTTCTTCTGTCAATGTTGCATATCTAGAAGCATGATCCATTTCACTAGAAACTGATCTAGGGTCTAACAAAACCATCATTCCATCATCAATAGCCGTGTCCATATCATTGCCATTGTCTAAAGAAATTCTAGCTTTTTTATAAGCTTCTTCATACAATACACCTTTAGAAGCTATGACACGCCAAAAATCGTCAGCACCCATTAGGAACCTTCCTGGTTGCCTAATCATTTTGCCAAACCAATCAACGCCCCTACCTTGCCATCCTGAAACGCCCAGACTTTCTGAATCAATTGCTTTAAATTGAGATGCTTCAATTTTGTTTAATTGATCTGCTGGTGCTTCATCTTTCCAAGTTTTATAGGCTGTTACAAATGCATCTCTAATAGCCATTGTTTGACCTAATTGCCGCGCAAAAACATCTCCAAAGTAAACACTTTGAGGATCTCGTGCAAATGCCATCCCTTTAATTGCGCCAGCGGAAGCGGATGTAAGATCAATAAGGTTGTTGTAAGCCATAAATAATGGCGTAGCAAAAAAGTTTTTTAAATGCGTTTTAGGCCATGCCAGCATTCCATTAATATAAATTTCATGGAACACAGCTTTTGTTTTAGCACTCCAACCGCCAGCAGCATATTTATTAGCAGCAGCCTGACCGCCTTCATTTAATGCTTTTAAATAACCTTTAGATAAATCTTTTGCTAATTTTCTACCACCAGTTTCATTTAATAAATCTTGTGCTGCACTGGCTATTTCTACATTTGTTCGAGCGCCAACTGGTATATTGAAAGCTTGTAATGCTCTGGCAATTTCTGTCTGTGCGCCTTTTGCGCGCATTTGTATGCCAGCATGAATAGACATCTGCCTGCGAAATTTTAACAGCATTTCAGTGCTGTCATCTCCTGCTTCTATTTCCCTTGCTATGGTTGCAAGCTTATCTGCTGACTTTTGCAAAAGAATTCTTAAAGCAGTCATATCTTCAGCATTAAGAATGCTGCCTGATTTCATCTGTAAAATCTTCTTAGTGAAACCAAGTTCGTCAGCTAATTTTTGCTGTGCTACCTCTAATGTTTCTGTATTAGCTTTTACTCCACGCTTTGCAGCTTCAGTTGGGTTTTTAATTATTTCTGAAACAGCATTAATAACAGCTAATACATCTTCGCCGCTATCAAGCTTGTCAAAATTAAAATCAATGCCTTCATCTGTGTTAACCAAAACACCACGGTTAACATACATATCAAATACATCAAGCGTGTCACCTTCATTAAAAAAGCCAGATGCTTTATTAGCATTTGCATTCTTTGCTTGTTGCTGGACAATTTCATCTGAAGACAAAGCAGATGTTGATAATGCTTCATCTAATTCCAATGGATCAGCAGGAAGATTAGTTGCTATATTTGCATCACCGCCTGCCGCGTCAAATCTGGCAACGCCTTGGGGTGATAGTAAATTAGCTTTGTTAGCATCTTGAACCTGAGTATAACTTGTACCATCAGGCATTAGACGCTCTGTTGAAGGCATTGGAACCGCAGTTCCTGGGACAACGTCACCAGCAGCATCTGTTGCGGTGTCAACAGCAGACCCACCACCTTTTTTTAATAGCGTTTTAAAAAATTCACCAGCTAAACTGGCAACTTGCGTAAACTCTGGCGAGTGTGGCTGAGTGTCAGCAAATTGGTTGACGCCGCCTGCATCCAGTGCGTCTTGTGCTTGTTCTTTTGGTATCATTGAAAGCCTATAAAAAAAGGCGCTCCATGGCGCCTAACTATATATAGATACTACTCTAATTTCGGTTCTTTGGGAACCGTTTTATGTATCTAATTTTGAATTTGTTAAAACTGTGCCTTTCATTTCTGGCGTTAATATGACTGCACCAGCTATGCCTAATTTAGTAAGAATATCGATAACTTTATCATCAAAAACTACAAAAGTATCAGAAGGTTTCTTTTTTGAAGGATGACTTAATTGTTTATATTTTAAAGCTTTAATACCATTTTTAGATAAATTTTGAGCAAATAATTTTGTTTCATTATAATTTATACTAGCAGGATTATTTGGCATTTTAGCTATTAAATCAGAAACTGGCCTACTCTCATCTACATTGTAGCGTTTGTAATATTTTATAAGTGCATTTTGTATTTTTTCTGGCTGCTCATTTAATGGTATTTCTGCATCAATAACTTCATTGTCTGCAACTTTAAGATCTACTTTATAAACCTTACCATCCTTACCTTTAAAATTCATAGCCAATGCTTTGTCAGTATCAAAATACAGACCATAACCAAAAAATGTTTCACCAGTTCCAGTTCCTATTTCTTCAAAACTAAATTGATCAAAATCTTTACCAGAACCGTGGTAAGCTGTTATGCCTTTTACTTTTCTTGAAACTATACCTTTCGCAACACCACGCTCATTATCAAATTTAATAGGATTAGTTAGTGGGTATATAAATTTTGTTTGACCTTCTTTAATATCAAATTCTGAACCTTCTGGAACTAAATGTTGGTCTTGTAATCTACGAAATTCTTCAACATTTACTTCTATAGGTTCGCCCACTTCAACTGTACCTATAGCTTTAGATTCACCTTCGCCAGTTCTAACAATTGATACTCTTTTCCCAACAAACGATTTTAGAGTGTTTGTATTTCTTGTTTCATAAGTTTTTTCGCCACTAATAATTAGATCAGCATATGAAAGATTATTTTCAGTATCAGTTTTTACATTGATACCTTTTTCATCTGAAACGTCTAAAAATTCAGTCTTTTTTTTTAAGCTGCTGGCGCTTTGGTTTTCGGCTTGTTCACTGACGCTGTTAGATACAGTTCCTGCGCTGTCTTGCCTGACTTCTCCGCCGCTATTTGTCTGCGTAGCATCGCCACTACGAATGGATCCTTGTCCTTCATCAATTCCTTGTCCAGAAGTTTTTGTAATCTGCTCATAATCAATACCACCTTTAATCCATGATGTATCAGGATTGCTCCTATTTACATAAACTGTTGTATCATAATATGTCATATTTGCCAAGCTTATGTCATTATTTTTTGACAACTTTTTAACAGTTTCAATATAAAGATCTTGCATCTCCTCAATTCTTTGAGCAAGATTTGTTCCATCATAGAGTTCATCAAACTCTGGTATATACTGAAATCTAAAACCAACTAGTCCTGCTGTATTTGCATCTGTGCCAGCCTGAACCGCAGCGCTATCTGCTTGCCTAGCATCAGTTATAAATGTAAATCCATCAATTCCTTTTTCTCTTAAAGCGGTTGTTATTTGTTGTATAAAATCGGAGCCTTGCTTAGATCTAAAATATATTTCTGCTCCAGGTAATGCCCCTTCTGTATCAGCAGGAACAACTTTCGAAATAAACACTGAATCTTGATTATATTTTTTAGCTAAATTTACAATTGTTTTAGTAAGGTTTTCTGGATTAAAATCTTCTCTAGCTACAACTTCAACATTAAGCGCTCTTTCAGGGTCACCAGCAAACTCTCCAAAAGTATTATTGGCCTGAACTCCAATAACAGAATCATCATTAGCTACTGAGTTAATAATTTCTTTTGAAGCACCAGCTTGCGCAACATTTGATGGAACAGCACCTGGACGCTGTAAGCTAACGCCAGCTACTGTTCTTTGTAATGGAACTTTTAGTTCCTCTAATTCTTTTGTGGCTGCTTCAACAGCTTCAGGTGTTGAATTAGTACTGTCAATTATAGATCTTAATTGATTAATTCTTACTTGATCACCGCCAGCTAAAGAAGCTTCAAAATCTAATGATCCACCAGTTTGATTTGTCCAACCTTTTTTACCCCAATTTTCTTTTTCTAAAAACCAAATTACAGCTTGTAAATCATCTGCACCTAAATCACCTAAGTCAGCATCAAAATTTTTAATAACACCACTTTGGTTTATAATATCTTTTGCTTGGTTAAAAACTTCTTGTCCAAAATTAAATTCTGCACCAATTTTAGGATTTTCAAATGTGCTTCCAGTTAAATGAGAACCACTTACACCCTGCTCAGAAACAGTTGCAAGTCTAGGATATCCTGCAATTTTTCTAAGGTACCTTGCTGCCCATACGTCAATAGTAGCTTCATTAGTGTAACCAATTAGATTACCAGTAAAGTTAATTGTTTTAGGCGCTTTACCTAATTTAATTTGTCTAAATGTATCAATTAATGCAGAAGTTGCAGCAGGACTATTTGCATTAAATAAACTATTTGTTGCACTTCTTATTAATTTAAATGGGTCTTCTTTATCTTTATCAAGTTGATGTAAAGCTATAGAATTCATATTTTCGCCAGCATCTAGGCGTTTTTGAAACAATGCTATTTCTTCATCATATTCGCCTTTTGTAAAACGCCTTAGAACTTCAATAGAATTTTTCCAATTTTCTTTAACATTTGTTTGTGCAGATGTTGCTCCTAAAATATCTGCAAATAAATCACCTAAACCACCAAATTCTTGTCTTAATCTGGTTCTCATGGTGCGGTACCAACTAGCTTCATTTATAATAGCTATTGCATCTTTGTCACCAGCCTGCGCTCTTTGTACTAATGCATCAACATCATTAACCATTGTGTTGATCATATTATTCTTATGGGTTTCTGGTTTAATACGTTTGTTCTTTGGCTTATGAAACCCCCAAGCAATTTTTTGCCAATTAATTTTTATTTTTCCTTCGTCATCAATTTTGAAAGCTGGGTTTTTACTATTAGTAGCTAATGATGGTGGCAACCATCCCTCACTAGATGTAAAATTATTTTTAATTTTTAAAAACTCATTTCTGCCAGCATTAAAAACAGAATTAGAAAATGAACCGTTTTTTGTTGCAGCATCTTTTAATAATTTATTTTCTATTGGTAGTAAGCGTTTTATAATTCCTGATAAAATACCGCCTTCAGTTTCTTCTGGCTGCATTACAGCGCCGCCAGTACCAGTAGCAGCCAAAGTTTTTGCCCAAGGTACTTTTTGAGCAGTTATTGTTAAAGCTTTTATAAGACCTTCAGCTTTAACGCCAATAATACCACCGTCAACCATTGATTTAAATCTGTTAACAATATCTGGGTTGCTTTCATTTTTCTTAAAAGTATCAACTAAAAGATTACCAAATTGAGTTCTTTCTTCTTGAGATGCACCATCAAAATATTCAGTTAACATTACAGTAACTGTTTCATCGTTAGGATTAAATGCAGCAAAATCTGCAATAGCGCCCCACATAAGACCGCGAACAAGAGCATTAGTACTAGTTAAACCTTTTACAATTTTAGCAGCAGGAATAGCAGTTATTGCAAATTGTGATATGCCTTCAGCAAGTCCGCCTAAAATTTCATTTTCATATTGAACATCTGTTGCAGCTTGATTAAGAGTTTTCATACCAGGGATGTTGTCATTTACAAAATTACTGTAAGCATCAAAAACCATTTTTAATGAGTTACTGCCGCCCATAACCATTTTGTCTTGATCCATCAAACCTAAGTATTTCATACCAGCGCCATACAAGTCACCAGGAATGCCAGCTATATCTGCTGCTGCATCAAATGTTTCTTCAGCACCTTTAGCAGCGCCTATAGGAATAGCTTTAGATAAATCGCTTCCAACACTTGCAGCGCCAGACACTAGATTAGAAGGCATATTATCCATAGCGGCTGACATGAGAGCAGAATTTACATTTGCTGCACCAACTGGCAATTGGTCATAAACTTCTTTAGGACGAACAACGCCATCAACTGGGATATTGTCAGTACCGTCCACTGGCGGTGTTGCCATGTTTGCAAGGCTACCAATAACATACTTATTGTATTGTTCTGCTTCGTAATCGCTCATTTAACATCCTCAGTAGCAAATTCCATAAGATTGTTATAGAAACTCATTAACAATGCATTACTCTGCATTTTTTTAATTGTTTCTGGTTTTTTAAAAAAATTTAATAAACTTTTATATCTATTGCCATCAGGCGGATCAAAATCTGCGCCATCCATTATTGGACTACTCATCATTAGAACAACTCTTCTATCAAATTCGTTTTGAATAATTGCTTTTAATGGTTCTTGATTTTTTGTAATAATTTTTTCTGCTTTATCAATTATTTCTTCATAACTAGCATTTTTACCATTTGAAGTAAGCCATCTGGTAAAATCTCCTATAGCAGAATGATATTGAGCGCTGGCAGCTTTAGACAAAGCATCAATGCCATCTTTATATTTTTCATATTTCATTGAAGAAGCAATAATAGTTTTTGCCGCATTTTCGGCTTCAGAAATTTGTCCATCAAACTCTGTAACTGCTCGCTTCATAAAATAATCTCTGTCCTTTTGAATAAGGTCCATTAAACTATTTGTTACAAGTTCTATCGATAATTCACCGTCTAAATCAGCTTGATAAAGCATATTTAAAGTAGTTTGTTTTGATTTTAGCGGTACTTCTTTTTCTTCTGGAGGAGCATACATTTTGAAATAATTATTCAAAGAGTTGAGTTTTGCTGGATCAAAATAATTTAAGCCTTTTAGCAATTTAACATTAGCATCAACTTTGGCTTTATGTAGAGGATCGTCATAGTCACCATTAAAGATAGAATTATATATATTAAGTTTGTCTTTTTCAATTCTAAGTTCGTTTTCTTTTATAGCGTCATCTTTTTGTTTGTCGATAGAATTAGCAAGCGTAATCAAACTTTTGGTGAGTGATAGTTTTTTGGTTTTATCTAGAATACCAAGTGCTTTCTGCATTACTACGTCTGGAATATTTCCTTCACTAAATGCCATAGCAACGCCAAACGCATCATCTGAATTTTGCATGAGTTTTTCCATTGTGCCAATGACAACATTTTCAAGACTTTTATCTATTCTTTCTAAATATTCTGTTGTGTTTATATCACCTTTTATAACAGCATCTTTTAAAATATTTTTTTCTTCGTTAAAAATATTATTATATGCTTGTAGTCTGTCATAATCTGTTAGTTTAAAATTTGTTACGACATTAATTGCATTGTCAGTTTGCTCTGATAATAGGTTTTTATTTAATTCAACAATAAGCTTGTTATTTTCTTTCTTAAAATCGATAAGATATTTACTGGCCAGTTCTTGTGCTTTTAATGGAAAAGATGAAAGTGCCTTTTTATTAGATAATAATGAAGACCCAGAACCATCAGTAACTTTTCCAGAATTATATTTTTTTATAGTAGCTTTAATTTGCTTTTCAACCAATTCTTCAGCGGCTAATGGCTGTAAATAATTATTTTTATTTTTTTCTGTAATTTCATAAAGTTCCTGCTCTAAAGATAACGCAGCATTGTTAACTTGGGATTTAGCTTCTATATCAAGTTTTTTTATACCTAAATCAAATATTTCGCTTCCAATAGTAGCAATTGTGCCACCACTTGATGCAGCAGTGTTTGGGTTCATTCTTGCAGAAAGAAAACCGCTTCCGCCAGATCTGGTAAGCTTAACTTGTGATGTATATGTTGGAACTTTCATATTATATATAGGGTTTTAGTTGAGCGCCTTGGCCTAATAAACTCCCAATGCCTTTCATTCTTATATTCTGTGCTTGAACTTTGCTTTCATACAATGCCAGTTCACCTCTTAAACGCTCATTAACACCCTTTTCGCGTATTTCACTTGCATCAGCTTCTGCATTGTATTTCATTCTTTGTATGTCTTTTTCAGCTTCAATAGCGTTAGCCATTTGAACTTCAAGGGCGGTTCCACTTGTTGCCACAATTCCGCTTTTCATAAATTGTTGTGCAGTAGCTTTGTTTAAAACTCTAAACTGTTTTCTAAAATCAATGACATCTCTTTCAGCCATTAATTTAACTAATTTAGCTTTTTGCTGTGCAGCCTTTTCATTTCTTTTAGCAACACCATAATTATAATCACCAGCTTGTCTGGCACCTTTGGCTGCTTGACTAGTTCCTACGGCTGTTGCCGCCATTCCGCCTATCAATAATCCTGCTGTTACTGGATCTGCCATATTATATTACCTTTGCAAAACGTATAAAATCTATTTTATCTGGACTAAATTTTTTCATTACACCTTCTTCTTCCATGCCCATCAACTTTGCCCATCTTCGAGCATTTGACCATTCACCATTTACATGAGCCTGAACGCGGTGATAATTATTTTCGTCCATTATTTTTTTTAATCCTTGGCGTACTGCTCTGGACACAGTAATTGGATTTTTAAATATTCGATGGCTGGCTAAAAACCATGCTTCACCCAGACCATCCCACACTGGATAAACACCAGCACACGCCACTAATTCATCATCAATAACGAAAGTAAAACTTGCGTTTTCATTACACATATCTTCAACAAACTGGCTTACCTGAATAGGCGGCATATTGCGATTATCGTTTAAACCATCTTGAATAATAGCATTGGCATGGTCTGCCATAAAACCGATTAATTGCAATTACTTATCATACACTGTTAATGTTGGGAATATAGCCAATACCGTCATAGGTAATGGCTGATCCTGCAAAATAACAAAGGTAGCATCTTCATCATAACCGCCTTTAAATTCTATTATCTTATCACCACTAAACATAGATAATGCTGTGTCCATTGCTGATGATGATGTTCTAAATGGAACCGTATCAACATTAGTTGAACTAGTACCAACTTTTAATCCAACCGTTCTAAATAATCTTACAACAATATCGTTAATTCTTTTTATTTTACCCTGCGATGATCCTAAAGCAGACCCACCATCAAACTTTAAAGTTTCTAAAGTGCTTGTAAAAGGCAGTCCTATTTGCGCTTTTGTAACAGAAAAATCTAAACTAATTGCACCACTGGAAACCGTTTTATTTGGATGCGTTGCACCATTGGCAAGTATAGCAACTGATTGCCCTTCTAAATGATCTAAACCAGAAATTGACGTAGCTGCTGATCCAGAATAAGTCAGGCCGCTATCGACAAAGAAAGCATCCTCTGCGCTGGTGCCAAAATCAAAATTTGATAAATACTCAACATATCTTTTTGTTGCGCCGCCTATTGTCCTTTTAACAATAACCCAAACCTGATCCTCATTTAAGTCACCAGGAATCGTTGCAACACTTTCAACAACCGCATTGCCGCTGCCAAATACACCACCAATAATATGACGATGCCATGCAACAACTTGTTCTTCCCTGCGGTATGTCATACATACTAATTCACCATCAGAACGCACTGCCCAGACATTGGAATCTGGCTCTTGCTGGTAGGCCATTTCAGACAAACCACCTTCTGATATATGCTCTGCCAAAATGGTCATGTCAGGCGCTGTATAACTTGCTACATCATTATTATAGACAAACTCTCTTAATTTTCTTTTTGCTCTTTGCAGGAACAATGTAGAATTACCAATTTGCAAAGGCTGGGTAGTTGAAGACCCATAAGTTGTTGTTTGCTTAATCTGTGTGTCTGTTGGCGTTAATGGGGTATCTCGCCCTGACGCTCTAACCACAAATTCACCGCCACTTGTTCCAACCAGCAACTGGTTTGATGATGACAGATAGCGGATAACATTAACTTGATTAGAACCAATCGTATACGTTAACGCGCTTGTTGGGTCTGTTCCAAGTCTAAAATTTTCATAATCACCAGATGCTGAAAACCACAATGTCTGCGGCTCTGTCGCTGTACCGCCAAACACCAATCTCTGTTCATAAAAAGCAACCGTCCTTGGGTACCCAGTTGTACCTGACCATGCCCCTAAAGACCAATTATTCCATATGTTGTTTGCAAAACGAAAACCAAAAATACTTCTGCTACTGCCAGCAGCTTCATCAACTAAATCAAATGCTGGTGCAATAGTTAGTACTGTATCTGTTGCATCAACGACATGAAATTTATTATCGCCAGTTTTATTATTTGCAGCATTTGAAAAACTACTAGTGCCAATAAAACTACCAGATCTAAAACCTTTGTTTAAAAATTCACCAGCAGTATCTTGAAATCTGTCGTTATGTTCTAAACCAGTACTGCTTGGATCACCTTCATGCGCGCTTAAAGTGCTTGCAGTATAAGATGGAACTAGTAAATCATCACCAGCAAAATCTTCGTTGTTAGGTTGTACAGTTCCAGCTACAACAGTTGCGCTTGTGTAGCCAGTTATTTTTAAATAACCATCATGGCCATATTGTCTAAATCGTATTAATCTCCCAACATCAGTTGATACAAACAAATCTGCTGAAGCTATAACTGAAACATCACCTTCAACACCACCAGTTCTAATTGTGGTTGTTGTTGTATTTTCAGCTAAAAAAGAACCAAAATAAAAATCAACCACTGTTAATGTCCAAGCTGTATGACTTGTCCTTGTCAATTTTCTTGGCGCATGGTTTGGATGTACAATGTACATAAGATCTGCTGTTTGCGCAAAGACAATGTCAGGCAATTCTGCTGTTAAATAAGGTGTAGCTACTTCAACTGGACTACCACCTGAAACAATGTTTCCACCATCTTTATAAAATCGAATATACTCATTTCCAAATTCAATAATATACGCCTGATCAACATTAAACTGAAAAG
>MDTC01224794.1_pt1 | contig 13130 bp, 2 predicted proteins | sample 811181 | NCBI WGS metagenome assembly MDTC01 (sample SAMN05326644, study PRJNA326480) | marine metagenome | isolation source: seawater | place: Pacific Ocean: North | collected 2011 | reverse complement strand
CAGGGACCCTTTATCCCCCATCAATGTATGCTGACATTCTTGCGCTGCCTAACAACCTAACAACAAAGACTTCCTACATATCTCCCTTCGCAGGAGAGCGTCGACCAGTGCTAGTTGCTCGAGATGTGACAACAAGATACACTGAGCGTTCACCCGCAATGTGGGAAAGGATGCGCAACCACATCCAAGCTTTAATTGATGGCAGCGACGATCATGTCGCAGTATTCTGTCCTTCCTATAAATTGATGGAAGAAATAATGGGAGGAGTATTTTTCACTGGAGTCACCAAAATAACCGAATCCAGAGATTGGGTGAAAGATGATATCGACCGCGTTGTTGCGAAACTAAAGAATGAAAGAAGCATTGGTAACCGAGTTTTACTTTGTGGGGTGTTCGGTGCAAGACTTTCTGAGGGTATTGACTATGATGACGGTGTGTTAGGTTCTGTTGTTTGTATTGGCATACCTAATCCACCACCTTCGGTGTTATCTAACTCCCTCAAAGAGTATATTGCGGATAAATTTGGTAAGGAAAATGCCTGGCGGTATACCGTCACCCAACCAGCAGTCAATGCAATTCTACAAGCCATGGGTCGACCGATACGGTCGGTTGAAGATCGAGCACTAGTCTTGCTATTGGATAATAGAAATGATAGTAGGACATACCGTGACTGTTTTCCGAGTGCAATGAAAATGAACACATCTAATGAGCCAAACTCCACTAAATCGTTCGCCGCGAGATTCTTTAGAAGAGTAAAACGGCTGTGATTAAAGAAATAAAAAGGTTCATTGGTGTTTGACGCTGCCGCAATGACATGACAGAGTGGGAAGAAGTCGACATCTCCATTGGTGAACCGGAATCAAACATAGAGTCATTAGCAACTGCGGCCGACGGGTTGAGTGCAAATGTTGAATCACTACACAGCAACTTTTGGCAGGATGCTGCTCACTTATCAGAGGTTGAGGACCGTCATGTCCAGGTCTTGATTAATGCCGGTATGATACCTGAAGACCACATAGCGTCAACTGAACCGACCCGTAAACTGAGTTGGTTTGTAAATGAACTCAATGGTCGAATAGACCCAGACGGCCTCTCTATTCCAGTAAAAGGGCTCGAAGTTGATGATATCAAAATTTATCAGAAAACCGATCAAGAGTCATTAGTAAGACTGAAGTTTGTTGAAAAAGATGGTCAAGAATTAGAGCGATTCATCGACTTAAAATCTGAATCAGATAAGTATAACATCAAAGCAAATTTCTACAATGACAGATTGTATCTGAGATGGTAAGAAAGTCATCTATTAGGGATTGCTCCCAAGTTTGCAATCTCCTGAATCATCTTTTCAAGGGCTAGTTGTGCAGCCTGCTGATGTTGAGCACCCATCTCGTCTCTACTGTATCGTGCCATCTCAAACATGTTATCTAAAGCCAGCAGCGCATCATCAGATATCTGTGGCATCGCTTGTCTAATGGCAACTTCAAACTCTCTTACCGTTTCGAAATCACGTCTTAGGAAACCATTCTGTTGAAGCACAGTACAGAGATTTTGATAGCAATTAAAGATAGCCTCTCTGATAGAATCGCCCGCTGCTAGTAGCTCTGCCGTGTAGGCAAACACTTCAGCAGCATCCTGCAACAGTTCGTTATTCGCCCTTCGCAGGTAGAGTACCGTACCGACACCAATCAAAATAGCTACCAAAACCAACAACACATATGCCCAAGTCGGGACGTCAACTTCTTCTGCATCAAATTTATACTTCGGATTAAATGCTTCGTTAGAGTTTAACAGATTAAATTGATCTCGGCTATTTTCTGAGATTACTGGATCATTGATTATTGCATCTACGTAGACATAGCCCCAACGCTCATAGTCACCATATGGTGGATCTGAATTAAATTCAAATTCAGCCACTCCAGATGGATTGGTTACAACTGTCAAACGGTTGGTTAACTCGCTCTGCGACTCGTTTTTCAAAACATAAATCACTGAAACTTCCGGCACGCCTTGTTGAGTATCATTAGCGATTATGGTTATGCTGCCAAATACTTCTTTATTCCCACTCTCGTCAATTTCAGCGATTTCCCACTCAAAATCAACATTTAGCTTGATGTAAATCTGTCTGCTTATGGTACCGCTGTTTAGGTATAATGTGGTATTTTCTAGGACATCAATATGGATGTACTGTTCTCCCACACCATACCATGATGGTGCCACGGTGTTAATTGTGAAATTACCGTTCGACCAATCAACGCTGACCATACTAGAAGGGATGCACCTAGCACCTTCACGCTGAGAAGCGCAATCAGACCCATTACCGATATTGAGCGCCAAATTCTCAAAAATTTCTCCGGTTCCGCCAACTTCTGATATTGAACCTAGCAGTGTTATTGGTCCAAATGTACCATCAGAGCGTATTGCAACATTAGTTGATGAGGGGTCAATGGAGATTTGTACATCTGCCCAAACATAGCCTATCAGCATCTCATCAGTTCCAATGTGTGAATAGGTTCCTTGGAATACAATCTCTATTTCATGAAGTCCTCTCGTCAAGTCTTGGGTCGCGAATATTATCGCGTCCCACTCACCATTGGTTGTTGTTTGAGTTGTCGCAACTAAATTGCCATCCAGATATATCTCAACAACCTCATTTTCAAGCCCCTCATTGGTTAACGAGTCGATGTCAAATAATCTACCCGAGAGTTCCCATAATTCACCGCGAGTCACTTGTGAAGCGCTGTCAAACGAGACTGTCAAATCGGCCCTGTGTGCTAAGAAGAACGTAGTGTTCGTGCTATTTGAGCGATAATAGCCCTGACTGCCAGAATAAGCAGTAATTGTTCTATTACCAAACTCAAATAGGTCGCTTACGGTCCAAACATATGAAAATTCCCCGTTCTGATCGGTTGTCAAGAGGGTGATTGTAATACCCTCAACTATCAGTTCGACTTGATGATTGGCGATTGGATTCAACTGATTATCGGCAACCGTCCCCGTAATAGTAACGTTTTGACCCACTGCAACGGTTTCAGCAATATCCACACTCAACACAATATGGCTGAAAATATTCCAGGTACCGTTCGTATAACTGGGCAGATAGAAACTACTACCATTGAACTTAATCTCTAATAGAACTGGTCCTAATGCGGCATCAGCTGGAACTGGATATACTGCCGTGAACACTCCATTCTCATCAGTTTGAACATTGGTCATGAAATCACCATCTAACCATACTTCAATAGTTAAACCGGGCAGTGGATTGTCCACAAGGTCGAGTAATATACCTTCGATAGTCATAACTTCTTCCCGGTTCACGTCACCACCAGGAGTGATTAGCGTAATTTTCGTTGGTACACTAATATTGAACGGAACATTTGCTGATGAAGGCAAGTAGTACTCTGGATTTGATGGCTCACCTACACCAATTGGGTCTACCCAATCGCGACCGCCGTAGAATTCAACCGTGATGAGGTGCTCACCAGCAGAAATTTCTTCCGGTAAAGGATAACCTAAGCTAAATTGTCCTGTGACTGGATCAGTTTCGATACTGGCTACCGAATCGCCATCAATCAATAGGTGAACTACTGCAGGTGATGGTATATCTAGTATGACAAGGCTTTGTCCAAGATCATCTAGCAAGGTTCCATTTACTGTTAGGTAATCACCTGCCACGAGGCTATCAGGGGATTCGTCAATCGTTATTTCAGTTTGAGCTAACACAACGAATGAAGAATCCGCTTCCGAGCCTAACAGACCAGTTGTCCCATATATTCCGGTATATACTGCATTGACATCCTTTTGTCCCACTGACATATTTGCTGGAGTAGTCAAAGAACCGTAGGCGGTCCCGTTTTCCGCAGTAGTAATCACCGCAGTGATATCGGTTCCGTTTAGTGTGATGGTAATTAGTTGTCCAGAAATTGGTTCACCTGTGTTATCTAACAGAAGAAGTGCAATATCTACATTGTCACCTCTTTCTACTCGATCATTCAAGCTCGGTTGACCTTGCGAGTCTAAAGCAGGGTCGATAAATCTAATTTCACTGTAGCCCCTACTATCAAACAAGCTAGTAGCGTTTGAACCAAGGTAGAAGTTTACGGCAGGAATGTAGGTTGCACTCAAACTGTTATTACCTGCTGCAAAGCCCGGAGACAGTAGTATGGAGGCATTCCAGAACCCATCTACTCCAACCACACCACCGGTTACCGTAAATCCTAGAGATTCGCCATTAATTTCGAATAATATGTTTGCCGGTAACACTGTTCCATCAATTTGTTCCAACCCGCTACCATTGTCTGAGATTATTTGGCCGGAGATGTTGAACAATTCCCCTGCAACTGGGTTAGCGGTAATATCATCAACTACAATGAAAGTTAGTGAGCGAACGTTAATTGTCGAGAAATTTGATTCTGTGCCAATCAAGTCTGAACTACCACCAAAGGAGATTTTGACATTGGTCAAACCCAGCGGCTGGCTGAATGGGATAGTGTGAGTAATGTTGGCGAATCCCTCACCGTCTGTGGTAACTGTACCAATCGATGAGCCTCTAAATTCATAATCCACATCATAACCAGATAAGGATTGGAATAGATTTGATGATTCTACTAGTCTTGCCGTGATATTAACGCTATCACCACGATTTACCACAATCGCGTTAAGAGGTTGAATAGATTCGAACTGTGTCACTCCAAATACGAATACTGGTGCTTCAGTAGAAGATTCGAGATAAAATTTCGACGAACCCTCGATAACTGAGATGACCAGTGTTTTTGCTCCACGAAGGGTGCCATTATTCTGTGTATCAGTTGGTACAGACATATTGAATGAACCATTGGTTGTTGTGGTAAATGAACTGACTAGCGTCTCGTTCTCATTGTTGAGCCAATTTGCTCTCAACTTGACTGAATCTATCAAAACACGATTATTGTCATCTGCATCGATAACTTGTCCAACAACATTGAAATCGACACCTGCGATGATAGTGGCTGGAATTGAATCAATCCTAAAGTCGGTATTTGCTTGGACAGTTATGTTTACTGCAGTACTATTCCCAGTGTGTCTTGAGTTACCTTTAGCCAGTGGATCGGTTAAATCATCGGCTACCAAAATCAAAATTTCGTAAGCACCCGGAGCAATACCTGCAGCGTTCCATGTGAGGTTTGCTGTTCCGTTAAGGTCAGTTTGCGAACTGCCCATAGATACATTTGTTCCGTTAAAATCAAAGAAGAACTCAACGGTTACATCAGCTAAGAAGCTCGAGTCTGCTATATCCGTAACTATTGCAGATAGTTCTATGTCATTGTTGGTAAGTGTAGTTATTTCTCGCTCAGCAGCTAATTGCACTACAAACTCAGATTCAATACCGACTAACACTGTCGGGGTTGGAAGTGCAGAGAGAGATTCTGTGAGTGGGTCGAATATTGGCTCCTCGGATGCATAGTATGGACCGCCCTCCGGTTGTTGACTGTAGAAATCGAATCTTATCTCTACATCATAAGCGTTTGATGGTAATGTGGTAGGAATAGTAATATTCTCACTGAATGTAGATGTTAGGTTGTCTACTAAACCTTGAGCTAAGTCGGTATTTCTTCCATCTTCTCCGACAAGAACTATCGAATACTGCGAAATGTTATCGCCAGTTATTGGGGTGAGGTATATGGCGTCAAAGATTGATCCATTAATCGATAGATTGTTGCCTAAGTGAGTCCATTCCTGGCTTATATTGATAGTCCAGCCAATTTCTGCTTTAATTCTCAAGAAACCACTACCAGTCGATGGAGCGTAATCATCGCTACCGTTGTATGACACGCTTAATGCATAATCACCTGCGGCAAAATTAGCGTCAATTGGGACAATTTTTTGAGTTTGGCCAGACAGATTTGATGTCGTGTTAAACCAACTGTTGTCGAGGAAGAAGTCGTAGTCACCCGATGTTGAGCGTACAGTCTCGCCACGATGATCCGTGGCAGTCATGCCAAAGATGCCGTCATAACCTCTGAGTTGAGATGTTGATTCGAACGCGAACTGAAGGAAACTTTGCAGTCGATATGGTACCCCTATCGAAAGATTTGCGTCATCCGTTGCTGAAATCGACACCGGGATGAAGCGCAATCTTACTTCTACTTCTCCTGCGCCGAAATTGGCTAACTGGGCTGTTAATTGCTGCTGTATAGCAAAAGTTCCGTTGACCGTAACATTGAATATTTCACTCCATGAACTGAAACTACCATTCTCTCGCATGGCTAAGACCAATTGGCCCTCCATATCGATAGGGGCAAGACCAAGAGATTTTGCAGTGCCATTAACCCAAACGTCTTGATTGACAATAAAGATACTACCATTGGCCAGTGGCCCCTCAATTGTAGCAGTCAAGTTTGGCGCTTCCCTGATGTCTAATGATATAGTCAAATTGGACGGCCTTAGATGGAATTCTGTTGTGGCTATAACTGGATCAAATTCTTCAGCCCAGCCTTCAAACCATAACTCAGCAGAAACTAGCCCAAGGCTTTCGGTTTCGTCCAACTCGAGATTAATCGACCAAGAACCAGAGGGGGTTACCAAACCTGATATGTTGTTGCTACCGTTGAAACTAGAAATAAATGACAGATATATGCTGGACTCTCCTCGGTCAAAAGAGTAATCTTCAGGCGCGTTTTCGTACGATAATTGCCCTTGAATTGTGGTTGTTGAGCCAGCTCCAACAACTGGAGCCCCAATTGACAATGGGAATTCATGGGTAATAACTGAGTCGTCGGTTACATTAATCCAACTATCAAAAATGATTGCACTTTCAGAGATTAGTTCAAACGCTGCATGCCTGATCAACAATGAATATACTCCCGGGTTTATTGAGACTGATAAAGTGTCGCTAAAAGTGAAATTACCCTCACTATCGGTGATTATATCGCCGACAAACAAATCTTCGGATAATTCGATTTGAGGGTTAATTAGCGGAACTAAATACGCGGCAAGATCATAATCTGCTATTGGTGTTGAATTGTCAGCAAATACAAATTGTCCCGAAAAATCAAACCTGTCATTAAGATCTCGATCTACCTCTAATGATAAGATGGTCTGATTGAGGAAAGTGAGGTTTTCTGACTGTGGGCAAGAATCAAACGGAACCCATCCAAGATCAATTAGACCCGAACCCGAATCAAATGAGAGTTTTACCTCGCCCCATGAGGAGTAGTCTTGCGTAGAGACGGTATAACCGACGCCATTCCATTGACCACCGACATATCCGCTAACATAACGAGCGGGTAGACCTGCCAGCCGCGCCATGGTCACGAATGCTGTGTTGTAATCTTTACACTGACCAAATCCACTATCTAGAACATAATATGTGATGTCTAAGCCATTTGGATTGTCGATTGGGGTGTGGAATAAACTAAACTCTTGGGTATCGTTGCCATTGCGTAGGAAATCACTTATTGATTGGGCTACAGAATAAGCGTCCGTTGACGGTGAGTTTTGAATGAGATTGTCAACCGTTTGATTGACTGAATATTCAAGAGATTGTGAATCCGTAAATGTTTCAGGAACAATTAGTTGATAGTCATAGCCTTGCGATACGACAGTATTTGCTGCAAGGGAATCCCAATCAAAGAAATACTCTTCTTGCCTTAGGTTGATTCTGCTTATTTCCCCTGATGCAACATTTATGTTGTGAGTGTCATTTGAGCGCTGCAGGGTCCCAGCGGGATCTGACCAGAATGTTATGTTGCGATAATAAGACGAGACTGGTAAGTTGCCAAGACCGATTGCCTCTTTGTAGGTTATCTCCCAATCTAAAGTACCGTTCGAAAAACTGCCATCAGGTAATTGGCTCAGATTGTCTACATTTGGCACTAGTGGTGAATATGGGTGAACATCCTGGAGGCCTGCATAAGTACTGCCCGTGTAGAAGTCATTGGTGTTTAATCGCCACCGATGAACTTGACTTAGGTCAACATTTCCTGTGGTGTTATTAGCCCAAAACACGATACCGTCCTCGACGATATCGTCTGTAGGGTCGAACGGATCGTAGGGTGCATTAGCGCACAATGTCCCCCAAAATGCTACGGGACATTCATCGCCGTCAAGCATTCCACCACCATCAGTATCAGGATTTGTCCAATCTGTTCCTGTTAAGTTCTCAATAGCATCTGGAATGCCATCTCCGTCGAAATCCTCTGGAAGTACGTCATCGAGCGGATTCGATTCAGGATTCGTACCGTCGGTGTATTCTGTTCGGTCATCGACTCCACCACTGTCCGTATCAAACACCTGTGGATTTGTCACCCAGGCGTCAACGCTTCCATTACCGATGCCAATCCAAATCAAATCACAACCTGTTGTCTCTTCAAAGTAGTTGTTTAGCGTGTCTCCGTCATCATCCAGTAGATTGTTGCACGGTTCGTTAGGGTCAGTAAAATCAAACACTTCATCAAAATCACTGACCCCATCGGCGTCAGTATCTACCAAACTTGGGTTTGAAAACCATCCATAGACACCAAGTATTTCTTCCCAATCAGCCAATCCGTCGCCATCAGTATCCTCAAAATCATCGTCACAGTAATTCTGCGTGGTACTGATTGTCCCTGCGGCAATAGCCTCTGTGTGGCAGAACGACCCGTTTCGGTTGACAACCTCCGACACGCCTGGTGATGGACCTGCTGATACGCCGACCAGGTCCTGGCCCGATATCCGCAAATAAGTAAACGCACTGAGGCTACCAGATTGATTGTACCATGCTTCGCCACCATTCGGGTTAAAACCCGATATATCCTGGACAGAAAGCAGAGCTGCAGCTGAATTCCAATTGGTTATCGAAGTTTCGAAATTTACGAAAGAATCACAAGGGTCTGTTCCATGTGTTACGTTCAATTCATCACCGTCACTGACACCTCCATAGTCTGAGTCCGCTACGTCCCATAGAGTACATGATAGGTTTTCTTCCCAATTTTGGATGCCATCTTGATCTGCATCACCGGAGTCTTCTTTCCTAGTTGGGTCTGTCTCTCCTGGATCAACAACGCCGTTACTGTTGTTATCCTCTTCACCGTCATCCAGTTGATCATCATCTGTGTTGTTGTCTCGAGGATCGCTAGCCTGGGCAGGGTTTCCGTACAATCCGTTAACTTCCACACCGTCAGGAATGCCATCATTGTCTGTATCTGAAGCCGTAGGATCTGTTAATAGAGTCAAAGCTTCATATGAATCGTTTAATCCATCGTTGTCACTATCTGCCCGCTGAGGGTTTGTTGAGGTTATACCATCAACCTCAGCGGTATAGGTTGCGCAACCTCCGGGGCCTACACCGCTTACGGGGTCACATGGAGATGTTGTTTCTGTAGGATTACCGTCGGGGCCTGGTCTAAAACAAGGCACTGAACCACACATTGTATTCCATGTTGGATTGACGTATTCCAGTAGGTTGGTCAAACCATCACCGTCTGGGTCACCATTAGGGCCATCAAAGTTAGATGCAGATGTTGCGTTTAGCCCATTAGCCGCTTCCCAACCATCCGGCATTCCGTCTCCGTCGGTATCCCAGCCATTGACATCCTCATCAATCAGACCGTCGCCATCATCATCATCAGACAAACAATCGGCATCGCCATCGCCATCTGGATCTGCAGAATCAACTAGCCCATCTTGATCGTCGTCAAAACCATTAGCACATATGTTTCCAACCGGGTCCTCATCGCAAAGAATAGTGTTGGCATTGCCATCTGGACCAACATCGCCACAACCTGGTCTCAAATACTGTATGGAACCTTCCTCATTCCAATTACTGACAGGTACGGTACCATTCCACCAAATACCATTATCTAACAAATTTGGCGTAGCTGGGTTATCCCATCCGGATGGCATCAAGTAGGTGTATTCTTGTAAGTTCGACATCCCGTCGCCGTCCGGGTCGCCCACCGCACCATCATCGTTAGCGCTGGACAATGGGTCAAGGCCATACTTCCATTCCCAACCATCGGGCAACCCATCGTTATCACTATCAGGGTCATTGGGGTATGAATTAATCAAATATTCCAGACCGTAAGTTAGGCCGTCGCCATCTTGATCAGTAGTCGATGCACTTGCATCGATGGCAAAGAAATTGACCGAGGCAATCGTTGATAGCAGCATGAGAGCAATCAGCGATATTGATTTTAGCACATTTCGATGTTCTAGAACCTGCAAATTTGCAGCCGGCCGCTGAGAAATTGAATGCCTACGCATGTTACCACCGCTACCGGGTTTATTTTATGCTTGATAAGGCAAATGGTACGATGTTCATACAATAGTCCGAACTACATTGCGTGATTTAGTTAGATCTGATCTAATTCATCAAGCAGTTCGATATCATCATCTTGCTCAACAACTGGTTCAGGGATTTCAATTTCTACCTCATCCAATGATTCACCTGAAGCTAATTCCTCATCCTCAAATTCTACAGCAGTTTTAGCACTAGCTGAATCATAGCGTCCTCGGCGATATACTGCGAGAATGAACAGCAATACTAGACCAGCACCGAGCGCCAGTGTTTGGGGTTCGGGGTCATATATCTCATTTACAAAACAACTTAATCCGGAGCACTCAGTCTTGAAATTGAACTTTGATAGTTGGGTAAAGGTAGAGTTGTATGGCACCTCATCATCCATTGGTGTAACTTTCAGAATAAACTCAATATCGTTACCGTCCTTGAGGTTGTCTGGTGCAGTTAGTTCGACAAAGAAATCTTTACTGGTATAAGCGGGCATTGTGAGAAGTAAAAATCCTCCACCAACTTGTGATGATGAAGCCGCTATTTCACCATCCCAACCGGTTGGCTCTTCCAACTCTATAACGACATCCAGTGGAATATTGTTGTCATTCGAAATTCTAAATTCAATACTCTTAGTTTCTTGTGATGAGAATCTTGTGTACTCACTTTTCTGAGTAATCGGCAAGCGACCTGGTTGTACATCTTCTTCTACCTTAACTACAATTGGAAGGTCAAAATAACGTGCTTCAGTCGAATCTACACCCTCCTCGGATACCCTGAGGTAAATCGTCTGATTACCAGCTTCAACGTTTTCTGGCAGGGTTATTCCAAGATTAATGTCTTCATAAGTTTCTGATGCTAGGTTGACCACAATTATGTCATTGCCTTGACTATCCGTAATGGTGTAATCCCACGAACTATATCCCTGTTCGGCATCAATATTTCTTTGCAAATCTTTGGGATTCACAACGCGCCAGGTTGTTTCTCCGGCAATGTCACTGGTATCAGAGATTCTCACTGTATAACTCAACGACTCTCCGGGATCAATCGGACCAACAGTACCCAAAACACCACCATCGCTGTCTGATATAGTCTCGGCAAGGATACCGAAGGTTCGATGGACTGTGAAACTACTGTCGGTCTGTAGTTCTGAATCCCCGGAACTAGTGATTTGAAGTGAGACAAGACCAATATCCTGTGCCTCTCTATCTGCAGGTGGGTATACCTCCATCCTGATAGTCAAAATGTCGTGTGAGCCAATATCGGGGGTTACCGAGTTGATGCCCTCTTCAGTCAGTTCTTGACTAGTATCGTTATCGAAGAATCTGTATTGCCACGAAGTTGGCATTTCGTTGACCCTGATGAAAAACGAATCAGTATCGAAACCAGAGTTGAATATATCTATGAAAAAATCGCCGATTTCATCTGAATCGATGTAGTGAGACAATGTTTCATCATAAAATTCCGGTCTTGTTGAGTCTGAAATCTGTATTTGATGCTCTTCATCTTCGTATATTGACACCCTCGGCGGGGCATAAACGCCTACCTCTTCGATGTTAAGGACAATTTCAACGACTGCTACTTCGGTAGTGGTTCCATCGATATCAGCAAATGCCCTAGCTTCAACCTCTAACTTATCTGGTGTATTCGACAAATCACCCTCCGGAACATCGATTTGTAAAATTGGGCGGGCGGACGAACCACCTCCCTGTAGCGAGTAGCCTTGAGGTTTGTCCCACACTGGATCGGACCATGATGATGGAAGCGATCTTGCTAAATCAAACACCACATCAAGATCTGACGATGTTGAGCCGGTATGTTCGACGAAGAACTCTACGCTAGAAGTCTGGCCAGGAGCGATTAACACGGTATCAGGTTGGTTGGAGGGTAATGAGAGAAAGACACCATGTTCCATGAACTCTAATCCCTGATGCTCGAACAAAACAGTGTGCCCCTGAATATCATTGATCTCAAGCACAACATCGTATTCACCAGGCTCGATACCTTGGTCAAATACGTATGTGAAATTACCCACTAGGCCATTATTGTCCAGTGTCAGGTCATCATCTTCAAATTCTTCGTTGAATATAGTAGTGGCTCCTTCATTAGCGCTCATCACCAAATTGACGCTTTCAATATCGTCACGCCCAAAAGCATCTTTAACCTGCAGAGTGAACTGCATTTCCCTGAACTCTTGCCGGTGGTTAGGGTACCATTCTAGGACCTCGTTGTCGGTCCAACCAGACCCAGGCATGTGGACTTTTACTGCTGAGTTAGCAAGGGCGTTTGCTTTGACCTCTAGTTTTGAGAAACTATTGGTTGAATCAATGTCGCCGAATTGAACCTCTACATCGCAATTTGCATCTCCACCGGTAATACCACCGCCGCCTTGACAGCCGTCAATTGTTGCGTCCATCTCCAAACCGAGCTTTTTCCCACTTTCAACCAAGAAACCAGATTCCTGTATTTCGAAGTTGATTACGTTAACTGCATACGTGCACGAACCACCGCCGATGCCGCCAAAGCCACCGCCCTCAGTACATGGGTCATCCAATTCAAGAACAACTTGTTCGACCGTGGTACTGCCTGACATCAACTTGAAAGTAACATCAGTTGTTGCACCATCATTACCGGTGAACTTGAGATATATGCTCAACTCAATGTAGTTGTTTGCCCCTTCACCATAAAACCTGATATCGCTGATCATCTCGTTGGTGTAGAATTCTACCGTCGATAAAACGCTCAATTCTTCTGATGAACCGTCGGGCTCGGCAGTAGAGATAGAACCATCACCGCCGGATTCAGAGGTTGAAGAATCGATAAACAGGTCATACGACTCATTCGATGAAGCTGAATTAAAGATGTGCGAATCGTTCAAAAATTCTTGGTG
>MDTC01095990.1_pt1 | contig 13131 bp, 11 predicted proteins | sample 811181 | NCBI WGS metagenome assembly MDTC01 (sample SAMN05326644, study PRJNA326480) | marine metagenome | isolation source: seawater | place: Pacific Ocean: North | collected 2011 | reverse complement strand
GGCGGGAACCTTACCCGCCACTGATTTTAATGGGCAGAGACTGCCCAAAAATTTCATTTTCTGACCTCAAAAAATGAGGTTCAGTATGTCATTTTTCACACGGCCTTGAAAATCAGCGTGGCGTTGGTGCCACCGAAGCCAAAGCTGTTTGACATCACATACTGCAGTTTTGCTTCGCGGTTTTCGCGAACCAGATCGTACGGCGCAGCACCTTCATCCAGTTCTGTGATATTGGCGCTGCCAGTGATGAAACTGTTTTCCATCATCAGCAGGCAATAGATCGCTTCCTGTACGCCGGCAGCGCCCAGAGAGTGACCAGACAGAGACTTGGTTGAGCTGAATGGCGGAACCTTGCCATCAAACGCCTCAGCAACAGCTTTCAGCTCGGTGATGTCACCGGCCGGGGTGCTGGTTCCGTGAGTGTTCAGGTAATCAATCTGTGGGTTACCTGCGTCTTCCATGGCCATCTTCATGCAACGTACAGCGCCTTCACCGGAAGGGGCGACCATGTCAGCACCATCGGACGTTGCACCGTAGCCAACCAGCTCGCCATAGATTTTGGCGCCACGGGCGACTGCATGTTCGTATTCTTCCAGAACCACCATTGCGCCGCCGCCAGCGATTACGAAACCATCACGGTTTGCGTCGTAGGCGCGGGATGCTGTTCCCGGGTTGTCGTTGTTCTTGGTGGACAGGGCGCCCATGGCGTCGAATTGCATAGACAGTGCCCAATGTTCTTCTTCACCGCCACCGGCGAAAATGATGTCCTGCTTACCCCATTGGATCAGCTCAGCACCATGACCGATACAGTGTGCAGAAGAAGCACAGGCGGAGGTCATTGAGTAGTTGGTGCCTTTGATGCTGAACGGCGTTGCCAGGTTGGCGGAAGTGGTGGAGCCCATGGTACGGGTTACACGGTATGGACCTACACGCTTAACGCCTTTTTCACGCAGGATGTCGACAGATTCGACGATGTCGCTGGTCGATGCGCCACCGGAGCCGGTGATGATACCGGTGCGTGGGTTGCTGACCATGTCTTCGGTCAGGCCTGAGTCAGCGATGGCTTCTTTCATGGACAGGTAAGCATAAGCCGCAGAATCGCCCATGAAGCGCTTAAGCTTACGGTCAATGAGTTCTTCCAGATCGATTTGTGGGCGGCCAGCGACCTGGCTGCGCATACCTACTTCGGCATATTCCGGAATGAAGCTGATGCCGGAGCGCTTTTCGCGCAGGGAACTCAGTACTTCTTCCTTATTGTTGCCCAGGCAACCGACAATCCCCAGACCTGTAACCACTACTCGACGCATAATCTCTACTCAGAGTCCTGTTGAAAATTAATAACCAGCCTATGACAGAAATATTGAGGTAATATTTCATTCTATTTGGCGGCCACCACTATATAGCAGCCGCCGTTCGGGCAAAAAGAAAAATATTATTGACTAATAGTCTTTAATCGACAGAGAAAGAGTTTAATTAATGATGACCAAGCAAGACGTTCGTTGGCACAAAGCGCAGGAGCTTTTGCTCGAGAATGCACTGGATATTCCTACTATGGCGGCCTGTCTGGGGCAGGATGAAGCTAAGGTTCAGGCGATGATGGGGGACAAGCCAACCCGGACCATCAATGATGCGCTGGCGGAACAGATGGAGCAGACTTTCTCCAAGCCTCAGGGCTGGATGGATCAGTCCGGTGAAGGCGGTCTGACCTATGATCTGTTTGGTGCCTGAAACGGGATCCGAGACCTGCCAGCAGCGTAAACGTGCTGGCGGTACACCGGCCCGGTAGTCAAACCGGGCCTGAATTGTCAGAGTCAGCGCGGGCCAGCAGAGAATGCCCGGCGCAGATGGCCCGCCAGTGGCAGCCAGATTTTCAGTAACGCAAACAGCACAGCGCCGATACTGGCAATGATGGCCAGAGCATCCGTGTACGGGTAGCCGTCCTGATGAAAGCTTAAGTAGGCCGACGCGATGGTCAGCAGCAGGGCGGTAAAGAGCTTCTGTCCGTGCCCCCGGAATACCCGGAAGCGCTGTACCAGCCAATGGCTCAGAACAGCAACGGCCAGACCTGCAGCGGACCCCACCAGAATATCCAGTGGCCAGTGCGCACCTACCATGGCACGGCTCAGTGCCGCCAGAAAACCAATCAGCAGTGCGACAGTTGCCCAGCCTTTATGTGTCATATTGAGCCAGATCAGACCGGCGCAGCTCATGGCAGTGAATGAGTGACCGGAAGGAAAGCTGTGATTCTTCAATACCTGGCCGATGATCCAGAAGGAATCCCGGTCCAGCACTGCAGCCGGACGTGGGATGTTCAGACCCTGTTTAAAACCGTGCACCACCAGAGAACCAATAATCAGCAGCAGCAGAGATTGATTCAGCATGCTGGGGTAGTAGCAGGCAATAATCAGCAATACCGCGACGGCAAACAGGGTATCGGCTACCAGCGTGAGATTGCTCCACAGCGCATCCGGCAGCAGGTGACCGGCATGGTTCACTGCGTAAAACAGCGCTGTATTCTGTCCGGTGAGCCAGACCACAATGGCGGCGATGACCAGAACAGAAATAAACCAGTAAAGCGTCTGTGAACGGGAGGTCACGAACTGGCCTCCGCATTCTCAGTTGAAGTGGTTTCACCTTGGTCAGGTGCCTGTTCTTCGGTTGGGCTTTCTTCAGGAATCGGGTCTTCAGGAACGGCATCCTGCGGCGCAGGAATGCGGCGCACGATTTCTATGGGGCCAGATTTGAACAGTACATCGTAATAGATGCCATCGCGGGCGGTGTCTTTCGCCAGACGGTCTTCCCGGCCATAGCCAACTTCGCCCATGTTCAGTTTGCGGCGTTCCGTGACCTTATCGAAGTACACGTTAAAACTCGGCATATCAATCGACTGAGTGTACACCGGCTCGTTCAGGGTTTTGGCAAACTGTGCTGCTTCCCATACCGGACGTTGTTGGGATTCACTCAGTGCCGGTACGAACACAAACCAGACGAACAGCGCCTGCACCGCACCAACGGTCAGCAGGGCAAACCATGGGCTCAGGCGGCGCCAGAAGATCAGCGCCATGCTGATGCCCAGTGTAAGAGCGGCAATGATGGTGAAGTTACGGTCGAAGTAATGCGCTGCACGCTCCGCTGTGGCAATTTCGATCGGGTTGGTCAGGCGTTCCTGAGCGATCGGTAACAGCAGCGGGAAGGCGACGAAAATACCGAGCAGAATGGCCGGAAACAGGGCTGACAGCAGACGGCTGTGCAGCCAGTGGCGGTAGCGCGCCATCAGGATAACCAGCGGTGTGCAGCCGTACAGGATGTAATGCGGCAGTTTGGTGCTGGCCAGACTGAAGAGTACCAGTACCACGAGGAACCAGATCCACAGGAAGGCGTCCAGTGCATCTTTGCCCGGCTTCAGGTGTTTGATGGAGGGCAGCATGCGGATAAACAGGGCTCCGAACGGCGCCAGCACAAAGGGCAGCACTAACGGATAAAACAGGATGCCGCCATCGTGGCCTTCCATCGCATTATTAAAGCGATTGACGTTGTGCTTAAGGATAAAGCCGTCGATGAAATCCTGACCATGGGCCTGATATTCAAGGATGTACCAGGGAGCGGCAATCAGCAGAAAGACAATCCAGCCAGGAATAAAAAAGATCGCCTGCAGCAGTTCTTTTCTGAGGCCGTGGCTCAGATAAAACAGCGCGGCAACCATCAGCGGAATCGCCACGGCGACCGGACCTTTGGTCAGAACACCAAACGCCATCAGAATATAAATGCCGTACAGCAGAGCCTTCTGTGGCTGGCGACTGTAGACGTACATCAGCAGCAGGGTGGACGACAGCAGAGCATTGAGCAGCGCATCGGCAGTGGCGACATGGCTGATCATATTGATGCCCAGCGCGGACGAGGCAATAAGAGCAGCAACAATGGCGGTGGTGTCGTTCAGGTAGCGGCGGCAGAAAGCAAAAATGCCCAGCGTCCAGGCCATACCGGCCAGAGCAGATGGCAGGCGGAAGGCCCACACTTCGGTACCGAACACACTGATCGAGGCGGCCTGCAGCCAGTAAATCAGAATCGGTTTATCGAAGCGGATGCGGTCATTAAGCCAGGTGGTGATGAAGTCATTGCGTTCAAACATGCCGCGGGTCGCTTCGCTGAAAGCCCCTTCGTCATGGTCGAACAGCAGGAAACCACCCAGATTCAGAAAAAAGAAGGCAGTGATGACTGCCAGCAGCCACACCGGAATCTGTATCCCGGTGAGGCGCTTATTCAGCAGATGAGTAAGATTAACCGGCATCGTTAGAGTCTGACTCGTCTCCGCTGATGGCTACGGCACTGACGGAGCCTTTGGCCCAGCCCGGCTCAACCGGTTCCTTCGCTTCTTTATCGGAAGGATGGTAAATCACATATTGCTGACGCTGAGAGGACTCAAAGTAGGTGCGGGAAATCAGCTCAGACAGTACACCGGTGGTCAGGAACTGCAGGGCTGCAATCACCATCACCACGGCGATCAGAAACAGCGGACGGTTGCCGATGTCTTCACCCATGATGAATTTAACAATCCCTAAGTACACCAGCAGGATAGAACCCAGAGATCCAAGGCCCAGACCGATGGAACCGAAGAAATGGCCCGGACGTGCGCGGTAGCGCATAAAGAAATATACCGACAGCAGGTCGAGGATCACGCGGAAAGTACGGGAAATACCGTATTTGGATTCACCGGCTACCCGTGGATTGTGGGTCACAACCACTTCGCCAATACGGCTTGGTGGCACAACTGCCGCAACCCATGCAGGGATAAAGCGGTGCATTTCGCCGTACAGACGCACCTGTTTAATCACAGACGCTTTGTAGATTTTCAGTGAGCAACCGTAGTCATTGATGCGCACGCCGGTGATCTTACCGATCAGGCGGTTGGCGATACGGGATGGAATCTTACGCAGGATCAGATCGTCTTTGCGGTTTTTACGCCAGCCGGTGAGCAGATCCAGTTTGTTTTCCAGCAGGTGATCCACCATGCGCGGGATGTCCGCCGGATCGTTCTGCAGGTCACCGTCCAGTGTAGCAATCAGGTAGCCGCGGGCTTCATCGATACCGGCCTGCATAGCAGCGGTCTGACCGAAGTTGCGGCGCAGTTCAACCACGCGTACGTGGGAACCGTATTTGGCTGACTCATCGTGCAATGCCTGAGGCGTACCATCGGTGCTGCCGTCGTCTACGACCAGCAGTTCCCATTCGCCATCATAACCTGCCAGACCTTCGTGAACCCGCGCCACCATAGGGACGACGTTTTCGATCTCATTGTACATAGGGATGACAATGGAAAGTGAAGGTTTGCCGTTTTCGGTCTTCGTTGCCTCAGTCAAGTCAGCTACCACTCTGTATTACGTATAAAAAAAATGCGGCCTGTGTTGATCCTGCCGCACATAAAAGAACAGGGATGATACCCAAAAGCCCGTGACAGGAAAATAACAGGGACAGTGGGTTGCATCAGAAAAACCGTATTCTGATCACGGTTCAGGCCTGCGGTTGCTCTTCCTCTGCGGTTGCCGCAGGACGGCTGTAACGCAGCGTCAGCAGGGCAATCAGGCCGGTCAGCAGTAATGTTGTGCCGAGCACAAACAGGTGCAGGTTTACCGCGGCGGCCAGTGCGCGGTCGGCAGCGATGCCCCAGGGCAGCAGGCCAGCAAGAACGCCGGCTTCATAACTGCCGGCGCCGGCTACTCCGTGGACCGGCAGAACACTGCTCAGTTCCCCGGTGGTGGCACCAACCCAGCTCTGGGTGTAACCAATGTCCGGCAGAAACTGGCCAATCAGCCAGGCATAAACTGCCAGCTTCAGTGCCCAGTTAATCAGGGTCCAGAACAGGGCGCGGACGAACGGCCATGGTGATGCCGGCAGCGCGTGCATCAGTTCAGCGGCTTTATTGGCCCAGCTTTTCTGATGATTACTGAGAAAGCGGTTCAGGGCGTTCTGCAGCGGCAACACCAGCAGCGGAGCAATGAACAGCAGCGCGGCCAGCGGCCAGAACCATTGGGCCGGCAGCGGCAGCTTTTCCTGCAGTGAAAAGACCGCCAGTGCCAGTAGTGCATACAGGTCGAGCAGCCGCAGCCACAACAGGGCCGGTGCGCTGTGGCGGTAGGGCACAGCAAAATGCTGTTTCATTAATAAGGGAAAGGCGGTCTCGCCACTGCGCATCGGCAACATATTATTGAAGAAGTTATGCAGCACAGTGATACGCAGCAGACGGGTAAAATGACCGCGGCAATTGGCGGCAAAGAAATCGTAGAAACGCACGGCGCGCAGCAGGTAGCTGAGCAGCATCAGGCCGGTGGCGATGGCCAGAGACTGGGGTGGGATACTTTGCCAGCTGGCCAGAACGGCTTTCCAGCCGTAAGCATCTTCAACCAGCCAGATCAGCCCGGACAGCAGAATAATTCCGGCCCAGAATTTCCACGATTTAAGCACAATAATTCTCATGTTTTACAAACCGGCGGCATGGTTGCGCCAGAGGGGGGTAAAGTCAAGCAAGGCGTGACCTCGTCCCTTGCTTTGCTGCCGTGTTAGGGTAAAGTTCGGCGTTTTTATTCTTGCCTTAATTTGCCTGCTGGAGCTGCTGTGAAAGTCCTGCTGATCAAAACCTCGTCTCTGGGTGATGTGTTTCATACCTTGCCTGCTGTGGAAGATGCCTGGCGCGCAGTACCGGATCTGGAAATCGACTGGGTGGTTGAAGAGGCCTTTGCTGCGATTCCGCAATGGCACCCGGCGGTTAAAAAGGTGATTCCGGTGGCCTGGCGGCGCTGGCGCAAAAGCCTGTTCAGTAAAGGCACCATGGCGGAGATGAAGGCCTTCCGCCAGCAGCTGAAAGCCACCGATTATGATGTCGTGCTGGACGCTCAGGGGCTGATCAAAAGCGGCATTATTACCCGCATGGCGCGCGGCCCGCGTTTTGGTCTGGATAAAAACAGCTGTCGTGAATCCCTGGCAGCGAAGGCTTATCAGCATCCTCAGGCAGTAGCCAAAGGTCAGCATGCAATTCCGCGTGTACGGCAACTGTTTTCCCAGGTGCTCAACTATCAGATACCAGAAGGGCTGAGCTATGGCGTAGACCGCAGCCGCTGGCAGCGCCCGCAGGTCGATGGCGATTTCTGGATATTTCTGCACGGCACTACCTGGATTACCAAACTCTGGCCGGAAGCCTATTGGCGCGATCTGGCGATGCTGACCTCGCAGTCCGGACGTAAAGTCCTGCTGCCATGGGGCAATGATGAGGAACTGGAACGGGCACAGCGCATTGCTGCGGGTCTTGAAGGTGTTGAGGTGCTGCCGAAAATGGGGCTGAACGACCTCAATGCCTATCTCGCCCATGCTCAGGCGGTGGCCGGCGTTGATACCGGGTTATCCCATGTGGTCGCGGCACTGGAAGTGCCTTCGGTGGCGATTTATGGCGCCACCGATTCCACCCTGACCGGAGTGCTTGGGCCTCAGGTGGAGGTTATGCGCAGTGAATATTCAGACTGTGCGCCGTGTCTGTCGAAGACCTGTCTGAAAAACGAACCCGGTGCCATTCAGCCGCCGTGTTATCGCGAGATTTCACCGCAACGGGTGTTTGAGTCTTTGTTAAAACGAATTTAATTCATCCCTCATTTATTCAGCGTGTTTACCGCAGGCCTGTTATGACAGTCGATTTCAAACAACGTATCAAAAGTGTCCGCCAGTGGAGCAGCCCTGCGCAAGATGGCAGTGATGATGTCTCACCGCTGGAGGCGTTTGAAAGCGATCGCGGGCGCATCATTAATTCTGCTGCTGTGCGTCGTTTGCAGCAGAAGACTCAGGTGTTTCCGCTGGAACGCAACGCCGCGGTACGCAGTCGCCTGACACATTCGATGGAAGTGCAGCAGGTCGGCCGCTATATCAGTCAGACCATCGTGAAAAAACTGGCGGAGAAAAATCTGCTCGAAGCCACCGGGCTTGCAGGTCTGGAGCGTCAGTTCGAAACCGTCGTCGATATGGCCTGCCTGATGCACGACATCGGTAATCCGCCATTCGGTCATTTTGGTGAAGCGGCTATTAATCAGTGGATGGCACGCAATATCGATGATTTCTTTCAGCAGCACGCCTTTGATCAGACCTCTGAACACAGCCGCCTGCGGGCATTATTTTCTTTGCGTCACGCTTCGGCCAACAGCGCCGGTCTTGAGGCGGTAAAACGCGATCTGTGCAATTTTGAAGGCAATGCTCAGGGGCTGCGTATTATCGACACTCTGCAGAACCTGAATCTTACCTACAGTCAGATCTCCGGATTATTGAAATACACCCGCCGTGGCGATCAGAAAAAACCGCAAGGCCAGTATCTGGCGAAGAAAGTGGGCTTTTATCTCAGTGAAAACAGCCTGTTAAAACGCCTGCAGCAGGCGTTGGCTATGGAAGCAGGCACGCGTTCGCCGTTTGCTTATGTGATGGAAGCGGCGGACGATATTTCCTACTGTATTGCCGACATCGAAGACGCCGTGGAGAAGGGCATTCTGCGCATTGATGATGTGCCGGAATTACTCAATCGCGAATACTCTGCACTGTTCCGCGGTGAAAAATCATTGGGTAAAGCGGTGATCGCCACAGCAGAGCAGAGCGAGTGGATGTCCGACATTACCAGACGTGCGTATGCCTCGTATCAAAAATCGGGACTGACCGGTAATTTCTTTGTCAGCCTGCGGGTGGGGATCAACAGTAAAGCAGTGGAGCATGCTGCTGAGCGCTTCGTTGAAAATCTGGAAGCCGTGTTCAGTGGCGGATTTGATGAAGCACTGACCGAAGATGGCAGTGCCTGTCATCTGCTGTTACAGACCTTAAAAAATGTAGCGCTGGAGCGGGTGTTCAGTCATCAGGAAGTGGAAGCTCAGGAGCTGCAGGGCTACCGCATTATTACCGGTCTGCTTGATCTGTATCGCCCGTTGCTGGAATTACCCCGCGACAGCTTTGCGGATCTGCTGGCAGGCAAAGAGAAAACCCATTTATACGCCAGCCGGCTGTTTAAAAAGCTGCCGGGTAAACATTTGAATGCCTATAAACAGGCACTGGATAATATTGCTGTTTTCAGCGCAGATCTGAAAGATAAAAAGCTGGCTTCACTGTCGGAAGATCTGTGGGAATGGTATTTCCGCACGCGTCTGCTGCTGGACTATATCAGTGGTATGACGGATCAGTTCGCCTACGATGAATATCGCGTTCTCAGTGTTATTGAACGACCTGCCTGAAGAATGAAAAAACAGGCAGGTCTGTTGGGGCGCCGTAACTCTTTTCCGGCGCTACTGCCTTACAGCAATTCCAGCACCTTTTGTTGTAAAAGCGGCGCGTTGACCTCTTCCGGTGGCAGGGTTTTTCCCAGACGAATGGTCACTTTCGACCAGAAGCGGCGCGGCGTTTTGGTCAGTGCCAGGCCATCTTTGTGACTGAAAAAACTGCCCCATAATCCGCTCAGACCCATGGGCATAACCGGTACCGGTGTTTCTTCAATAATACGTTCGATACCACGCTTAAAGGTATCTACCTCGCCATCTTTGGTCAGCTTGCCTTCCGGAAAAATACACACCACCTGACCGTCAGCCAGTTCTTCGCGGATGCGGCGGAATGCTGTTTCATACACCTCTTTATCTTTTTTCGGTGAGCAGATCGGAATGGTCCTGGCGAAACGGAAGAAGTATTTCATCAGAGGCATTTCAGCGATGGAACGATCCATGACAAAACGCACCGGGCGGCGGCTGGCGCTGGCAATCAGCAGCGCATCAACATAACTCACATGATTACACACCAGAACAACCGGTCCTTCATCCGGGATTTTATCGGTTTCCTCATGGGTGACGCGGTACATGGTGTGCGTCAGCATCCAGATAAAGAAGCGCAGGAAAAACTCCGGTACACGGGTGAAAACATAGGCCGCTACGACAATGTTCATCAGGCCGATGATTAAAAAATATTCGGCGATAGACAGTTTCATCACCGCCAGAAAGAGAATACCGGTTGCTGCACTGGCGACCATAAATAAAGCGTTCATTACATTGTTGGCAGCGATGGTCTGAGCACGCATTTTTTTATCACTGCGCTCCTGAATCAGGGATTGCAGTGGCACGACAAATAAACCACCAGACACACTGATCAATGCCAGATCAATCATAAAACGCCAGTGTTCTGGCAGGGCGATAAATTCAAGCGCAGTCATGTCAGCGGCAGCCTGAATATTTGCTAAAGCGAAGTACAGGTCGATACCGAAGATGCTCATCCCCAGTGAGCCGATTGGCACAATACCCAGTTCAACTTTGTGGCCGGACAGACGTTCGCACAGCAGTGAACCGGCGGCAACGCCCACAGAAAAAAGCGTTAACAGCAGGGTGACGACCTGAGGATTGCCACCGAGATTGTCGCGCACCAGATTGGGAAATTGGGTGAGATAACCGGCACCCAGAAACCAGAACCAGCTGATCGCCATAATGGAAAGAAATACTGCGCGGTTTTTACGCGCGTTGCGCAGAGTGTTGACCAGTTCGGTTAACGGGTTCCAGTTAATTTTCAGCTCCGGTGCATTGGCTTCAGCCAGTGGGATAAAGCGGCTGCTGATGTAACCACTGACAGCGAAAAAGACGATACCGGCGGCAATCCAGTATCTGGCATTGCTGAGATCGAACAGAATGCCGGCACAGATAGTCCCGGTCAGAATCGCCAGAAAAGTGCCCATTTCCACCAGAGCATTACCGCCGACTAACTCATCTTTATGCAGCTGTTGCGGCAGCAGAGCGAATTTGACCGGGCCGAATAAGGATGACTGCAGCCCCATTAAAAACAGCAGTACCATCATCAGCAGAACATGCCCGGTGACAATACCCACGGCGGCAATCAGCATGATCACGACTTCCAGCAGTTTGACCGCTCTGATCAGTCGTGACTTTTCCATTTTGTCTGCAATTTGCCCGGAAATTGGCGAGAACAGAAAAAACGGCAGAATAAATAAGCCCGCTGCCAGGTTGGTGTACAGGGCAGAATCCTGTTCGGCAACAATGCCGCTGAATGCAATAAACAGCAGCAGGGCGTTTTTGTAGAGATTATCGTTAAACGCGCCCAATGCCTGAGTAATAAAATACGGCAGAAAACGGCGCTGCCTTAGCAGGCCAAACTGACTGTGTTCACTCATGGGTTGAGTCTCCTTCTCATGGTTTCGCCGCTGGTTCGGCAAACGGGTAAACATACGGCAACGGCGGCGGAAACCGCCGTTGATTTAATACCGGTGACGATGATCTGTCCGCCGCTCACAGGGGCTCGCCCCCATCTGTCTGATGGTGCTGACACCAGTCTGTCAGATAGTGCTGCAGCAGGGAACGGATGAGCTGTTCAGAATGGGTGGCGGCGCTGTCCGGGTTATGGTCGGCGCTGGCCATAAAGAGTTTGTTGTCCAGCATCAGGGTAGCGATGCCGTGTACGCCGGACCAGATCACCCGGGCGGCAGTCTGGCATGCCGTGGATGAAGCCTCTGGGTTAAGCCGGCGCAGGCTGTCTTCAATCAGGGTAAACAGGGTAGCGATGCGCTGAGCCTGCCAGTCGGGCAGGGGTTGGTCATCGGCCAGACGGTGCTCAAACAGCAGCCGCCAGGCGTGCTGATGTGAACGGGCGTAGTCGCAATAACACCCGGCTGCTGCGGCCAGCTGATCGATAACGGAGTTGCTGCTGTTTTTCGCCGACTGCTGAATAGCGCTCAGCAGCTGGTGTTGAATGGCATCCAGCGTGCGTGCATTAAATGCCAGCAACAACAGATCATAACTGCCGAACAGGTTGATCAGTGTACCCGGGGAATAACCGATATCACGGGCTACTTTACGCAGGCTGAGCTGGCTGGCCGGTGCTGACTGCAGGTGTGCCGCAACGGCCTGAATAGCCATCTCTGTGAGTTCCTGAGCTGTGTGATCCTGACGTCTGGGCATGTGGTTTCCTTTTTGAACGGTGTTCAATATAAGTTGGTTGTGAACAGTGTTCAATAACTTTTGGCGAAAATTTACAAATCGATGGAACGGCGGCTTTGTTCAGTCCTCACAGCGGTTATGCAAAGTTTTACAGTCCGGCCAGCGGCAGCAGTGACTGAGTGTGATAGCGTGTTGTTATATAAGGTGCAGTATCCGGTGAAGTGCAGCATTGGCCGTAGCTGAGCGTTCGGACCAGCTAAACTTGAAAGAGCAGGCGTGTGGCCTGACAGGTTTTAAAAAGGAAGATCATGGCGGTTTCTCATCAGGACGTTTCTCTCCAGGACGTTTCTCATCAGGATGTTTGTGGGCAGGCATGCAGTGAGCTGGCTGTTGGCCAATGGCTGCCAGAGGGCAGAGGGAAAATTACCGACGCACTGCGCAAAGGGGAGCTGACGGCGGATGTGGTGGTGATTGGCGGAGGTATTACCGGCGCCGGTATTGCCCGGGAAGCGGCCCGGCGCGGACTGAAAACTGTGCTGGTCGAGCGTCAGGATTTTGCCTGGGGTACTTCCAGCCGGTCGTCAAAGATGGTTCACGGTGGTCTGCGCTATATGGCTTCCGGCGATATCAAAACCACGCTGCATTCCGTGCATGAGCGCGAACGTCTGATGCGCGAAGCTCCGGGGCTGGTTGATCGTATGGATTATATGATGGCTCATTATCGCGGGCAGTTTCCCGGCCCGTTGCTGTTCAATCTGCTGTTGTTTGTCTATGACACCTTTGCCGGCAAGCGCTACCGTAAATTTGTCTACCGCGATGAGTTAATCAAGGCTGCGCCGGGAATAAAGACAGACAGCCTTATGGGTGGCACCTGTTTTTCTGATGCAGTAACCGATGATTCCCGTCTGGTGTTGCGGGTCCTGCACGAAGCCATGGCCGATGGTGCTCTGTGCCTGAACTACATGGGGGTTCAGGGGCTGATTCAGGAGCATGAAACGGGGCGCGTTACTGGTGTGAATCTGTGTGATGGCCTCAGTGGTGATGCTTTTACTCTGCAGGCGGGTGTGGTGATTAACGCCACCGGTGCCTGGGCCGATGAACTGCGGGGGCAGTTAGGGGCGGAGCACAAAATCCGTCCGGCCCGTGGCAGTCATATTGTGATTCCGCGGGAACGTTTACCGGTGAAGCATTCGTT
>MDTC01089883.1_pt1 | contig 13134 bp, 13 predicted proteins | sample 811181 | NCBI WGS metagenome assembly MDTC01 (sample SAMN05326644, study PRJNA326480) | marine metagenome | isolation source: seawater | place: Pacific Ocean: North | collected 2011 | reverse complement strand
TAGATTTTAAATTATTATCTGAGATGATTTGTAGTTTGTTCATTTTAAATGGTGCCCTCGGCCAGACTCGAACTGGCACTCCCAAAAGGGCAAGGATTTTAAGTCCTTTGTGTCTACCAATTTCACCACGAGGGCACGTCTTTATCTTTATTGTTAGTATATTAATACACAAGAGTTTAAAAGAAGTAAAAATAATTTATTATCTGTTATTATCGATTATCAGTGAATAAAAAAAAAGTTAAAAATATTTTAATTATATCAATTACTACCTTTGCTGTAGCCTTCTGCTCAATTATTTGGCAACACATAAATTTAAATTTTTCTAATATTACTCAAGCTACTGGAGCAATAACTCAACAAAATTATTCAACAGATGCTGATACATTGAGGTACGTAATATTCATATTAATTCCATTAACTGCTTTCTTAATAAGCTTTTATTTTTTAAAAAAGTCTAAAACAAGAAATTTTGAAGATTTAATAAAATTTCCAGAACTGGAAAAAATAAATTATAATATCTTGCTTCCAGTAATAATTTTACTTGCTTTAATTTTTTTTCAATTTCTATCTTTAAATTTGCCTATTGGGCCAATAGACACTTTTCATGATGGGGAGCTTTTTTCTGTAACTAAAAATACAATTCATAAAGGAAGTTTTTTTAAGGACACTTATACCATTCATGGATTTTCGGATATTTTTTATCCTTTAATTTTTTGGAAAATAACTGGATTTGAAACGATAGGTTCTGGGAGATTATTTTTCTTTTTTTTAAATCTTTTGATTAAAATTTCATGTCTTGTCTTGTCTTATCAGCTAATAAAATTTTCAAAAGTAAAAAATAAAATAATTTTTTTTGTCATATTTTCATTGATCTTGCTTACATTTAGTGATTATCAAGTTCCGATAAATTTTTCATTATTTTCTTACAGGGATATTTATATAATAATTTTTTTAATCTTTTTATCAAATATATTTCTAGAAAATAATAACCCATTTTTAACAAAGTTCGGTCTAGGGGTTTTACCACCTATCGCATTAATAATGCATATCGACACCGGAGTATTTCTATTTGTTCTTTTATTCTCTCTAATCTTCTATCTATTAATAAATAAAAAATTTAAAGATATTTTACATATTATTTTATCAATTTTTTTTTCAATAATAATAATTTTTTTTTATTTTGGTTATGAAGAGTTAGAAAATTTTATTAAAAATGCAATTACTATAATACTATCAATGGATTATTTACATGGTACTAAATATCCAGAACCCTTTTTTTCTATTGGTGAAAATAAAAATGGTATGCGGGCAACCAGAGGGCTTTTGCTTCAGCTTACGGCTGGATTGTTTGTGTTGTATCATATGATAACTAAAACAAATAGTCTTTCTAGAGGTGGAAAAGTATACTTTATATTTTTATTTTTTCTAAGTTTTATAATGTATAAAAATGCTCTTGGTAGATCTGACTCTTATCATATAAGGATGTCGAATGATTTACCTTTATTAATAAATGTTTATTTTATACTTAATTATCTTATTTCAAAATTAGAAAAGCGTTTTAATTTTATAATTCTGTCAAATAAAAAAATATTAATTATAATATTATTAATGTTACCAATGTTTTTTTTCAATAAAATAAATGTTAATAAAATAAAACATTATCATAAGAATATTCATTCATTAATTAATTTACCTGATAAACATTTTATAGATAATAATAAATATGAGTTTGTTCAGAGTTTTAAAAAATTAACATCAAATGATAGCTGTTTTCAAAATTTTACTGATGATTTGATACTGCTTTATTTGATAGATAAGCCAAGTTGTACTAAGTTTATTGCGAGTTGGCTGGCAAGTCCTAATCATCTTCAAGATGAATATATTGATTCTTTAAAAAAAACTAAGCCTAATTATATTATCTATAGCTCAGTTTATTTTAAAGTAGATGGTGTAGAAATGTCTGATCGATTAAAAAAAGTGAATGATTACATACTTAAAAATTACCAGTTTTATAAAAACATCAACAGTTATGGAATTTTAAAAATTAAGGATTAGTTTTTCCCATTTTTTTGCATATTTAAGATCAGTCATAACACTATTAGGTAAAAATTTTATTCTCTTTAATAGTTTAAAGTATTTAGTAATATCCTGAGTTCTTCCCCATCTTTCTGGGCAAACTAAGCAGCTTTTAAATTTTTTTAAAATAAGACTATTCTTTTTGTTAATGGGTAGAGTTTTAAACGTATCAATCCATACCCAACCAACATTATTATTGAATTTATTAAGTGTCTCAATTGGCTCATACTCTGAAAATCTAATAGACATATGTTTATTAATTTTTTTTTTATTAATACATATAAGAGGCATTTCAACGTCTAGAAGAAAAAAATTTTTAATTTTGTATTTTTTTGCTAATCTTATAGCTTCATACTCCAAACCAGACTCTTTTATATTTAAAATTAAAGTTCCGTGATCATAATTTGCTAAATAATCCTCTAATTTGTCTCCCGCTTTATATGGATCATGATTTAAAATAATTTTAGACCCAGAAGTTCTTAAGTCAATTTCTGATCCAAATCTTCTTGGCAAAACCTTAAGCTGCTTAAGTTTGTTTATTTTATGAGCAATGATTTCCATTAAAAAAATTTTCTCAAATTTACCATAAATCTTATTGTTCTTAATGTAAGTTTAATTTTAAGTTTAAATGATCCACCACCTTTAGCAATACCTGCGGTTCTATCATACCATTCCACTGGGCACTCATTTATTTTTATATTATTTTTTGTTGCAATTAACAAAAAATAAACATCGTAAGAAAAATCTATAGGTGGGCTTTCAACTAATTTTAAGAAACTTCTATTAAACATTTTAGGTTGTGCATTAATATCATTAATTTTTTTTCCAAAAAGTAATAAGGTAAATAATGACATGCCAAAAGTAAAAAAAGAGTCGAATAGGCTTCGATTTATTCTTTTGCCTTTAATCATAATATTTTGATTATATAAATCTAATTTATATTTTTGATATATTTTTATTGCATCAAAAGGATCAAATTGTAAATCAGCGTGAAACCAACATATTATTTCTCCAGTAGAATAATTAATACCTTTATTTATACCATCACCATATCCTATATTTTTTTCTATGTTTAAAAGATTAATTTTTTTCTTAAGATATAAATTATGTTGTTTAATTAATGTCTCAGAATTATCTGTAGAGCCATTATTTACAATTACTATCTCGATATCTTCACTAGGATATTCATTTATTAACAAATCTAATTTATTAAATAGTTTTTCAATATTTTTTTCTTCGTTGAAACATGGAATTATTAAACTAATCATATTTTTTATATTTCAAAAACTCTTTATGCGAACCCCAACTAACGTATTTGTCTACTACAAACTCGTTTAATTTATACCCTAATTTATTGGCTACTTTCATTAAAGTATCCATGTAGTATTCGTTATTTACCTTCATTTTTTTTTTAAAAGTATATTCTAATAAATTTTTTAATGTTTTTTTATTTTTAAATGCAAAAGTTCCAATTAAAACTTTTACATTATTATTTTTGCGAAAGTTTTTTTTAATTGATATCTTGCATCCGTTTTGATTACTTTTGACCCAACTAAATTGTTTATGATTTTTAAATTGATAATTTGTACCTTTAGCTGTGAACACTAGTATATCATTTTCAATTATTTTTTTTTTAAATATGCTAAAATTAATCTTAAACGATAAATCGCACGAATGAACAATTACGGTATCAGTTTTGTTAATATATTTTAATGATTTGTGAACTGTAGAAGCTTGTCCTTTTGTTTTTTTTTTTAGTGAAAGAAAAATATTTTTTTTTTTAATTTTCAAATTTTTAATAATTTTGTAACTGTTTTTAATTACGTTATTTGAAATAAATATCCATTTTAAATTTTTAGGAAAAGAATTAGTTGCTTTTAAGAACATCGGTGTATTATTAATTTTAATCAAAGGTTTTGGTAAAATATGTCCATATTTTTTAAATCTTAAACCCTCCCCTGCCATAGGCATAACACCAATAAAATTTTTTAAATTTTTATTTTGCATATAAATTTATGTTTATCTTTTTTTATTTGATACAGGAAAATATTTTTAAGTGATTGTTTTCTTCTTATGTTAATTAATTTAAATTTATTTATAAAATTTTTTTGATTTTTTTTCATGGAAATGGATGCAATGGTAAAATGAGGTTTCCAATTTTTCTTAATAAATGGATATCCAAAAAGCTTATAATTTTTATTCATTAACTTATCATTAAATCTCTGCTTCTTTTTAAGAGCAAATTTACTAAATAAATCTAAAATTATTTTTTGAAGATTATTTAAAAAAAGATTTTTCTTTATTTTTATTATGTAAGTATTTTTTTTTGTAATAGGATCATTAAAGAAAATATCAGTTTTATCTATTTCAAAAGTTTTTTTTCTTTTAATCAAAACTCGATTCATTTTTTTAATTTCTTTTAAATTTTTCTTTGATGTTTCAAAAACGTACATTGTGCAGTGAGGTATGTGATTTAAGTAGGTTTGCACTCCAAAATTCTTTTTTACATAATTTTTAAAAAAAAGAATTTTTTTTTTAATTGAACTATTTGGTAAAATAAATATTCCTAACTTAATCATATAATTGATTAAAAATATTTTGTTGATCTATCCTATTTAAATTTGAGTAAATATAACGACCTTTTTTTAAAAATTGAAAAATTTTTAAATGATCTATTTTAATTTTAAAAGCATCGTATAAATTAATTTTAAGTATTATAGATATAAGGACTCTTAAAAAAAAACTGTGAGAAATTATTAGAATTTTTGAACCATTTTTAAATCTGCTCAAAAACCTAAGAAATTTTAGGGCTCTTTTCTTAACATCATTTGAATTTTCTCCTCCAGGAAATTTTACATCTATTTTTCTCTGCCATTTTTTAAATAGGTATGGAAATTTATTTTTAGTTTCTCTAAGAGTTAAACCGTCAACTTTTCCATAATCTATTTCATTTATTAAATTATTTACTAAATATTTTGATGAATGAAAAAAATCTTTTGTCATTTTAGAACGAAGCGAATTACTAATTATTATATAATCATATTTTATGTTATTTTGTTTTTTTTTTGGTATTGGTATTATTTTTGGATTACTTCTAATTCCTATAAATTTATTTTTTTGGTTTAAAGGTGTTTTGGCATGTCTTAAAAAATTTAATTCTAAATATTCTCTTTTAATCTGATCAATATAATTATTAAAATCTTTTAAAAAATTAAAAGCCAAATTAATAGTGGTTTTTTGATAAACTAATTTTTTATTTTTTTTATTTTTTTTAAGAATTTTAAATTGATTTAAATTCCTAATATTATTTTTTGTTATTTTGAGAAATAGATTATCAAATTTTTTTCCATCAACTTTAATATTTTTTTGAATAATAAACTTGTAAAGATTTATTACTAAAAAATTTATTATGTGATAAACGAATTCTCCTCTATTTCTAGAATCAATTTTGACATATTTTTTTTTTAAATAAACTTTATTATTTTTAAAATAATACTTTCTAATAGAAATTTTTCCTTTTTTAATATCATTAAGATAATCTATAGATGTTCTTCTTGAATCTGAAAAATCATTTAATTGTAATCTTTTCACTGAAAATATTTCTTTCAGAGGCTTTCCTCTAAAAATCTTAGATCTTTCCCAATCATAACAGGTAAATGGACTTTTTAACACATGATCTATATGTGATTTAGTATCATAAATCATTAAATGGATTGGTAATGATTTATTTGAATTAATCTTCATTGGACCAAATGTAGAATTAATTATTATTTTTTGTTTGAATTTTTTATTTTTTACTCTTTTTAGTATATTTGAAAAAATCTTTTTAGATAATTTATTGCAAATTACTACGACGTCTAGGTCACCAATTTCTTCAATACTTTTATTTTCAGTGTAAGATCCAACAATCGATACAGAAATGACATCTTTTTCTTTAATTAATTCATTTATGATAGATTGGCCAATTTTCATTTTTCATATCTTGCCAAAGTTTGTAAGCTCATAATTTTTCTTATTGGATTTGCATTATTTAAAACTTCGGAGCCTGATACTACTTTCTCACTAATAAATTTATTTATAATTTTACTCTTTACTCCTCCATCCACACAAACTGTAAAATCATTTCTTATTTTCATTGAATTTATTTTATCAATTAATTCATAGGATTTTTCATTAAATTCTTGACCTGAAAATCCTGGTTTTTTAATACTTAAAATTAAAATTTGTTTAAAATTAGAAATTAGATTTTCTAAATTTGTGTACTCATAAATTGAATGTAAAACAATTCCAGGAATTTTATTTTTATCTTCAATTTTTTTTATTACTTCTGTTTTGTTTTCAATTTCATTATGCACATAAATAATATCTGAAAAATTTAATATTTCGTTATTAATCAATGATAAGGGGTTTTTAGACATTATATGAGTTTCTATGGAGTGATTTGGCCAATAAGCTCTTACAACTTCAAGTTTAGAAAGATTTGGATTTAAAGCATGATCATTCATAGTTTTGTCTACAATATCAACGTGAATGAAATCTGGATAAGGACCTATTTTATTAAAAATGGTTTTAATATCCTCATATCCATTTGCGTAAATTGCAACGCCAACTTTTCTAGTTTCTCTAAAAGAAAATTTAATATGAAAAAAATATGCTATTAAAAAAAAACTTCCTGATATCAAAATTCTTGCTTCCTCGAAGGAATAGTTTCTTAGTTCTATTTGATTTCTTAAAAAATATTGAGCTAAATAAGAGCAAGTAGAAATTAAAAAAAAATATATTAACGATTTTTTTAAATATATTTTTGGTACATTAAAATTAAATTTTACATTAAAATAAAAAGCAAATAAAATTCCACTTACTAGCGACAAGTGTAATATTATTTCATTTGATGAAATATAAGTAATAATTAACTTTCTTAAGAAAAGTTCAAAAATTAAAGAGAGAAAACCTATGATTATATAAAAAATTAAATGTTTCTTTTTATAAAAAAAAAAATTAATATTTCTTATAAAGTCACTCTTGAAGATCATCTTTGACCATAATATTTCTTTTTTCCAAATTTTCTGTCAAAGTGTTTTTTTGATATGTGTGCAGGCAATTTATTTTTAATTTTTAATTGTTCAGAGTAATAAGCGGTCTCAGAAATAAACTCCAACATTTCAGAATAATTAACAGCGCTATCAAAAGTTTTTCCCCAACAAAATGGTCCGTGACCAGCAACAATAACACCAGGGCATGTAGTAGTATTGTATTTTAATTTCTTTAATAAATTTACAATCAGGTAACCTGTATTTTTTTCATACTCTTTAAGTTGTTGTTTTTTTAAGTAACTTGTTACTGGAACTTTTCCATACCAATAATCTGAGTGGGTTGTTCCGTAGACAGGAATTGATTTTCCTGTCTGAGCCCATGCGGTAGCATATTTTGAATGAGTGTGTGAAATGCTTTTTATCTCGGAGAAAGTTTTATATAAGATTTGATGTGTTGGTGTATCGGTTGAGGGTCTGTATTTTCCATATACTTTTTTTCCATCCTTTATTCTAATTATTGGGCATTCTTTAATATCAATTTTTTTTGGTACAACTCCGCTAGGCTTAATTGCAAAATAATTTTTATCGATTTTTACACTTACATTAGAGAAAGTCTGAATACTAAGTTCTTTTTCAACTAGCCTAATATTTTGTTTTTTACACTCTTGTGAATAACTTTTATATTTTTTAGACATATTTAGTTAATTTTAAATATACAGATTATGCGTATATTAATTTATTATCATTATTAAAGCAAAATATTAATGAAAAAAATACTTATTTATAATTCTGGTGGTGGTTTAGGTGACTCTATTCAAATAATTCCTATAATCTTAAGTCTAAAAAATCATTACCGTAGGGCAAAAATTTTCTATTTAGGTGCTCACGAGAATCATTTTGATGGAAAGTTAAAAGAGTATAATATTAAGATTGAAACACTAAATCTCGATCTTCAATATTTTGGTTTTAGATGGTGGCATTTTTTATACGCTAAGAAAAATTTTATCATTAAAAATGAGGAAAAATTCGACTTAATCATTGATCTTCAATCAAAGTTTAGGAATTCATTAATACTGAAAAGAATTCCACATATTGAATTTTATTCAACCACATTTCATAGTTATTTTTCTACAAAGAAATTAAAGTTTAAATCCAAAAATCATCTAGAAAATTTAAGTATTTTTTTAAATGAAAAGATCAAAACTATAAACTTTAATAATAGTAAATTACCAAAAATTTTACTCAATGAAGCAAAAAAACTTTTACCTAAAACAAATTATATTGGGTTTTCAATAACCCAAGGGAATGAATATAGAAAAAAAAGTTGGTCAATATATAAATTTATTTCAATTGCTAACAAATCTCTAATAAAGAATAAGATACCAGTCTTCTTTATTGAAAAAAATCAAGAACATATAATTGAAAAGATTAAAAATCAGGTGCCTTCTGCTTTATTTCCTGAGTCGCAAACAGATTTATCTTGTCCAGCATTAGTTACAGCAATGGCTACTAGATTAGATACAGCTGTATCTATAGATAACGGAATTATGCATATGATTAGTTTAGCTAATATCCCAATGATTGTTTTATTTGGACCAACAAATTCAGAAAAATTTGCACCAAAAAATAATTTTATAAAGATTTTAGATAGCAAGAAAATACATAATACTTCTGATATCAATTCAATTACTGTAGAAGAAGTCTATGATCAAATTTAAAATTTGAAAAAAATTCTTAAATTATCTAAAAATCTATCTTTAAAATTTACTCGACCAGATATAATTCTGTTATAATACCTTAAGTTATATTTCAAAATTAAATTCTTATTTGATTTTAAATTTTCCTTTAAAAAAAAAATATTTTTTTCGTTTTTAATATTTTTATCAATATTTTCAATTTTTAAAATTTTAAAATTTTCTTTAATCAAATATCTTTTAACATCTTCAACTGTATGATTTCCCTCATACAATGACTTTTCTTTACTTACTGCTGCTTCTAAAACACCTTGTTCTAGTATATTTATCTTTTTTTTTAAACCTTTAAGAACTTTTAAATCATTTCCTTGGGTGTCTATATGAAGATAATTAATATTATTAATTTTATTTTCTAAACAATACTGCTCTAAAGTTATTACTTTAACTTTTATCTTTTTAATATATTTTAAATGTTCCTCTTTATAACCTTCCCAACTATTGTCTAAGTTTTCAGAAAATTTATTAAGGGAAGAAACTGTAGGATTTTTTGCAATATTAAAATCTAAAGTTCCAACTGTATTAGAAACAGCACAATTATTTATTATATAATTACAGATCTCTTTTTTTTTGTATTTTTCTATTTTTTTTTTATTTTCTTTTATTAAATCTATTAAATCCGGATTTGCTTCAAAAGCATGTACAAGAAAGTTTGGATTATTAATAGCTAAAGCCAAACCATCAACACCGTTATACGCTCCAACATCGAGAATATGATTGTGGTATTTCATGGTTTTATAATACTAATTATTTTTAAGATTTATTTTTAAGATTTTAATATTTTTATCTTTAATAAGATTTCTTATTTCTTTATCAATTATATTTAAATATCTTTTTGAACTAGATCTTGTAACTAAAGATACTCGAACTTTTCCAAGCCTAAAAAAAGGATAGCTACCAATATCAACTTTATTCTTATATTTATTTTGAATAAAACTTAATTTTTTAGAGATGTTACTTTCGACAGTTTGTAAATTAATCGTTTTGCTATAAGTCTTTAAACCTTTTTTTAAATATATTTTACAATTTTCTATCATAGAGTTTAAAATTGATGGAACCCCTGGTAAAGAAAATACGTTTTTCGTCATAAAACCTGGAGCCGCACTTGAAGGATTATAAATTAATTTTGATCCTCTTGGCATTTTTGCCATTTTTTTACGGCCATCGTTAAATTTTTCTTTTCCATAATATGTTTCTAAAATTTCGTATGCCTCTTTATGATATTCATATTTTAATCTAAAAGCTTTTGAAATTGATTGAGCAGTAATATCATCATGAGTAGGACCTATTCCCCCCGTGGTAAAGACATAATTAAATTTTTTTGATAACAGTCTTGTATTTTCAATAATTGTTCTCGCTTCATCTGGAATTATCCTCACCTCTTTGATCGAGATGCCACATTTTTGGTTTAACCAATTAGAAATAAATGCAATGTTTTTATCTTGTGTACGACCAGAAAGGATCTCATTGCCTATTATCAAAATTGCAGCATTTACTTTTTTTAATTTTTTCTTCATAGAGTAAAATATACATGATCTTTAAAGAAAAACTAATATCAGGAGAATTTGTAAAAAGATACAAGCGTTTTTTTGCTGATGTCAAAATTAAAAATCAAATTATTACAGCTCATTGCCCAAACACAGGATCAATGTACGGGCTTTTGAATTCAGGCAACAAAGTTTGGGTAAGTAAATCAAATAATCCGAATAGAAAATTGAAATATACTCTTGAAATCATAGAGAAAAATAGATCTAAAATTGGAATAAATACAATCTCATCGAATAAAATAGTTCATCATGCTCTTAGGAACAATCTAATAAAAGAGTTTAAAGATATTAAACAAATTAAACCTGAAACGAAATTTGGAACTAATTCAAGGTTTGATTTTTTAATTTTGAATAATAAAGATAACATATTTCTTGAAGTCAAAAACGTAACACTATCCAGAAAAGAAGGCATCGCTGAGTTTCCTGATGCGGTGACTACAAGAGGCTTAAAACATATTAACGAATTAATTAAAGCAAACAAAAAGGGTTATAAAATATTTATTCTATTTCTGATTCAAAGAGATGACTGTAGTTCATTTTCAATTGCAAATGATATTGACCCTGATTACTCAAAAGCATTAGGTAAAGCTGTAAAAAACAAATTAAATATTCTTTGCTATGATTGTAAATTTTCCTCAAAAGGAATAAAACTCAATAATAAAATAAAATTAAATATTTAATGAATGATGAAATAAAAGAGTCTTTTGAAAAAACCAAAATTGCTGGATCTATTGCAGCTGGTGCATTAGACGAAGTAAGCAAAATAATTAAACCAGGTATTTCCACAAATAAAATTGATAAAATTTGTTACGAGTTTATTAATGATAATCAAGCCTACTCTGCTCCGTTGTACTACAGAGGTTTTCCTAAATCTTGCTGCACTTCCACAAATCATATTGTATGTCATGGGATACCATCTGAAAAAAAAATTTTGAGAGATGGTGATATTGTAAATGTTGATGTTACTGCTGTTAAAGATGGTTGGCATGGTGACACAAGTAGAACTTTTAAAGTTGGAGAAGTTTCAATTAGAGCTCAAAAATTAGTTGACACTACCTATGAAGCAATGATGAAAGCAATAAAAATTGTGAAAGACGGTGTTCATTTAGGAGATATCGGTAATTTAATCCAAAATCATGTGGAAGCTCAAGGATTTTCTGTTGTTCAAGATTTTTGTGGCCATGGGATTGGTCAAGCATTTCATAAAGAGCCAAATGTTCTTCATTATGGTGAAAAAGGGACTGGAGAAAAAATTAAAACTGGAATGATTTTTACAATTGAACCAATGATTAATGCTGGGAATTATGAAACAAGAGTTTTAAATGATGGGTGGACTGCTGTTACCAAAGATAAAAACTTGTCAGCACAATTTGAACATACAATAGGTGTAACAAAAGATGGATATGAAATTTTTACCAAATCAAAAAACATTGAAAAAATTTTATGATTGAAAGATATTCTAGAAAAGAAATAAAAAAAATCTGGGAAGATCATAATAGATATTCTATATGGCTTAAAATTGAATTAGCTGCAGCAGAGGCAATGGAGAAATTAAAGATCATTCCTAAAGGTGTTGTTAAAAAAGTTAAATCAAAGGCCAAAATTGATCCAAAAAGAATTTTACAAATAGAGGAAAAAGTAAAACATGACATTATAGCTTTTTTAACTTCAATTACTGAGAAAGCTGGCCCTGATGCAAGATATTTACACAAAGGTATGACCTCTTCAGATGTTTTAGATACATGTTTTAATCTTCAACTTAAACAATCAGGGGAAATATTAATAAATGATCTTAATAAACTTCTTGGATCAATTAAAAAAAAGGCAATAAAACATAAATATACTTTATGTATTGGTAGAAGTCATGGAATACATGCTGAACCGACAACATTTGGATTGAAAATGCTTTCTTTTTATCAAGAATTTTTCAGAAACAAAAAACGTTTAGAAAACTCTATTAAAGAAATATCTACTTGTGCAATTTCTGGTGCAGTAGGAACTTTTGCTAACATTGATCCAAAAGTTGAGAGTTATGTTGCAAAAAAACTAAAACTTGATATTGAACCAGTTTCCACACAAATAATTCCGAGAGACAGACATGCACAATTTTTTTCTACTTTAGGAATTATTGCAAGTTCGATAGAGAGATTTGCAATCGAAATTAGACATCTTCAAAGAACTGAAGTTTTGGAAGTAGAGGAATTTTTTGGAAAAAAACAAAAAGGATCCTCGGCTATGCCCCATAAAAAAAACCCTATCTTGAGTGAAAATTTAACAGGCTTAGCAAGATTAATCAGATCAAGTGTCATGCCTGCATTAGAAAATGTTGCTTTATGGCATGAAAGAGATATTTCTCATTCAGCAGTTGAACGTAATATCGGCCCCGATGCTACTATAGCTCTAGATTTTGCTCTAAATAGATTAAGTAACGTAGTAAAAAATTTAAATGTTTATCCTAAAAATATGAAAAAAAATTTAGATATAACAAACGGAATTTTTTTTTCTCAAAGAGTTCTTTTGGAACTTACAAATGTTGGTTTTACAAGAGAAGAATCATATAAAATTGTTCAAAAAAATGCCATGCAAGCATGGAAAGAAAATTCCTCATTTTATGACAAAATTATTTCAGATAAAAAAATTACAAAAAAAATACCTGTTAATAAACTTAAAAAACTCTTTGATTTTAGTTACCATACAAAAAAAATTGATATAATTTTTAAAAGAAGT
>MDTC01094962.1_pt1 | contig 13135 bp, 9 predicted proteins | sample 811181 | NCBI WGS metagenome assembly MDTC01 (sample SAMN05326644, study PRJNA326480) | marine metagenome | isolation source: seawater | place: Pacific Ocean: North | collected 2011 | reverse complement strand
GGGCGGTCTCCAGTCTCCAGTCTCCAGCTTCGGCCGGCCGGGGAGCGGTCGAGGCGTGGAGCGGTGGCCGCAATCCCAGCTCCTCTGGGATCCAGACGGGTGCGTCGACCGCAGTTGCGTCGAACTGGGCAGTGCACCACTGTCGATCGGGGTGGATCCGCTGCCGGAGGACTGGGGACTGGAGACTGGAGACTGGAGACCGCCCCTCCGATCCCCCGCCCGCAGCAACGCGACCCCTCGCCAGACGATCTGCGGCCCGCCGCGATCCTGACGCTCGCGTCCTACAGACAGTCCTCCGTCACCCGGTAGTGCACGCCGATCTTGTGCGCGCCGCCGGCGACTGCGGGGATGATGACGCTGTTGCTCGCTGCGTCGTAGGTGTAGTCCACGTCCGAGCGGACCCCGTCGATGAGGATGACGATCGAGCCGGGCACCGGGCGGCGGGCGAGGGTGAAGGCGTGCACGCGCTCCAGGGTCGCCTCGGCCAGGGTCACCGCGGTCTCGGTCCAGTCCGCGGAGCACAGGGAGAGCGGCTCGCCGTCGGTGGCCTCGATCGCCTGGAGGTAGCCGTACGCGCCGTCGCCGCAGGCCTCGAGGTCCACGACGCCGCTGACCTTGAGCAGCTTCGGGGCCTCGACCTCGTCGTACCAGCGCTCGACGAAGGTGTCCCAGGTCAGGCTCGGCGAGCGCTCGGTGCTGCGCTCGGGCTCGTCGCTGACGACGATGACGTGCAGGGCGGCCCCCTTGCGGCGGAAGCCCGCGTTGCAGCCGCCGGCCACGTCGTTGTCCAGCGCGCGGTCGACCAGGGAGAATAGAGCTTCATCGTCCTGGATCGAGCGATCGTCGCCCGTGTTCACCGCCTTCTCGAACACCCCCAGGTAGTCCGGGGTGCTCTTGGTGATGATGCCGCCGTTGAAGCAGCCCGAGTCCAGGGTGACGACGCCGATCCGCCAGTTGCTGGTGAGCTCGCCCAGGGTGGTGGCGAAGGTGTTGAACGAGGCGCCCAGCAGCTCGGCGTCGTCGAGCATCGAGGCCGAGCGGTCGACCGCGATGATGAGATCGACCGGCGGGTCCGGCGGGGTCGCGAACTCGTCGGTGCGGGTGCGGCTGCCCTCGGGCTGGGCGGCCTGGAGCGCGGTCTGGGGGCCGCGGGGGTCGGTCGAGTCGACGAAGAGCTCGCCGGTGATGGCGCCCTCGACGTTGGCCTGCAGGTCGACCGTCGCGACCGTGTACTCGCCGGCGGCCAGGGAGAACGGCACCTCGCGGGCGAGGGTGGCGCTGAAGCCGAGGTCGGCGGTGTAGGACATCTCGTTGACCACGAGGGGCTCGTCGCCGATGTTCTGCACGATGACGTCGAGCGTCTTCTGGCAGGCCAGCGGCACCGGGCCGAAGTCGTGCACGGGCGGATCGACCACCAGCCAGGGACCGCGGGCGCGCCCGGCGATGGGCACGTGCAGCAGGTCCTCGTCGGGGTCGTCGGACCACACGTCGAGCACGCCCTCCGCCTTGCCCGGCTCGACGATGTCGAAGCGCAGCTCGACGAAGCGGCTGTCGCCGGGGCGGATCTCGAGGGTGCCGGGATCCTCGACCAGGCTGAACGGCCCGGCGGCAACCTCGATGCGGCTGACGTTCAGCAGGCCCTCGCCGACGTTGCGGATCTCGACGGTGCGCGTGGGCCAGGCCTCGTCGAGCATGGAGACGCTGCCGAAGTCGACCCGGTCGGGGGAGACCTCGATGTCCGGCCGGGCGTTCGGGCCCAGCATGCTGTCGGGCTGGATGCCGTACTCGTTGCAGCCGGCGAGCACGACGAGCGAGAGTGCAGGGACGAGCGTACGCATGCGAACCTCAGGAGCGCTGGAGCAGGGCGAGGCGGTAGCGGAGGGTCAGGAACGGCGTGGCCGAGCCGGTGGGGCCGGTCAGGATGCCGCCGGGGTCGAGCACGGTGACGCCGAGGTGGGCGGCGAGCTCGCCGCGGCCGATGGGGCCGACGATGCCGGCGCCCAGGGTGATCCCGGGCTTGAAGTACGATTCTCGCGTGGTGCCGTACGGGTCGTCCTCGGTGCCGACCGCCTCCTTGGCGTGGAACCAGGCGACCTTCGGCACGGCCAGGAACTCGACGTCGACGTCGCGACCCTCGCCCCAGACGGAGAAGGCGACCGGTGCCCCCACGTCGAGGGCGTGCAGCTGCACCGACCACGGGATGGGGTCGGTCATGCGCGGGTCGTCGAGTACGCCGGTGTAGCTGGGGCGGGTCCAGCCCACCTCGCCGCCGAGGCGGATGCGCCCGGCGAGCATGGGCAGGGTGTAGCCGACGCCCAGGTGGGGTCGGAACGCGGCGCCGATCTCCCGGCCGAAGGTCTGCATGCCGCCGCCGACCTCGATGTCGAGCAGCGGGCGCAGGCCGTCCTTCGGCGCGGGCTCCTTCTCCCGCACGATGTCCTCGATGGAGGCGTCGTCGGGGTCGGGCAGCTCCTCCTCGGGAGGCGGCGGGGCGTCGTCGTCGGAGGGCTCGTCGTCCCCGCTCGACAGCGGCGGGAGCTCGTCCTCTTCGTCCTCGTCGCCGAGGAGATCGTCGTCCTCGTCCCAGGCGAGCGCGGGGCTCGTCAGCAGGAGCAGGCCGAACAGCGCCCCGAAGGCGCGCGCGGGGCTCACCAGTTCGTCCAGTCGACGAAGCGGCTCGCGGTCTCGTCGGTCGTGCTGCCGCCGCCGACGACGACCACGGCGCTCTCCTGGGCGGCGGAGGTGAGGTAGCGCCAGCGGGACATGGAGGTCGACAGGCTGTTCCAGTTCTGGACCTCGGGGAAGTAGGCGAGGTTCGCCGAGGCTCCCGTCTTGGAGGGCCGGCTCTGGCTGCCGCCGAACGCGTAGAGGAAGTCCGAGGCGGAGAGCACGCCGAAGCCTGCTCGCGGCTCCCGGATCGGTGAGATGGTGTCCCACTCCATGAGGGCCCCCAGGGTGCCGACGCGACCGGTGTCCACGTTGCCGAGCGTCTTGGTGTGGTCGCGGCCGCCGACGAAGAAGACCCAGGCCTCCTCGGGGTCGACGACCGTGTGCAGGCCGGACTGCACGACGTAGCCGCCGCACTCGTACCGGGGCTCGGAGAGCCGCACGCCGGCATCGCGCCAGGTGCCCATGATCTGCTTGCCGTTCGAGCGGATCTCGACGTCGATGACCTCGACCCGATCGAGCACCCGGCGCCCGGCGTCGAACCCGCCCGCAGCGTAGATGTAGTAGCGCTCGGGGTCGGGGAAGGGGTCGTGGGCGACCGCGACGCAGGGGCTGGCCCGGTCGAAGCTCATGTCGGGCAGCTTGGCCCAGTTGCCCAGCGAGCCCTGGGGCAGGGGCGCCCAGCCGTTGGTCTTGCGCGAGCCGTTGTCGGTGTAGACGGGATCGCCGACGTAGGCGAGCAGCTCGACCTCGCTGGGCTCCATGTCCGGGTAGGGCGTGCGGTAGATCCGGTAGCCACCGTTGACGCCGCTCACCTCGGACCAGGTCAGGGTCGGGGAGGTGCCCTCGGGCAGGGTGACCGAGAAGACCTCGGACGGCAGGGTCTCGCCCTTGGGGTTGTCCGGGTCATTGCTCCGGTACATCGCCGAGACTCGGTAGTGGTACCGTCCCGCCGGCAGGCCGCCGTCGGTGCTGATCACGTCCATGCGCTCGATGATCGGCACCTTGACCGGGTCGAGGATCTGGGCGCGGTAGAGGCTGCGGACCGCGCGCGTGCCGTCGTAGCCGCCGATCAGGTACAGGTAGTTCTTGATCCGCACGGTGCCGGCGCGGGTGCGGGCCTCGGGCAGGTTGCGCGGCAGGGTGACCCAGGGGTCGAGGTCGCCGTAGACGCCGACCCGCGCGACCTCGATGGTCTCGAGCGGGGTGTCGTCGGTGCCGCTGTCCCCGCCGATCGCGTAGGCCCAGCGGCTGACGCCGGTCGTGCGGCCGGCACCCATGGCCAGCGCGCGACGGGCCTCGACCAGCATCGGGCCTTCCTGCCACGGGAAGAGGTTCTGGGCCGGGTTGGTGATGCTGACGGCGGCCCACTCATAGGCGGTGCCATCGCCGTTCTCGAGGTGCACCAGGCAGACCGCGCGGTGGAAGCGATCGGCGGGCACACTCACCTCGAGCTGGCCCCAGCCGTCTTCGATGATCGTGCCTTCGACCGGCACGATCGTGCCATCGGGCTCGCGGCAGCGCAGCTCGACCGTGGCGTCGCGGAAGCCGCGGCCGTTGATGGTCATGCGCGCGTCGCTGCGGTTGGGCAGGGTCGCGGGGGCCACGCCCTCGATGAAGGGCGGCATGTGGTCGGTGACCTTGACCGCGCCCTGGAGCACGCCCATCTGGCCGGCTTCGTTGGTGGCGAAGAGGTTGTACAGGCCCGGGGCGAGGCCGGCGGGCAGGATGGCCGTGACCTCGTCCACCGAGCGCGGGTCGACGCCGAGCACGCGGGTGGCGGTGCCGTCGCCGTCGGGGCCGAGCAGCCAGAAGCGGGGCGGACCCTCGAGGCCGTTCAGCCACTCCTCGCGCTCCTCGGGGGGGGCGGCGGTGATGACGACCGGGGTGGGGGCGTAGGACCAGGCGAAGGAGGGCTCGACCGCGTCGATGCTGATCCCGCGGCGGTTGGCCACCTCCACGGTCGCGGCAGACTCGGCGGAGCAGCTGCCCTTCTGGGCGACGTGCACCTCGTACTCGTCGGTCGGCATGGCGCGGGGCACCATCAGGCGCACGTCGCCGGGGGTGGCCTCGTCCCAGCGCCAGGACACGTCGATGCGCGTGCCCGCGGAGTCGGTGAGCCAGACGCCGGAGACCTCCTCCACCACGTCGCTGACGCGGACCAGGACCTCGGTCTCGTTGCCCGCCCAGACCAGCGGAGGATCGACGTCGAAGATGACCGGGCGGGAGTGCACGGTGATCGCGTCCTCGACGACCACCGGGCAGCCCTGGGCCGGGCGCACGTCCAGATCGTAGACGCCGGGCGGGGTGCGCGGGTCGGGGTGGACCTCGAGGTGGGTCCGGTCGATGGCGATGACCTCGGCGCGGTAGTCGCCGACGTAGACCCGGGTGCCCTCCATGAGGTTGGTGCCGTAGAGATCGAAGGAGTCGTCGGCCTGGCAGACCTGCGACGGCTCGACGTCGGTGATGGTCGCCGGGCGTACGATCTCGAGCTCGATGGTCTCGGACGCGCAGGCCGCGGGCTCGGGGTTGGTGACGTCCACGGTCACCGCACCCAGCGGCATCGTGTTCGGCGCGACCTTGATGCGGATCCCCCGGCACACCTCGCCGTCCCGGCCGTCGGCCAGCGGCAGGCAGTTGTCGAAGCGCACGATCTCGACCGGCTCGCCCTTGACCAGGACGGTGGGCTCGGCGCCGTCGAGGCGGAGGAAGTTCTCGCCGACGACCGTGACCTCCCACGTGGGGGCGATCTGGCAGACGCCGGCGGGGAACATGCGCAGGGCGTCGGGCGGACCGACCACGGTGAGCGCGCCTTCGAGTACATCGCCGCGCTGGTCGGGGTTGCGGACCTCGACGTCCCACACCCCCGACGCGAGCCCGACGCCGCCGTCGATGCGGACCTCGAGCTGGCTGTCGCCGTGGGGGATGACCCGGTTGGCGGGTGCGGACACAGGGTGGTCGACGGTGAGCTCGGCGCCGGTGCCGAGGGGACCGCGGGGGTGGAACCAGACCTCGGGGGGCCGCAGCTGGCCGCCGTCGTGCACCGTGTCGGTGACGGCAGACGTGAACCGGGCGCCCTCGAGCGTGATGACCGTGCCCCCCGGCAGCTCATCGCAGAGCAGGTCGGGGGAGACGGCGTTGAGTTCGGGCTCGACGGTCGCGCAGCCGACGGTGAAGGCGGCGAGGACGAGATGCGTGCGCATGAGAGTCCCTCAGTGACGGATCCAACCCTACGGCGTCTCGGCGCCGGACTGGATGTCTGGGGGCTTGCGACGTCTGTAAGGAACGACAGCCGGCTGAAGGTGGCATGTCAGAGAAGTGTTCTCGTGGTGAGAACAGGTTGGACGGTTGTTTTCGCGATCGTGTGGGTGGCGTGGGATCAGTACTGGGGGCGCGAAGCGCCGGTGATTGGTGCTTGGTTGTTGGTTGTTGGTCCCGTGCTGCCACCACCCTGTAGACGCGACCACCTGGACCGCCGTGCGCCAGCCGACACCAAGAACCAAGCACCAACCACCAACAACGGGCGCTCCGCGCCCCGCGCCCCTACAGCTCCCGCCCCCGCACCAGCTCCGAGCCCTCCCCAGCCAGGGGTGCCGCGCACAGGGCGTCCTTGTGCCTCGCGTTGTTCACGTGGGTCGAGACCCGGAACATCGCCAGCGCGTCCGCTTCGTAGGGGACGAGGAGGTCCTGCATGGAGTCGGTGTCGTGGTTGTCGGGGTCGAGCCAGGTGTCCCAGGTGGGCTCCGGCAGGATCACCGGCATGCGGTCGTGGATCCGCTCCAGCAGGGCGTTCGCCTCGGTCGTGAGGATGGTCGCGGTGATGAGCCAGCTCTCGTCGGGCTGCTTCCACCGCTCCCACAGGCCCGCCAGGGCGTAGGGGCGACCGCGCTCCTCGGGGGTGTCGCCGTCCATGACGATCCGCCAGGGGAGCTTGCTCTTGCCCTCGCGCTGCCACTCGTAGAACCCATCGACCACGATCAGGCAGCGGCGCTTCGCAAAGGGGCTTCGAAAGCTGTTCTTCGTGGCCACCGTCTCGCTGCGCGCATTGATCATGCGGTAGCCGATCTTGACGTCCTTGGCCCACGGCGGGACCAGGCCCCAGCGCATCGCCTCCGCCTGCCGACCCTCACCGCGGTTGGTGATGGTCAGCAGCGGATCGCTGGGCGCGGTGTTGAACTGCGGCCCGCCGAGATCGGGGACGGCAGGCACACCGAAGAGCTGAAGCAGCAGCTCCGGCGCGGCCAGCATGGAGACGCGGCCGCACATCGGACTACAGCTCCTTCGCCTCGTCCTCGGTCATATCGCGGTCGTCGCAGATCTCGCCGCCGAAGAAGGCGTCGACGTTCGCGAAGTTCTCCTCCAGGCCATCACGGACCTGCGCCACGTACAGGTCATCCCCCACGCCCGGCAGACTCGCCTCGGACCAGAACATGTAGTATCGGAGCGTCTTGGAGTCGTCGGCCGGGTCGACGTAGTAGACGTCGAGCACGTAGCGCTGGCGCCACTCGCTGCCGCCGTCGCCGTCCTGGCCGGACTTGAAGGTCTCGGCGATCCAGCCGCGGGAGACGATGGCCTCCACCTCGCCGTCCTCGAAGGGGATGGTGGTGCGATAGTAGTCGGCGAAGCTCTCGATCCAGACAGTAGCCAGGATGTTCTTCGTCAGGGAGAGGCCTGTTGACGTCGCTGTCGAGCACGTCCCGTCGAAGAAGCACTCCTCTCCATCTGTCCAGACCTTGGTGCTGTACTTGGTCGAGTCGCTGCCCATGCAGTTCTGGTTCGTGTCCTGCATGCCCTCCAGGTGCTTCGACAGGGGGAACGCGGAGCGCGAGTTCAGGCCGACGGGGGTCTGCTCTTCCGGCGTGGTTCCTTCAGGCTGGGGGAGCCCGTCGAGGTACTCCGCGGTCAGTGGGCCAGGGTTGAGGGCACGGTCCTTCACGTCATCCGCCAGGTTGCCCATGCACTCGGTGTGCATGCCCAGCAGGAGGGATTGCAGCGCCTCTTCCTCCTCTTCGGTCTCGAAGGACGCGTCGCGGAAGGTCTCCTTGAGGAGGTCCGAGCACTCGCCCTCGGCGATGGGGATGTTCTTGGCACAGCCGACCGTGGCCAGGGCCAACGCGGCGAGGGGCAGGATGTGGCGCATGATCTCCTCCATATGCGGCAGCCGCGCTTGGTACCCCGGTTGAAGGCGGGGTGCCAGGGAATCGTCAAGTGCCCGCGAGCTCCGCGTCCACAGCATGCGCGAGACGTTCGACGTCGTCGACCTCGTTGTAGATCTGCACGGAGAAGCGGGTGTACGCGCGGCCGGCGAAGGGCAGGATCGGCACCTCGATCCGGTGCTTCCGCCAGAGGACCCGGGAGAGGGCGCGGGTCTGGCCCAGGGGGTCGGCGGGGTCGAGGCGGAAGCGGGGGGTCAGGGGGACGGCGCACAGGGCGGCGCGCAGCTCGGGGGGAGCGGGAAGATCGACGCCCCAGTGTTCGGCGAGCCACGTGCCCGCCTCGGCGGCGACCTCCCGGTTGCGGTCCATCAGCGCGGGTCCGCCGAGGGTGGCGTGCAGCTGCAGGGCGGTCGGCGTGGACAGCCAGGCGGTGAAGTCGCGGGTGCCGGGCCAGTGAAAACGGTCTTGCAAGCTCCCATCCCAGCCGTGTGAGGTGACCAGGGCGTGGAGCGGACCGCGCCCGGGTCGGACCCACAGCAGCGCGGTGCCACGGGCGGCGAAGGCCCACTTGTGCAGGTTGCCGACGTAGTAGTCGCAGTCGAGGTCGGAGAGGTCCAGCGGCACGTGGCCCGGCGCGTGGGCCCCGTCGACCAGCACCGGGACGTCGTGGGCGCGGCAGCAGGCGAGCAGGTCGGGCAGCGGCAGCACGAGGCCGGTCGGCGAGGTGATGTGGTCCAGCACGGCGAGCTTCGCGCCCGGCAGCACCCCGTCGAGCGCGCGCACGGCTTCGGCGGGATCGTGCAGGGGGAAGGGGACCTCCGCGACGACGACCTGCACGCCGTGGCGCAGGGCCAGCGCCTTCACGGCGTTGTGCACGGCAGCGTAGACGTGGGAGAGCACGACGACCCGGTCACCGGCGGCCCAGTCGAGGCTGTGGAGCACCGCGGCGACGCCGGTGGTGGCGTTCTCGATGAGGGTGAGGTCGGCGGGATCGGCCCCGACGAAGGCGGCGACGTCCGCGGCCACGGCGTCGGTGGCGGCCATCCACGCGTCCCACAGGTAGCTGACCGGCTGGGCCTCGAGGCGATCCTCGAAGGTGCGACGGGCGGCGGTGACGACCCGGGGGGCGGCGCCGAAGGAGCCGTGGTTGAGGAAGGTGATGCCCGGGTCGAGGGCGAAGGTCAGGTGGGCGTGGTGGTTCAAGGGAGCACGTACCCCACCGTTCCTTCCAGCCGATAGCCGAGGTCGATCGCCCGATCCCGCTCGGGGGCGCTGGTCGTGTAGAAGTGGTCGGACGCGGTGCCGGAGTACATCCGGTACAGCGGGATGGCGCCGCAGACGGGCCCGGGCACGAGGTAGCCGAGGGTGAGGTCGGGGGACTTCTCCAGGCCCTCGCAGCGGCTCGACGTGGTGAGGAAGCGGCGGCCGCCGCCCTTGTCGCAGCGGTAGAGCGGGTTGCCGGCGCCCGTGCCCGCGACCATCAGCCGGAAGTAGGTCGCGTTCTCCATGGTCTGACCCAGGGCGGCGGCCTCGGCGGGGTCGAGTCCGTAGAGGTGGCCGAGCGGCCCGCGGGTCCGGTAGACGTGCTGGCTGCAGCCGGTGAGTCCCTCGTCGCAGGTGCCGTCGCAGTCGTCATCGGCGAGGTTGCAGCTCTCGAACGGCGGCACGCAGACGGGCGAGCAGGCGTCGGCGCAGTCGAGCCCGCCGGTGGTGCCGCAGACCGTGGTGCAGGCACTGCCGGCCTCGCAGGTGGCCTCGGCCTCGCAGCCGTTGAACGGGTCGCCGTCGCAGTCGGACCAGCCGATGTCGCAGCTTGCAAGTGCGCACTCGCCCAGGTCGCACGCGGGCGCGGCGTGGGGCACGACGCAGGTGATCCCGCAGCCGCCGCAGTTGAGCGGGTCGGTGTCGACGTCGGTGCAGCCGCCCGGGCACACGTCGACCGGGCAGACCAGGGGCTCGTCGCTATCGACGGGTGGGTCGGTCGCGTCGGACAGCCCGGACGTACAGCCGGCTGTGAGCACGATCAGCGCGAGGAATCTCACCGCAGCAGCTCGTCGTAGCTGGCGGTGGTCTCGGCGCCGTTGAAGCCGAAGGAGTCGGTCTCGATGCCGAGCGCGCGCAGGGCGGTGAGCTGGGCGGTCGCGAGGTTGCCGTCGGGGTCGCGCACGTGCACGCCGCGCTGCAGCCGGCCGGCAGCCCCGCCCGCCATGACCACGGGCAGCTCGGCGACCCCGTGCTTCCAGCCCTCGCCGTACTCGGAGGTGCCGTAGACCAGGGCCCGGTCGAGCAGGGTGTGGCCCGCGGCGTCGGTCCGCTCGGCCAGCGCGTCGAGCACCAGGGCGAAGGCCTGCATCTGGCGCAGGGTCACCTTGCGCACGTCCTCCCACTTGCCGTCGTGGCAGTTCTTGTGGTGCCCCTCGCGCACGCCGACATCGCTGAAGATGTGGGTCGAAGCTGGCGAAGTGAGCATGAAGGTGAAGACCCGGGTCATGCCGCAAGACAGGCCAATGGCCAGCAGATCGGCGAGGCGGCCGGTCTGGGTCAGGAAGTCGCCGCTGTCGCCGGGCCGGGGCGGGATCTCGCAGACGGCACCCGAGGTGTCGAGGCGCCGCTGGACCTCGTAGAGGTGCTCAAGGTGCTCGTCCAGGCGGGCCTGATCGGCGGTGCCCAGGTCAGCGCGGAGGTCGTTCGCGTCCTCGAGGACCGCGTCGAGCAGGGCGGCGCGGCGGACCAGGTCGGGATCGCCGGTGGGCAGGCCGAAGAGCTGGTCGTAGAGCACGCCCGCGTCGAGGATCGGCGGGTTCAGCGAGTCGGGTCCGTTGTAGGAGATCGCGTTCCAGTGGCCATAGTCGTGGAAGCGCGCCCGGCTGACGCCCACGTGGAGCGAGCGGTAGCGCGGGCTGTCGCCGTCGTAGAAGGTCGTGTGGCGGGCGACGTGCTGGTCCAGGGACGGGCGCAGGGCGGTCAGCGTGTGGCTCGGGTGGTGGAAGCCCTCGGGGCGGGGCCGGTCACCGGTCATCGCGACCATGAACCCGCGCATGTGGCCGTCGGACTGGCCGCCTGGCGTGCTGGGCACCTCGGTCTTGGGGGTGAGGCCGGTGAGCACGGTGGGTTCGTGGCGGGCAAGCGGCGTGATCAGCGGGGTGGGCGCGTAGCCGGGGCCGGTGGTCGCTGGGGTCCACAGGTCGGGGTGGCCGGTGCCAGCCTGGGCGCTGCCGTGCTTGGCGTGCCAGGGCAGGCCGTTGCTCCAGAAGAGCAGGCCGAAGATGGGCAGGGCGTCGTCGGCGGCCTTGGAGCGGCTCGGGAGCATGGCGTCGAGCAGGGGCAGGCCCAGGCCGACGGCGGTGCCGGCGACGACGCCGCGGAGCACGGTGCGGCGAGAGAGGCGCTTCACTCGGCACCTCCGACGACCGGCGGGGCGACCGCGCGGAAGGTCTCGTGGGTGACCAGGGCGACCACGAGCTCCTGGAAGCGGTAGTCGCTGTCGTAGAAGGACTCGCGGATCTGGTTGAGCGCGACGACGTCCTCGTTGGTCTCGACCCGGCCGTGGGCGTGGCGGTAGAGCTGGCGCGCCATGCACCGGCCGACCTCCTGCTCGTCGGCCAGGTAGCTGGCGAGGTCGAGGGTGCCGGTGAGGGGCTGCCCGCCGAGCTCGCCGCTGGAATCCACCGGGTAGCCGTTGTCCTCGTCGCGCCAGCGACCGACGGCGTCGAAGTGCTCGAAGAGGAAGCCCGGCGGGTCGATGATCTTGTGGCAGTCGACGCAGTCGGGGTCGTTGCGGTGCTGCTCCAGCCGCTCGCGCAGGGTCCTGGGCTCCTCGCCCTCGTCGGCGGTGAGGTCGAGGTTGATGTCGCCTGGCGGCGGCGGCACGAGCTTGCAGAGCACCCGCTCCATGATGAACTTGCCGCGCAGGGTGGGCGAGGTCTCGATGGGGTGGGCGTTCATGGTCAGGAACGCGCCCAGCGACAGGATCCCCGCGCGGTTGCTGTCCGCGGGCAGGGCGGTGGGCACGAAGGTGACCGCGGAGACGTCGGGCTCGGGCAGGCCGTAGTGGGCGGCGAGCTCGGGGTTCACGAAGGTCTGCTTCGTGGCGAAGATCTGGCGCACGTCGGCGTCCTGACGGAAGACGACGTCGTCGACGATGAGGTGCACCTCGGTGCGCATGGCGTCGCGCAGGGTGGTGGTGAAGCCGGGGTGGGCCTCGGGGTCGGGGGCGACGTGATCGAGCCGGCCGAGGTCGAGGTACTGGTCGAAGAACGCGCGCATGGCGACGCGGGCGCGGGGGTCGGCGAGCATGCGGCGGGCGTGGGTCTCGATGCCGTCTGCGGTGTCCAGCTCGCCGGCCTCGGCCGCGTCCAGCAGGGCCTCGTCGGGGGTGGTGTCCCACAGCAGGTAGGACAGGCGCGCGGCGACCTCGTAGCCGGTGAGGAGGTGGCGCTCGGCGTCGTCGGGGTCGGGCACGCCGCGCTCGACCCGGTACAGGGCGTGGGGCGACTGGAGCATGCCGGACACGGCGGACTCCAGGCCGAGCCAGGGGTCGCCGGCGGACAGATCGGTCGCCACCCAGGTCCAGCGCTGCAGCTCGGGCTCGGTGAGGGGGCGGCGCCAGGCGCGTCGGCCAAAGCGGGCGAGGAAGCCTCGAACACAGGCGTCGCCGGGCTCGGTGGGCACGCAGCCGACCAGGGCCTCCCGGCGGGCGGGGTCGTCGAACACGGCGTCCGCGGCAGCGGTGATCGCGACCTCGACCCGGCCGACGCCGAGCTCGGAGTAGGGGGTGGTCGCAGCCCCGATGGTCGTGAACAGGTAGGGGTTCTCGTCGGGCTGGAGCTCGCTGCGGGGCACGGGGCCGAGCAGGTCGAGGAGCGTGTTGCGCAGCTGGGGGGCGGTCAGCCGCTGGAACGGGGCCGGCTCGAGGATCACGTCCTCGGGAGGCGGATCGTCGGCGGGCAGCAGCGGCGAGGAGCACGCGGACAGCGCGAGGCTCGCGGCGAGCAGGGCGGCGAGCGTTGTGGGGCGGGCCGGATGGAGGAGGTTCATCGGCGGTCCTGGGGAAGAGCGGGAGTGTAGCGCACGAGGGGGTGGGGGTGCGCTGGCGGGGAGTGGCGGTGCTTGGAGAGGGGGGGAGTGCTTTTTATCCCAGGTCCTAAATATAGAATTAGACCGCGAAAAAGTTCCCCCCTTCACCAGCGCCCCACCGGGGCGCACAATGAAGGGGGGAACTTTTTCGCCGTCTAAAGGTAAGCGGTATACTGCCGTTTGACGAAGGTTTTTGCGTTTATGTGGCACATCATGATCTCCCCGTATTTCTCGAT
>MDTC01237432.1_pt1 | contig 13136 bp, 7 predicted proteins | sample 811181 | NCBI WGS metagenome assembly MDTC01 (sample SAMN05326644, study PRJNA326480) | marine metagenome | isolation source: seawater | place: Pacific Ocean: North | collected 2011 | reverse complement strand
TGTTGTAGAATTACTGTCATCAATTAATTTAATAACATCAGAAGCAACAGCAGATGCACTTGTACTAGCACTCATATGTAATTCCCAGTTACCTGGATCCATCTTTTCACGAAGTTGTCCTCTAGAAATAGATAGAGCGTAAATATAATCAGGTTGAATTTCAGTTCCTGTTCCAGCAAAGGTAAACCTTTCTTCATTAGGACCTAATAAAGTTTGTGACAATTGTCTATATATAGCAGCTGATGCTCTATTTCCAAGCACTCCTTTTGTTCCAGCAGAACCACTTCCAAAAATGTGACCATACGCTATAGAAAATTGTGGTTTAGCATTTGCATCTGTAGCAGGATTACTAGCATAAACATCTAAATAGTGTTCTGCACTACTAGCAGATTGTACTGATGATGTAAAGAATGCAGTAAGTGATGCGGCACCATCTGCCCACATCCCTGAAGAAACTATATCTTTTACATTACTTATTACGTCACTAGATTCTGGTGAATCAGCAGCTGCTATGTTGAAATTTTTAAATATTGACATATTCTTTTACTCCCTAAAATAGTGTTCCGTCACCGCCACCACCACTTAGTACAACATTATTGGTTACGGTTATTGAAGTTGTAGCACCAGTATCGTTACCTACTATAGTTAATGTAGTAGCTGCACCTGTAGTTGTGGTGTTAGATGATAATGGTAATACACCAATACTAACTGTAGCAGCAACAACTGTTTTACTATTTGGAACATCATCTTCTCCTAAGAAAAATGGTGTCGTAGCTGTACTAGCATTACCACCAGCTGGATTTTGTACTGTCATAGTCGCAACACTTTGATTGTGTAATATAAATGTATAAGATGTATCTGCGACATTTGCAGTGGTTGGATTCACAGTAACATTTGGTTGATTTAATCCACCACCAGCAGAAAATGTTATTGATGTTGGTTGTACACTTAAAACAGGCATTTTTTGAGTATTTTTTGGAAGAGTTACCAACTTATATCTCATCACATGATTTTCATCAGGAAATGCTTCTAATAGTGGCATAGCTTCTAAAACCGCACCATAGAAATCAGTTCCATTTGGATGTGAAGTGTCATACAATCTGTAGTCTATTTCATCATCAGCTAATGCGAATTTTGTTATATTAAATGCGTTTGTTCCTTGTGCTAATAACTCTCGACCTTTTTTAGTTAATACAGCGTCTACGGTAACTGTTGTATTATTCAGAAATCCCATAAAAAGCTCCTATTTTAATTTTTTGGATTTTATAATTTGATTCATATATAAATATTACCATTTTGATTTTTTATTAAAAAAATCATTTACTTCCTTTACTATCGGAGTTGCTTTTATCAGCCTTATCATCAGTTTTATCTACTCCCTTTTCTTTACCATCGGATTTACCAGAAAAATCTTTTTGATTATCTGTAATAGTACCATCTTTGTTTACGACACTACTACCCTTTTCACCTGTTTTACTTTCCTTTTCAAAATCGCTTATTACTTTATTGGTTTCGTCTAATGTTAAAAAATCTCCTTTGACTTCTTGAGCTTTCTGTATAGCTTCATCTTTTGATTTAGCTTCTTTAGCTATTTCTTTAGAAAAACCACCTTTCTTTTTCTTTTTTGTTTTTCTAAATTTAGAAGTTATTCCTTCACCAGTATCTAAAGTAGAATCTCCCGTATCTTTTTTCACCAATTTTGTTGGCGCCACCTTTATAATTTGTACAGGAGGTAACTTATCAGTAGTGGTTTTTTTAGTTTGTTTACATCCTTCATAATATAAATTAGTAAGAGCTTGACTTTCAAAAGCTAAATTATCTATATCCACATAGTGAAATGAAGATGAATGAAATAATCCTAAAGAAGCACTTTGAAGAGCATCTGTTGGATCTAAATTAGAACCAGAATAAAATTTTCTCAATTTTTGATTATTACCTCTAATTCTAGAACCACTTATTACAGGCATTAAAACTTCTGTTGGTCTTAAATCACTTTCAAAAGACATGGTTACATTTGAATAAATACCGTTATGTGCTCTTAAAGTCGTTGATTGTTCTGCTATTTGTCTCCAAACAGAACCTTGAGCTTCTCTATCTGCGATTTCTGTTATACTAGATGTAAACAAAGGAACTGCACCACTAGCAGATATTACAGAAGATCCTGTCTCATAACTAAACATATCAATTCTAGCATCATAAGCAGTATAGCTATCTACACCATAACTTTCGTTATTATATGAACCTGTAATTACAATATAATCTGTTGATGCGTCAATTGAAGCACTATAATGATGTTCTGAAAATTGTGGTTTTCTTGATAAAAGTTCTTTTGGTCTTTCAAATATATTTGGTTCTACTAATATTCCTAAATTAGCCTTTGCTCTAGCAGGTATCATCTTTCTAAGTTGTGGAAAGATAGATTGATCATAATATTTTATTATTCTAATGTAATCCCAAAAGTTATTTGGTGATGTATATTTTTGCCAGTATTTATCAGATATGCCTTTTAACCCACGATAGTTACGTTCTTGCAAATCTCTTGGATCACCCAAATAATTGTCAAAATTTAAATTAGCAACAGATTCAATTATATCGTTGTTTATTACATCCGTAGGAGCGAAAAATACACCAACTTTATTTGAATCATTTGGAGCTGTATCATACGCACTAATAGTAGCTCTATTGTCTACGTGTAAATTAAAACCAGGCTTTAATTTATTATCTTCAATTCTAACTTTATTTGTAACTCTTCTTAATGCACCAATGCTTGGTATGTGAGTTTTCGTTTCATCAACCACACTACTGAAAAAATTACCTGTAAAGCCACTATGAGAGCCTGAGTATGTTGTAGTTTGATTAGAACTAACATCACGAATACCATCTGTATCTGTGCTTAAATCCATATTATCATCAAAAGAGTAACGTAAAACTAAATTATTGTATGAAGATGATACTGTATTACCATTGTAAGCTTTTGGATTTCCAATGTGATTTTTAAATGAACCTGTATTTAAAACCTCTGTCCAATGTCTATATTCCATCATAGAACCACTAAATCTAATACCAACTAATGGATCATCAGCATAACCACCTATGTACATTTCACCATCATTTTCCCAAGTTTGATTATATGAAGATGAAGCTACAATATCAGTTGTCATAGTTGATGTAGAATACATATGTACCTTACTTCTACTGGCATCATACTTACCAACAGATAGCTCAAATGATTGTGAGACATTTCTATTATCACTGCCAGAAATTCTACGAACCATAACAGAATAAAATTCATTATCATACACAGGAAAATTAGAGGATGAAATTTCCTTTAATCCATCTGATCCACTTATTTGAAAAGCTACATGTCCATAATCATCTATTGAATTATTATCTTTTAATCTAATGTAAAAACTAGAGGACACATTGTTAGTTTCTGTTGGCTTTTTTTCTACTAATATTTGATTTGAGCCAGTTGGTGTTCTAAATCTAAATTCAATCGTATCTGGCTTTCTGTTTGTAGATGAATCGTCTGACCAAATAGTTTTTACATATTGCTGACTTCTAAAATTTAAAGACTTTGTAAATTTTCTAGAAATTTCAAATTGTGGTGAAGCATCATCTGGTAAGTCAGGTCCTCCATATTCTTTAACTCTAAGAATAGTCTGTGGTATTCCGTATAAACCTATTAAAGCTCTTAGTGATCTAATAGTTCCTTTATGTTTCAATAGAAATGGCATGTTGTTTATTATACGACTCCAAACTTCACGAGATATATCACGTTCGGATGTAGCTGAATAATTAGAATATCCTGATCCTGTAACTTCTTTTCCTAATGCGTATCTAGCTAAGCTTACTCTATCTTTTCCATCATCTAATTTCCAACCTAAAGATTTACCAACCTCATACAATAAATCTCTAGATATACCTTCAGTTAGTTTTTCTCTTCTGTCAAAAGTATCACCCATAGCTTTTATGTAAATCCAAATATTATCAAAATGATGACCAATCATATCTGTTATAGTTAAATAAGTTTCATTAGCGCTATCAATTTTAATATGATTTGGTAATAAAGAACTGAGTTTATTTAAACTTTCATTATCATATAAAGAAGCACTAGTAACAGCATTATTAAACCAGTTTACAGCTTGTGAAGAAGTAGTGTGCGCTAAAACATATCTGTTATCTACATCACCTGTTCCTGAAGTTTTTGGCCACGCATTATCAAAAAATTGTCCTAATGAACTAGTTACATAAGATGAACTTTCAAAATACATATACTTTTCAAATCCATCAAAATTATTTTTAATTTGTTTGATGCTATTGTGTTGTAGAGACAAATCTGCTTCAGAACCGCTAACTCCTATATAAGAAGCGCTTGTTACTGTAAAACCTTCAATTAATTCTAATTTACTTTTAAAATTTCTAACTCTTTTTTCAACTGAGCTAAAGTTTATAAAATTTTTATAATTAGAATAATCTACATTTATTTCAGCACTATCTAAACTTTGACTTAAAAATTCATTTTGTAACTCATCAGAAATTAAAGCATCTGACGATAATATATCAGTTTGATTTTTATAGTCTGTTGCTTTTGGTTGAATAGGACTATCGATATTCATAATATCAGGCGATTTTAAAACCATATTAGGAACATCATTATCTATAAATTCTACAATCTCTACATTTTCAGTAATAGGATTCATCATTTCTTTTACAATAGAACATTCACTCAATCTTACTATTTCTTGAGGTAATGGATCATATAATTTATAAACTAATGAAAAAGGATAATTTGAAGCAGATGCATCTTTTTTAAAATTTGTTGTTAAAAACATTTTTCTACCAAATTTTAAATAAGTTCTTAAATCATAAGGATTATAAATTAAGTAAGAAAGTTGAAATTTTGTAAATTCTGGTTGTTGTGAGTCATCCAAAAGCTCTAATATTTCAGGATTTTCTTGTGATAAATTTTCAGCAACTTGTTGAATATTTCTACTTAATTGTACAATAGTACCTCCTGCTTGAACTTGTGTTATTGTAGCTGTAAATGGTTTTTTTACTGGTATAATTTGTGTTTGTGTAGTTAGAGTAAAATCACCAAAAAAGTTATCAACCCAAACAATACCATGACCATCTCCAGCTTCTGATGTAAATGAATTGTGACCATTAATAGCTAAATACCAAGGTCCTAGTGGATTCCAATCATCGGGCACTTCCATTTCTAATTCATAATTATTCCATTGACCAGCAACAGTTGCGAAAGCTTCCATTGTAAGAGAATCATTATAATTAAAAGAGCTAGCTCCTACTATGGTTATCCAACCAGTATCAAGAGCACCACTCCACTGCCATTGTCCACCTGGACTAATAGTTCCAGCCATATCACTAGCATCAGGAAAATCAAATGCTGCTAAACCATTATCATATATGGGTTCTTCACCTCCATTTACAGTGCCATCATCTGGATCAAAAACACCAAAATTATTTGCTGATGGATTTCTTACACCATATGTTAATGGAGCACCTTGTGTACCAACCTCACCAGTTCTGTAACACAGTTGATCCCAAGGTTTCGTGTAAGCTGGTGCTCCTTGACTATCGCTATGAATCCAAACTAAATTATCACTTCCTTCACTTTCTAAAGCCATAAGATCGTAATTACTCCATGTAGCACCATTACTACCCATATTGAAACCAAAACCATCTATAACAGTTATAGAATTTGGCATACCAATAAATCCTACATCTCCCCAACCCTTTGGAGTGTCATCATCAAAAAATTCACCATCACGCAATTCATAATGATCACTATCACCATCCTCTTGTCTCCACCAATATTGATAACCAGGAATAATATAGTAATAAGCCCAACGATCGTTACCATCATTTTTACGTTGAATGGTAACTAACTGATTACCATATTCATTTAATAAATTATTAAATCCTTGATCTAAATCTGCCCAATATCTAACTCCTTGATTCTCCTCATATATACCCTCTATTAAATCAACCTCACCTTTTTTTACCATAAACATTTTATTTTGTCTTTCATCTCCAGTTCCATCACAATACCAAATTATAAAAACATCATCAAGCACCGTGTTATCAGTTTGTCTAGTTCTTCCGATAGATTGAATAAATCCAAATTCAAAAATATCTTGATAAAGAGTTTTTCCGGCTTCTCTTTCTCCTTCAGGAAAAACATAATTCTGTATGGCTGGAAAATAATCAGTTATTTGAGTAAGGGTTATTTCATTATTATTTGTTGTATACTCAGTTTTTGTTGTCCAAACTAAATCATCTTTTATTAAAAGAATTCCATCAGCACCAATCCATGTAGCAGCTTGCCAACCTTTATTTTCTCCTCTAAGAGTATTTCTTACAAATTTAGGAAATCCTTGACCTTCTGTTTGATAAGGGTGTCCATTAACAGCTGTTGGAAATTCTAGTAAATTAACAGAATCAGCTGGTGGTGTTGGAGATAAAAAAGAATCATTGGGCACCCACGCAGTTCCATCCCACACCCATTCATTTTCTGGACTTAACTCTCCTGCCATTTGATAAAGTGGACCTAAATTAGGACCCCAAGTATATACAGGAATTGGCTGATCTGTTGGTATGGATGTTATTTTCCAAATACCCTCACCATTTGGTTGAACTATCGTATTTGGAAAATCAGCACTAGTGTCACCAACTTGACCATTATAATTTTGAATTCCGTATGTAGCTATCACTGCTCCTTGATTAGGTGGTGGAGCCGCTTCCATACTAGAAGCATTTCCAGCAGTGTTAGCCATATATCCAGTTGGCGGTGAAGTTGGAATTGGTTCTGTTGGAGATGGATTATTTGGATCAAAAAATCCTGCAGGTGGATTATCAGGTGCTGGTTCATTTTCAACACCTATAGGATAAAAAATCTGCACTTCAACACCCTTACCAATAACCGTACTTTTCATATCAAATGATATGTTTAATATATCACCAGAACCAGCACCTAAAGCACTTATATCTAACATTTGTTGTTTTGTAGACATTGGTCTGTGATTACTACCATTTATTGGACCTGGCCACCAAGAATAAGTGTCAAAAACATTATTTTGATCTATAAATTTTAGACAAGTTCCACCTTGATTTCCTTCGTTTCTAACAAACTGAGCATGGTATCCAACTCCAGCACTACCATTCCAAGGACTTGGAGTTCCAAATGCATCAAAGCCGGATGTCCAACCCACTACTTTAACAGCCGTATTATGTAAACTAGAATCCCATGCAGCATCAATAATAGCTGGAGTACCAGCTATATCATCCATTACAATTTCTTCTAAATTAGGATTAGTAAAAAAATTCTGCTCTGTTCTTTGTTGTACCTCAATACTTCCAACATTGAAAAATTCTTCTATTGTTATACTTCCTCCAACCATATTTGGAGTAAAAATAAAATCACCTTCATTTGGAGTTATCTTTATCGTATTTGAAGTGTCATAAACTGTAATAATCGTTGGGGGATTCAAAGGACTTGCTCCAGTCATATCCGCTTCTTCATCACCCATAAAAACAGCAGATACATTTTCTATATTTTCTACTCTTACACCTTCTTGTAGTTTTAAAAAATCATCTATATATTGAGCAGCTAATCCATTTGGATCAGTAGTAGCTATTTCTGGTATACCTATTTGATTAGTTCTTATATTTTTAGCTTTTAATCTAACTTCTGTTCTTGATGATGAAATTTTATCAACATCATATTTGTAACTAGTTAGTGTTAACTGTTCTAAAGGTAAACCTGATGAATCAGAACCATTCAAATAACTTTCTTCAGTTCCAGCAAATATTTTGCCATCATTTCTAACAAATATATTTGATGCATCATCATTTACTTGATAAACTTCACCTTCAAAACCTTCTCTTGTTCTTACTAAAACAGGACTATCACTACCACCTAAATTTCTTAAAAATTTATATCTTATTTTGAATTTACCTCTTTTAAATCCAAATGCTTGTAGGTGTAAACCAGGTTTTAATTGAACATAATCTTCATCTATTATTACTAAAGAATCAGCTAAAGATAGATTTTTATATTCTATTAAATTACCAATATCATCATATAGTTCTACACAAACAAAATCACGAGCTACATCAGTACCCCAATAACCATTTTCGTATGGCTTGTCACCTACTTTTTTTGTAAGCCCTTTTAGTATTCGTTCTCTGTCTTGTAATGATAATTGACTAGACATTAAAGTTCTCTTATATTTCTATTAATTATATCATTTATTGAATCATCATCTTTTAATTGTTCTACAGTTCTTGAAACAAATAGTATTGTTGTTTCATCATCATATAATTCTCCTGTATAAGGATCTTGATATAATTCAATAGCTCCTGAAGAATTTCTTGTAAGTAATGATCCGTCATAAGCAGATCCTGATATGGCTAGTGCTAATTGAGCTTGTTCTCTTTTTACCAAATATTTTTGTTCTTCTTCATTGATTAGATTTTGGTAAAAAGCTAATTCGTTAAGTTCCTCTGGAGTATATGGCATTTTATCTCACCACTTTGAATGTAAATCCGTCATCAAAGTATTCTACAGTTTCATCAACAGTTCCACTCCCACTCACCACTTTAAATTCAAATTTATAAAACCTTTCAGCTTGAAATCCATCCATCCAAAGATTAAAATAGTTTCCTGTTGAATCACAGCTAATTAGAGAGCCAGAACCAAACGGAACTATAACATCATCTGTATCCGCATCTAAAACAGAATAGTAAGCACCATCACCACCTATACTATCAATACTACCGCTTGGTAGATATTTTACGGTTAAATACTCTGACGATGTGTTTGAATAAGATTTTGTAGGGTATCTTTCTCTACCAACTACTCTAAATTTTACTTTTGATGATTCTTTATATTCAGGCCTTAATGATTTCATATAGAATTGTAAATCTTCTAAATCTGTTGATGATAAAGCTTCTAAAGAACCAGTATTCCATTTTGTATCATACCACTCAACTTCTAGCTTTGGTGGATATATAGTATTAGTTTGTCTTGAAAAAAATGAAAAGTTTCCTAACATTTTAGTATTACCTTCATCACCATCTCCGCTTGGTGTAGGAGTTACTAAACTACCGCTTCTTTTTATTATAAATCCTTCGTTTTCGTAAGTTTTATCTAACCATTTATTAACAATTGGAGTTACATCCATTCTCATATCTTCAGTTCCCCAATTAAATGACTGAGAAGAATATACATCGTTATGCCAGGTACCACCTTGATTATAAGATTGCGAGTTTTCTAATCTCCAATAATCCTCTTCTTCAGCACCTGTTTTAAAATCCCAACTAGCACCTTGTTGAGTTATAGGATCATCATGATCAAATCCTTCACCAACCACCCAACTTTGACTTACAGGCCAAGCCCATAACGATTGACTGTATGATAGATTAGTTGGATTGGCATCATATAAATTTAAGTAAAATTTTGGGTTTGTTATTGTACCTCTAACCATAGATGATGATATGTAAGACAAATCAAATTTCATTAAAATGCGAGAAACACCGATCATTGTACCATCAGATTTTTGATCTTTTCTAATTTCTAATATTTGATCAAGACCTGTGTTTTTACTTCCTGTTCGTGAGTATAAAGTAGTGTCGATTTCTGGAAAAATAAAATAATGCATTAGTAATTACCCCCTTGACCTGTTTCCGATGTTCCAGTAGAATTACCAGTAACTCTTCCCTCAATATCACTTGCAGGAAATTTCAGTTCAAAAATACTAGGATCAGCTGATGGGTAGACTATTCCATTTTTTGTTGCAGTTTTTATATCATATAAATTGCCTGAATATCCAGCAGTTGAAGTAAATTTATTTATTATTTGTATAACTGGTTTGTCTTGTACACTAGATTCTTCATCATTATCTTCAGGAGGAACTATTGCTGAAACACCATCAACTAAAGATATCTGATAAGCTAGATCAGCTATTACTATTGGTTGTCCAATTTGCCATTTATCTATATTAAAATATTCTTTTACCGTTTCTATTGATTTTAGTAAAACCTCTTCTTTATTATAACCAACTCTAGTTAGTATATTAAATTTTATACCAATATTAATTATGAATGCATTTTTTATATTTATAGCATCTGTTATCATTCTAAATTGAGTTAAATAAGTTTGAACATTTTCTTTTACGGCTTGATTTACATTAATTAATTTTTTATCAGCGTTATATCCTAATAGATAGAAATTCATAGCTAATGGATTAAAAATTCGATTAGCTGTGTTAACTTCATCTGTTGTAGTGGCGGGATCTATTTGGCTGTCTTGAACTATATGAGCTTTTGCTATATTACCAAATCTTGGTGGCATTGAATAAACTCTAGTTATATAATCTTCTTTTGTAACTGCTCTTGATTGTGCTTGAAAATAAGCTAATGTATTTTGCTTTACATCAAAAACACTCTCTTCTCCACTACCACCTGTAGTAGGAGCTGGATTAGTAACTTTAACAGAAGCTCTAGTTTCAGCCAATAAATCTTGACCTAAACCAGTTGAATTTGCTACTGATGAATTCATAGAAACTATTTCTCTTATTGAATTAGCTTTTGAATTATGATCTACACCACCACCATATCTATAAGTTATAACCAAAGTTGTATTTGATGGTGCTTGTCCATAACTTCTTGTTTTTAAAAAATTAGATGGGTCTAGAGCTTCTCCTAATTTTGATGGTGAGCCAGGTAAAGAAGATCCAACATTTTCAGGATTTGGAACAATTTCTTCATCTGGAGAATCTGATATACCAGCACCAAATCTCATTTCTGTTCTACCATCCGTTCTTATAAAAGTGGTAAATCTACGAGAGGTTTTAATTAATCTTAATAAATAAGGAGCTGAATCTGAAAAAGTTCCTAAATCAGGATCATTTAAACCATCATTTTCCATATCAGAAAAAACACTATCTTGAGCTAAGTATCCGACTTCATACCAATTATTACCATCATCATCTGTACAAGAAATAATTTCTGTAATATTTCTTTCGGCTAAAGCTATTGTAGAATATTTCTCTGCATCAGTAAAACTAAAATATTCTGTTTTAACTTCACCACTTTCTATTTTAGCTGATTTTTTTAATAAGTATGTTACAGGAACATTTCCTGTACTTTCAAAAACAGATACTCTCATTGGATCAAATGAGCTAGAAAATTTAAAATTTACATCCTCAGTAGTTCTAAATTGTGTTCCATTTGTAGAATTTAATCTCATACCAGCTGATATTTTTAAAGCATAACTTAAATCAGGTTTTACTGTATAACCAGAACCAGCTCCAACTGCAACAGCAGGAACTGTTTGAAACACATCAACTCTACCCAAAGATGGAGATGCTAGTTTTGGTTTGTAACCAAAAGATTGAGCCATATTATATACAGTTCTTTTTTCTTGAGCAAAAGCTAACAATGATTCTTTAAATTGATTATCTATATAATATGAAAGTACATCACCAACATAAGATGCCATTTCAATAAACATCATACCTGGTGATGCTTCATTAAAATCATTATAGGTATTTGGAAAATAAATTTTAGCAAATTCAATTAGATTATCTTTAAATGATGTAAAATCTTTATTTAAATATCTAACCTCTTTTGCTGTATTTTTAGGTGCTGTATATGGCATTTAATTTCTCCTAGTATCCACCGCCGCCTGAATCACCAGTTCCAGAACCACCCGCTTCTGCATCAGCTGTAGCTAAATCTAAATCTAATGTTTGAACTGTCTGATCTACATTTACAGAAAATTGAAGTCTGACACGCATTAGGTTAGGATTTCTTGGAGATGATGTTACAGTTATATCTCTAATTTTTACAAAAGGCATCCATTCATCCATAGAAGATCTAATACTTTCTTCAATTGCCGCTTCAAAATCATCGTTTTGTGGTTCAAAAAGAAGCCTCATTAAATCACTACCAAATGTGGGATTTCCTAGTCTCTCACCTCTAATAGTTAATAAGAGATTTTTTACATTACTTTTAGTCTGTTCTAAAAAAGTTTTTGTTTTATTAAAAAATCCTTGTTTACCATATTCTAAAGGTAAAGATACTCCTATAAATACATCTGGATTTAAATCTTTTTCAATTATTGACATTATATTTTTCCATCTTTTTTATCTAATGCTTTCATTACACCTCTGTAATCTTTTGTTAAGTCTTGCATTACATTCTGAACTGCTTCATTATTTGTATCAGCACCAGCTGCTTGTGCAGTTTGTATAGCAGCTTGCTTTCTACGACTTTCAGCATCACCCATCGTCATATTACCATACCCTATGGCTTCAGCCATTCTTGTGCTATCAAAAGTTTTACCAGTCATTGTTGGATACTCTTCATACTCATCAGTTCCAGCATTTGCAGTTTCATTTAGAATATCATTCAATACAGGATTCTTTGTGTAAGTAACTTGTTTTTTAGGCTTTGGTTTTCTTTTAGGTAAAACCTCTACTACATCATTTTTAGAAATATTTTCAGTAACAGACTTTATACCCTCTTTAATAAATATCTCTGTTAGTTCTTTTTTGACTTCTTGTCTAACTAATTCTTTTATTAAACTAACTAATTTATTTGATTTTTTTGCCATAATAGACTCCTATTTTATATAAATATAATATTTTAATTTATTTCACCTCTTCCTAACTGACGATCTCTTTCAGCTTTAGCTTCTTGTTTTTCTTTATTTTTTCTTAAAGCTTCATCTAAATCTTTTTTTAATCCTTTAACATTTTTTCCTAACTTTTGTAGAGCTGGTCCAACACTATCTATAGCACTTTTTGCATCCTCTACTTCCTCATTAAATTTTTCTATTAGTTTTTCTTGAACTATTGAAATAGCTGCAGCTGCTGGATTTAATGCTGATCCTATAACAGAGGCTTCTCTTGTAGCTGTTGCTGTTTTTCTTAAAGAATCAGCAGCTTTTAGTACCGTCTGCACTTGATTTCTAACTGAATCGATTTGTTCCCCACCAGATTGTAACTCATCTAATTGATTTTTAAAATCCTCAGCTTTCTGTATATCAGCAGACTGACCACCCCCTTGTCTTATAGATTCTATTAATTTTTTAATATCTGCTTGTTTAT
>MDTC01050872.1_pt1 | contig 13136 bp, 7 predicted proteins | sample 811181 | NCBI WGS metagenome assembly MDTC01 (sample SAMN05326644, study PRJNA326480) | marine metagenome | isolation source: seawater | place: Pacific Ocean: North | collected 2011 | reverse complement strand
GGCCAGCTCGAGGTGGTCGTCGCCGTCGAAGTCACCGAGCGCCACGCCCTCCGCACCCAGGCGCGCGCTGCTCGCGCCGCCCTCGACCACGTGGGCGGCGACGTCCCGGACCGGGCCGTCCGTGGGCAGGGCGGTCCCGCCGTAGACGACGTAGACGGCCCCGGCGAAGCTGTCCTCCAGCGAGCCCACGAACAGGTCGTCGTAGCCGTCCCCGTCGAGGTCTCCGAGGATGGTCGCCATCACGCCCACGTACTGGCTGGTCGCGCTGCCGGTCAGGGTGAGGTCGGCACCCTCGCGGGCGGGCAGGGCGCCGGCGGGAGCGGTCCCGTCGCCGAGCAGGAGGAAGGCGCTCCCGGTACAGCTGTCGTCGCCGCTCGCGCCCAGCAGGAGGTCGATGTTGCCGTCCCCGTCGACATCACCGCTGCCCATCGCCACCCGAGCGCCGCCCAGGGACATGAAGGCCGCATCGCCGACGTAGCTGGCGAGGGCGGAGACCGGGGTGGTGCCGCTGTACCGGGTCGTGTCGCCGGGCAGCAGGTAGACCGCGCCGGCGCCGCGGCTGTCACCGTTGGGCTGCGAGATCGCGGAGAGCAGGACGTCGTCGAGCCCGTCGCCGGTGTAGTCCCCCGCCGCGAGCACCGCCCGCCCCAGCTCGGCGCGGGCGGGGGCCTCGCTGATGAGCGGCAGGCCTTCACCGTCGGCGCGGGAGAGGGTGCTGGCGCGGGTTCCGTCGCCGTAGACCAGCACGACGGTCCCGCTCTGGTCGAACATCCTGGGGGAGCCGATCAGCCAGTCCGTGTGGCCGTCCCCGTCGAGGTCGCCTGCGCTGCCGACCGCGTCGCCGAGGCGCACGTTGGGAAGACTCCAGGTCCATCCTGGAAGATCCGTCCGCGAAACTTCCACCGGCGAGCTCCAGGCGCCCGTGGAGGACTCGCCGTGGAGCAGCAGGCCGCCTCCCGCGGCGGCCACGGCGAAGGGGGCGCCGAGGATCGCGTCGTCGCGCCCGTCCTCGTCGAGATCACCGGCGTTGCCGACCACGGTGCCCAGCTGGGCCCCGTCCGCCGAGCGCACCCGGACGTGTGCGGTGGCCACGGTCCAGGAGGTCCAGGTGCAGTCGTCGGGACCTTCGTTGCAGTTGTTGTCGATGCCGTCGTTGCAGAGCTCGGGGCCGCCCGGCACCCGCAGCGCACCCTCGCCCTCCCGATCGTCGCAGTCTCCGTCGACCTCGCTGGCGCCGTCTGGGAGTTCGCAGGCCTGGAACGCCCCGTCCGAGTCGCCGAAGCCGTCCCCGTCGGCGTCGCGGTAGTAGGTCTGCCCGTCGACCGGGTCCTCGTCGATCTCCCCGTCGCAGTCGTTGTCGATCTGGTCGCAGCGCTCGTCGGCACCGGGGCGGATGGCGGGATCCTGGTCGTTGCAGTCGCCACCGACGGCGATGGATCCGTCGGGCTGGGCGCACAGCCGCTCGACCGCCGCGTCGTCTCCGTAGCCGTCCTGATCGCTGTCGGGGTAGTACGCGGTCGCCTCCAGGGCCTCGTCGTCGACCCGGCCATTGCAGTCGTTGTCGCGATCATCGCAGACCTCGGCGCGGCCGGGGTGCATGTCGTCGCGGTCGTCGTTGCAGTCGCCGGCCTGGGTGGCGAACCCGTCGGGCAGGTCGTCCGGGCAGGCCTGGCTCGTGGCTGGCGAGGTGCCGAAGCCGTCCCCGTCGAGGTCGGGGAAGACTTCGACCCTGGCGTCGCAGTCGGTGGCGGCCGGCTCGTCGGTGCAGGCGGCGGCGAGCGCGACGAGGGTGAGCAGTGCGAAGGTGATGCGCGTCGGGTCGTTCATGGGTCCCCCCTGCACTCCTAGCGCATGGACCCCGGTAGGGTGCCACCGCATGACCATGCGAGGTGTGCAGGCGGGGACGCCCGATCAGAACGCGCAGGCCGCGTCGGCAGTCGGCTTGTCGACGAACGACGCTTCGCAGCTGCTCTTGGAGACCGTGCCGGCCCCGAACCAGGTCGGCGAGCAGACATCGGGCATGCCGGGCCCGCCCTGCTCGATCTCCGGATTCAGGATCGTGCCGTGCCGCCCGGAGAACAGCTTGTCCGCACCCGCGTTGCCGCTGAGGTGGTCGATGCCGGCATCGCCGCACAAGGTGTCGCCGGCGGCATCGCCCTGCAGGATGTCGTCGCCAGCCCCTCCCCGGATCTTGTCGATGCCGTCGGACGTCGCGATCGGCGAGCCTCCGCGGATGGTGTCCGCGCCGCCGTTCCCGTACAGCCAGTCGGGGCCGTTTCCGCCGAACAGGGTGTCGTCGCCTTCCGTGCCCCGGATGACGTCCTCGTCGTCGCCGCCGCGCACCACGGACGTCCCACCGGCAACCGTGCCGTAGTGGATGCCGGTCGCCTCGAAGGTGTCGTCGCCGCCGGCCAGGGTGACATCGATGCTGCCGCCGATGTCTGCGTACAGGTCGATCTCGTCGTCGCCGTCGCCCAGGCTCGCTTCGAAGTCCCCGCTGACGGTCGCCCCGGTGTCCACGGTGATGGTGTCCGCGCCCGATCCGCCGGTGATGGCGAGGTCCGCGACGCTGCCGGTGTTCGAGACCACGTTGAAGCCGTCGCCCAGGTTCACGGTGGATGCCCCCCCGATGGTCCCGGTGACCAGGACCTCGTCCCCGTCGGCGCCGCCGTCGTAGACGAACTCGTCGTGGGCGATGCCGCTCAGGGTCACGAAGTTCGTGCCGTCCCCTGCGTCGATGTCGACCGTCGTGATCGAGCTTGCACCCATCGCGCCGGCCAGGGCGATGTCGTCGTCTCCACCGATGAAGGTGATGCCGAACACCCCGTCGATGTCGCAGGCCAGGTCGATGACGTTTCCAGCGGAGCCGGTGATCGCGAGCCCGCCCACGAGGCTCCAGAACCCGCTCGCGGACACCTCGTCCCGGGTCGCCGAGGGAGAGCCGGCCAACGCGAGGTTCGTGCTCCCGACGACGTTGCCGTCCAACACGATCACGTCGTGTCCGTCGGCGAGGTCCACGAAGGTGAGGTCACCACCGACCGTTCCCGTCGTGACCTGGGCGTCGCCGTGGCTGTAGACGGACAGATCGCCATCCACGCGTCCCATGTCCACCAGATCGAACAAGGAGCCGGAGGTGCCGGTGTCGACGGTGGCGGTTCCGTAGACTCGGGCGTCGAGGAGCAGCTCGTCGTCGCCGTCATCGCCCCACGCGCCCAGATCGGCATGGAACGGGGACGAGACCCCGGAGGTCAGGATGCGGTCGTTGCCGCCGCCGCCACGCACGTCGACGTCGATGTGCTGGGGACCCGTGAAGATGATCTCGTCAGTGTCGTCACCCCCGAGGATCCGGGACATCGTGCCTGCGCCGGTCGCGTAGTTGGCCTCGCACGTGATCGTGTCGTCCTCCGAGCCGCCGTGGACGTAGAGCGCACCCGACCCGACCGTGATGTCGTCGACGCCTTCGTTGCCGAAGACCTGGTCGTCGTACACGCCAGCGCCCGAGAACAGGGTGTCGTCGTCCATGCCGCCGCGGATGATGTCGGCGCCCTCACGACCGTTGATCTCGTCCGCGCCCTGGTCGCCGACGAGCTCCTCGGTGTAGGTCACGGAGGTGCGGGATCCGAGGATGACGTCGTCGCCTGCCTGGCCGTTGACGTAGACGTCGATGGGCGCGATGGCCCCCATGGTGTTGCGTGGTGCCATGAGCTGGGCGCCCGACACGCCGTCTTCCAGGCGGATGTGGTCGGCGATGGGCGAGCCCTGGACGTCGAGGGTGACGGTGATGAGCGGTCCGGGCACGGCGAGGGTCTCCTCGCTGAACCAGGCCGGCGTGCCGCCAGCGACCGCCGGCTTGGAGACACGCACGCAGATGTCGCCGGACACATCGGTCCAGACCTCCGCGTCGACGATCTCCGGCCCGGTGACGGGGACCACGGCGAGGGAGCAGGTCCAGCCACCGGGGCCGGTGGTGCACACCGGCGTGGGACCCGGGGTGGTCGGGCAGGCCGCCTCGGCGGCGAGGGGAAGCAGAGCGAGCGCCAGGGCCAGGGGGGCGGTGGCGCACAGGACGGTGGGTCGAAGCATGGTTGTACCTTGTGTTTCGAGAAGCTGGTGTGGATGTGGAGCTCCGCCAGACCGACACGGCCTGGCCGTGCGGGAGCGGTGTTGGGGTGGCTGAACCGGAGTGAGCCCGGGCGGGCGCTCAGGGGCCGGAGAGCTCGGCGCCGAGGACGATGCCGGCGTGGCTCTGGCCGGGCAGGTCGTGGTTCCGGTCGCCGGTCATGACCTCGATGACGCCGTCCCCGTCGTAGTCGCCCGCGGTCACGGCCCAGGAGAAGTACTCGTTCGAGGAGACGGAGCCCCCGGCGAAGCAGTCCTCCTGCACGTAGTAGCTGTCGCTCCCGAACGTGCCGATGGTGCTGGCGTGGTAGACGAACAGGATGCCGGCGTTGCTGTCGGCCCGCGGCGCCGTGGCCAGGATGTCGTCGTCGCCGTCCCCGTTGACGTCGGCAGCGAAGACCGCCCCGCCGAACTCGAGGCCGTTCAGGTAGGGGTAGCCAGAGGTGGACGCGTAGACCTTGCGCGCCACCGCCGGAATCAGGCCGATGCTGGTGTTGCCGAGCAGGACCCCGACCAGCCCCTGGTTGAGGTGTGCGTTGACGTTCTTGTCCGGCACCCCCATCAGCAGGTCGTCGATGCCGTCGCCGTCGAGGTCACCCACAGCGAGCACGGCGCCGAGGTGGTCGTAGGCCTTGTCGACGCCGCCGTAGCCGCTGTTGTCGAAGGCCTCGGAGATGGTGCTGCTCTGCAGGCCCACCGAGGCACCGTACTTGACCAGGATCAGCCCGACGTCGGGAAGGCCGCCCCGATCCTCCCCCGGCGATCCGATCGCCAGGTCGTCGTAGCCGTCGTTGTCGAAGTCACCGGCGGCCAGGGCGGTGCCGAAGCGATCGGCGGCGTGGGGGGTCTGGCCGAAGTTGTTCTGGTTGAACGACTCCGAGTTCGACGACGACAGCCCGCTGCTGCTCCCGTACATGATGATGACCCGGCCCGCCGCGGAGACGCCGAGGATGTCGTCGTCGGGCACACCGATAGCGAGATCGTCGTAGCCGTCGCCGTCGAAGTCCCCCGAGGCGACCGCAGCGCCCATGCGGTCGCCCGCCTGGCTGCCATTCCCGGCCAGCGAGGCCTGAGACCACGAGTTGGACGAGGCGGACGAGGTGACCCCGGACGCGCTGCCGTACTTGACGAACACCCGTCCAGCGTCGACCTGGCTGCCCTGATCCTCGGACGGCGCCCCGATGACGATGTCGTCGTAGCCGTCCCCGTTGAAGTCGCCGGCGCCGAGGACCTGACCGAGGGAGTCGTAGGCCTCGTTGGGGCTGCCGCTGAGCGAGTTCTGGCTCCAGTTGGACCAGGACGCCGAGGAGAGCCCGCCGGAGCGGCCGTAGAACACCGTCACCTGACCGGCGTCGGTCACACCGCCGACGTCCCGGCCGGGCGTCCCCACGCCGAGATCGTCGTAGCCGTCCCCGTCGAAGTCGGCCGTGACCAGCGCGTAGCCGAAGAGATCGTACGCGGCGGCGGTGGACGTGGTGGTGTCTACCGACAGCACGGTGGGGTCGGAGCACTGCGCGTGGGCGGATGGTGCGAGCAGCGCGAGCAGGAGCGTGAGCATCTGAACCTCCAGATCGTGGTTTCCTGAGGGCACACTGGGACCGTGACCAACCGCAGTACCGGTTGGGTCGAGTTGCATCGTGCCCACCACACGTGTTCCGAAGGGCGCAGGACGTCTGACACAGAAATCTGGAGATTTCAGCAAACGTGGCTTCCAACGAGCCGATTCACGAAGACCTGGTCCTGGTTCGCCGCGCGCTGGACGGGGACGAGGCCGCGGCGACGGAGCTGGTCGCGCGCCTCACTCCGGTGATCCAGGCGCGGGTGGCGCGCTGCATGGTGCGGGTCGGCGGTGAGCGGCGGCGCAACATGCGCGAGGAGCTCGCCGACCTCACCCAGGACGGCTTCCGGCGCCTGTTCGACGACGACGGCAAGACCCTGCGCCGGTGGCGTCCGGACGCGGGGCTGTCGCTGGAGCGCTTCGCGGCGATGGTGGCGGAGCGGGGGGCGCTCACGACCCTGCGCAGCCGGCGCACCAACCCATGGGAAGACGACCCGGTGGAGGATCTCGAGCTGAAGCTCCAGCTGCGCAACGGTCCGGACCCGGAGGCGCTGGTGGGCACCCAGCAGCTCATGGACCGGGTGGTGGCCGCCCTGGACGAGGAGCTGTCGCCCCTGGGCAAGCAGATGTTCGAGCTGCTGTTCGTGGACGACCTCGACGTGGCGGACGTCATGCGGGAGCTGGCCATGACCCGGGACGCGGTCTATGCGTGGAGAAGCCGACTTCGGAAGCTGGTCGAGCGTCGAATGGAAGAGCTCGTGTCAGACCCCCCCACCCAAGACGGAACAGTGGATCGAACGAGATGAAGGACGAGGATCCCATGCGCGCACTCGCCGACGCCGCCAAGCGGCGCGCCGACCACCGTCTGTCCGAGGACTGGGATCGGCTCGCCGAGGGATCGCTGTCCGCGGACGAGCGGGAGGCGCTGGCAGCGGAGGATCCGGACGGCGTCTTCGCCGAGCTCTTCGAGCCCCTCGACCGGGACTTCCAGCGGCGCATCGTCGGTGACCTGGTCCGGCGACGGCAGGACGAGGCGACCCTGGATCCGCTCGACGAGGCGTCGCCTCCGCCGCGGATCAGCGAAGGCGCCGGCCCGCAGCAGGTCGCGCCCGCAAACGTCCGTCGTCCCTGGGCGTGGATGGCGGCCGGGGCGGCCCTGGTCGCAGCGGTCCTGCTGGCCGTCAGCGTCACGCTGGCGGTGCAGGGACCGGCAGCCACCCCCCAGTCCTACACCTTCGAGGTCTCGAGCGGAGATGCGGTGGTCCGGGGCGCGGGAGACCCGGCGCAGGACGTGCGGGTGCTCACGGTGGGCACCCGACTCGAGATCGTCGCCCGGCCCGGTACGGAGGGGGGCGCCACCGATGCGGGGGTGAGCTTCGAGCTGCTCGACGGGTCGCGCCGTCCGTCGCCGGTCCGGCCCGACCTCGCCCCGACCGGTGCGGTGCGGTGGGTCGGCGTGGCTGGCGAGGACGGGCTGAACGCCGACGTGCGCGCGGTCGAGCTGAGCGTGCGTGACGGTGCGGACCGCTCCCACGCCACCCGGGTGCCCGTCCGCGTCGAGCCCTAGCCGGTGAGGCGGGCAGACGTGGTCACTCGTGTCGCTCGAGTCTCGATCTTCGTGCTGCTGTCAGGCTGTGGGTCCACCCAGGTCCCCCCGCCGGGCGAGCCCCTCGAGATCGCCTACCTGGGCTGCGACGTCGTGCCCGGGGGCTGCGCCGTTCCCGCCGACTCGAGCGGCGTCCAGGTGTGGGTGGACGCCGGCATGCCGGTCTGGGTGACCCTGGACGGCGCGACCGTCGAGGCGGTGGTCAGCCCCCGTGCGGGGGGGACCCACCTGCGCCTGCCGCCCGACCTCTCTCCGGGCCGGCTGGTCGTGTCCGCCGCGGACGGCTCCGCCGAGCTGGTGCTGGTCTCCTCCCCCGCGCGGTGGAGCCATCCGGTCACCTGCCAGACCCCGGACGTGAAGACCTCACTCGCCCGTGCCGAGCACGCGCTGGCCTGCGCGCGGGACGAGGGAGCGGACGACCTCGTCGGTGAGCGCGAGGAGGCGGTGATCCGCGCCCTGCGCGACCAGGGCTACCTGACCGAGGCCACCCGCCGGGCGGCGGTGCAGGTCTTCCCGAGGATCGGCGCGGGCGCGCCCGATGAGGTGGACGCCCGGCTCGACGACCTGACCGCCCACGACCACGTGGAGTCCCGCTGGACCCGAGCCTATCTGCGCGGCGTCGTGGCCTCGTTCCGTCGCGATCTGCGCACCGCCGACGAGCAGAGTGCTGCGGCGGCGGCCTGGGCGCGTCGGGTCGATCTGCCGCCCCGGATGCAAGCGGCGACCGACAACCTGCGGAGCGTGGTCGCGGCGGACGTCGGACGCCTGGACGAGGCGATCGACACCCTCCGTCGGCTGGCGGAGGCGCGGCCGATGGTCCCCGACTCGTGTGCGCGGGACGCGCGAGAGCTGGCGGAGAACCTGGTCTGGTACGAGATGGTGCGCGGTCGCTCCCGGGGGGAGGCGCCCCCGGATGCCGGCGCGCGCCTGGCGGCCATCGCCGAGGAGAAGGCACGTTGTGGCGAGGAGCCCGACGCCCTGGCGCTCACCCGGGTGAACCAGGCGTTCGAGGCCTGGTCACGGAGCGCCTGGGACGAGGTGCTGGTCCACGTCGAGGCGGTGCCCGACGACGCGCCTGCCCGCCTGCTCGGGTGGCGGGAGACCCTCCGGGCCAGCGCCCTGCTGCACACGGGCGCCTTGGACCAGGCTCGGCGAGCCGCAGAGGCGGCGATCACCGCGGACGGAGTGAGTCCCGACGTCGTCGTGGTCGGGTTTGGCGTGCTCGCCGGCGTCGCTCGCGCACGGGGGGACACGGCAGCGGAGGAGCGTGCGCTGCGCGGGGCCATCGACTCCCTCGGCTCCGAGCTGGACGCCTTGCCCGGGGTCGCGGATCCCGCCGCGTTCATGGAGGCCCGCCTGCGGGTGGCGCCGACCGCGGTCGAGGATCTCGTGGGCCTCTTGCTCGATCGAGGGGCTGCGGAGGAGGCGCTGGCGCTGGTCCGCCGCTTTCGCCGGAGCACCCTGCTGCGTCTGGAGGTGGCCGGCCGCGCCCGGGCGGCCGACGGGCCGGATCGGGCGGCGTTCCACCAGGCGGTGGAAGCGCTGCAGGAGGAGCGGGATCGGCTGGCGTCACATCGGCGTCAGCGCTGGCAGGTCGCGACGGCGTCCATGCCGGATGCCCTCGCCGAGGAGGAGGCGCTGGCTGCGGAGGTGGGACGTCGCCGGGCCGGGGCGCTGGCCTTGCTGGGCGCGTCGCCTGCCGATGCGCCGCTCCGACGGCCGGATCCCACGGAGGTGCTCGTCCTCTGGATTCCAGTTCGAACGCGCTGGATCGGCCTGCTGGCGCGGCACGACGGATCGGTCGTGGCGGTGGACGGGCCCTCGCGGACCGCCACCGGACGCGAGCTCGAAGCGGGCCTGCTCGCGACGTTGGACGGCGCGCTCGACGGCATGCATCGCGTCACCGTGGTGCCGTGGGGGCCGGTCGCCCACCTCGGTCTGCATGCACCTCGCACCAGCGGTGGCGACCTCGCGCTGGTGTACTCGCTGGACCTGCCCCCCAGGGCCCGCCCGGGCGCGGTGGGAGACGGCCTGCTGGTGGTGGGAGATCCCACCCGGGAGCTCCCGGGCGCCCGGGCAGAGGCCAGGTCGCTCGCCGGGGATGTGCCCGGGACGCGCCTGCTGCTCGGCCGACAGGCCCAACGGGACGCCGTGCTCGATGCCCTGGGGCATGCGGAACGCTTCTACTACGCCGGCCACGGCGTTCTCGATCCCACCGACGTCTGGCGCACCCACCTGCTGCTGGCCGACGGGCGCATCGAGGTGGGCGATCTGCTGTCGCTTCAGGACGGCCCTCGGCTGGTCGCGCTGTCGGGGTGCGAGACCGGCAGGGCAGGGGAGGTCGCCGAGGTCGCGTCGCTGGGGATCGCACAGGCGCTGGTGCTCGCCGGCGCGGATCTGGTCGTCGCCGCGTCCACGCCGGTGCCGGATGCGGTCTTGTCGCTGCCGGTCCTCCGTCAGGTGGTCGAAGCGGAAGACGCCGACGATGCGGCGACGCGGATCACGGCCGCGAGATCCGGTTCCCGCTCCGCCGATGATGACGCTGTGATCTGGCAGATCTGGGTCCCGTGAGCCGACGTCCGCGGGACCCGTTCCAAGAAAGTCTGCACCTCGAAGTCAGATCGTCCGGGCACCTCGGAACAGGTCGGCGCATCCTGGAGGTCAGATGTCCAAGTCCACGACCGTCACTGCGCTGTGCGCGTTCCTCGCACTGTCTGCCTGTGAGCCGCTCCCGCCCGCCCCCGACCTGCCCGAGTTCGACGAGGAGCTGAACAGCGTGGGGGTCAGGGCCGGCTGGGGGTTCTCGAACCAGCTGCTTCCCGACCGCTTCGTCGTGTTGCGCTCGTCCGGCGTGCCCTGCTCGCCCGTGATGGGGGAGGGTGGCTACTGGGCTGTCTCACCTCTGTTCGAGCCGAAGGCGCCGGCCACCAGCCACGCCTCGGCGGAGCTTCGTCGCTACTGCATCTTCGAGCGCGTCGCCGGGTCCGGCGCACCCGGGGTCGGGTCGGGGCTGTCCTCCCCCGACCGCGTCGCCATTGCCGGCATGGGCTCGCTGACCAACCACCAGGCGCGGGCCTACACCCACGGCCAGATCCAGCCGACGCCGAACCTGCCGGTGTTCTCCGCCCCCAACGCGGTCGTCGCGATCATCGACACCATCCCGGACAACACGAGTGGCATCGAGCCGTCCAAGCTGACCGTCACCGACCGGCACGGCACCAACATGATGGGCACGCTGGAATGGGCGACCTGCGATCGCAACCCGTCGTCCACCAACTGTGCTGGTGTCGCGATCTCCGAGCTGGGCCTGGCCTGGTCGGTGGCGTCGGACGGCACGTTCTCGCGCCCGGCGCACGGCGGCTCGGTCGGCAGCCAGGCGGACGTGGCCCAGGCCATCGTGGCTGCGGTCGACCGCTGGCGGGACATGAAGGACGCTGGGGAGGCGTCCGGTCTCGTGATCAACCTGTCCCTGGGGTGGCACCCGGACGCGGGCGGCACCACGACGCCCTACGATCAGCCGGTCGCCGCCGTGCACGCGGCACTCGAGTACGCCGCGTGCAACGACGCGATCGTGATCGCCGCCGCCGGGCAGCAGGACACGGCGACCGGGGGCTCCAACCACGCTGGCGCGCTCTACCCGGCAGCGTGGGAGCGGGAGCAGATGCCTTCGAGCACCGACTGCTCCATCAAGTACGGGGTCGTGCCCGGATCGGGTGCCTATGTCCCGAGCTATCGCCCGCTGATCTACGCCGTTGGTGCGGTGGAGGCGGACAAGGATCCCATCTCGGTCAGCCGCCCCGGGAGCGAGCCAGGGATCGTCGCCGCGGGTGACCACCTCATGCGGCCCGGGACCGCGGGTGTGCAGGTCATGACCGGGACGTCGGTGTCCGCGGGCATCGTGTCCGGCATCGCCACCCTCATTCGCGAGGTACACCCTTCGATGCCGGCCCACGAGGTCATGGCGCACATCCACGCGAGCGGCTGGGCGACTCCCCGTTCGGCGCTGGTGAAGGTCACCGGCTCGGGCCCCCGCCCCGTCCGCATCGCGAGCGCCTGTCGGGCGCTGGCCCAGTCGTGCATCGGCAAGTCCTGCGCCGCCACCTACCCGATGACCAGCTGCCCCTCGTCGTTCGGCAGCGGGGTCACGACGTCCGTGCCGTCGACGGTCGACATCACCCTGGGCGATGACGACTCCGGCACCTGTGCCACCAGCTTCGACTACTTCTTCGAGTACGGCACGACGGCGAACACGATCAACTGCCCCACCGAGGAGGCCGTCTCCGGCAAGGCCCTGGCGGTCGTGCAGAGCATGCCGCCCAACCACCTCTGCCCGTGGTGCCCGGTCCACGTGACCACCATGCCGCCGATCGCAGAGCTCCACACCACGGATCCGCTGGCTGACTACGACAACGTGACCATCGCGGTGCACTTCGAGTCCGGCGATCCGGACCGCTATCCGGTGAACACGATGTACGGCGGCACCGACACCATCGTCGAGCTTCCCGAGGATGCGCTGGAGGATCGTGCGGTGGGCAACGCCATGACCGGTGTGACCTTGGAGTACATGGACCGGTCGTCTGCCTTCTCCTACAGCGAGTCGCTCTACCTGGAGTAGGTCCCGGGAGCTATACTGGGGGGGAGTATCCCCGAGGTCGTGCAGTGCCGCATTCTCCCGAAGACAAGCGCAAGGCGATCGCTCGCTTGCGCCGCATCCAGGGGCAGGCGGCAGCGCTCGAGCGGGCCATCGACGAGGGCAGCTCCTGTGCCCGCGTCCTCCAGCAGATCGCCGCCCTGCGGGGCGCGGTCAACGGGCTGATGTCCGAGGTGCTGGAGAGCCACCTGCGCGAGACGTTCGGGCCCTTCGCGGCCCGGCTCGACGACCCCGATCAGGAGCTCGACGCCTCCATCGACGAGGCGGTCAAGCTCGTCCACACCTACCTCAAGTGAGCGCCAAGGAGCGTCCCCATGAAGTCCCGCGCAGCAGTTGCCTTCGGCCCCGGCAAGCCCCTCGAGATCGTCGAGATCGACGTCGCGCCGCCCAAGAAGGGCGAGGTCCTGGTCAAGATCACCCACACCGGCGTCTGCCACACCGACGCCTTCACCCTGTCTGGCGATGACCCCGAGGGCGTGTTCCCCGCGGTCCTCGGTCATGAGGGCGGCGGCGTCGTCGTCGAGGTGGGCGAGGGCGTCACCTCGGTCGCGGTCGGCGACCACGTGATCCCGCTCTACACGGCCGAGTGTCGTGAGTGCAAGTTCTGCAAGTCCGGCAAGACCAACCTGTGCCAGGCGGTCCGCGCGACCCAAGGCAAGGGCCTCATGCCCGACGGCACGACCCGCTTCTCCTACAACGGCGAGCCCATCTACCACTACATGGGCACGTCCACGTTCTCCGAGTACACCGTCGTGCCCGAGATCTCGCTGGCCAAGGTCCGCGAGGACGCGCCGCTCGAGAAGGTGTGCCTGCTGGGCTGTGGCGTCACCACCGGCATCGGCGCCGTGCACAACACGGCGAAGGTGCAGGAGGGCGACACGGTCGCGGTCTTCGGGCTGGGCGGCATCGGCCTCGCGGTGATCCAGGGCGCGGTCCAGGCCAAGGCCGGCCGCATCATCGCCATCGACATCAACCCGGGCAAGTTCGACCTGGCGAAGCAGATGGGTGCGACCGACGTGGTCAACCCGAAGGACCACAGCAAGCCCATCCAGGAGGTCATCGTCGAGATGACCGACGGCGGCGTCGACTTCTCCTTCGAGTGCATCGGCAACGTCGACGTGATGCGCTCGGCGCTGGAGTGCTGCCACAAGGGCTGGGGCGAGTCGGTCATCATCGGCGTCGCCGGCGCGGGTCAGGAGATC
>MDTC01191218.1_pt1 | contig 13137 bp, 12 predicted proteins | sample 811181 | NCBI WGS metagenome assembly MDTC01 (sample SAMN05326644, study PRJNA326480) | marine metagenome | isolation source: seawater | place: Pacific Ocean: North | collected 2011 | reverse complement strand
AGAAGGAAGACATTCTGGAAAATATATATCTAACGTAATGTTTGACTCTCTTAAAGTTCAAAATTTAGTTAGCACAGGTGTGCTTAACTTGATGAAAGATAGTTTTTCTTTAGTGGCTTTAGTGTCATTAATGTTTTACCAAAACTGGAAATTAGCTCTTTTTGCAATTTTGATGATGCCATTAGCTGGAGGGTTGGCTAAAAGATTAGGTAAAAGACTCGGAAAAGTTGCTAATCAAGCTGGAGAGGTTTCGGGAAGATTAACCACTTTTTTATCTGAAATATTTCAAGGCTCAAAAATAATTAGAATTTATCAGAAAGAAAAAGATGAATCTGCCAAAGCAAATAGTCTAATTAATGAATTAATTGAAAAAAACGTGAAGATTATGAGTGTTCAAATAAGAGCAACACCTATTATGGAAACTCTTACAGGAATAATGATAGCGGGTTTTATTTTTTATTCTGGAAACCTAATTGCTGCTGGAGAATTAACGGTCAACAGTTTTTTTTCATTTCTCGCTGCTATGATGTTGGCTTATCAACCAATAAGATCTTTAGCTACAATAAATATGATAGCTTATGAGGGTGGTGTGGCTTTCAATAGAATTTCAAAAATTATTGATGCGCCGGTGAAAATTATAAATAATGATAAATTACCGAATATTGAAATTAAAAAAAGTGAAATTAATTTTGAGGATGTAAGTTTTAGATATTTAGCAAATAATGAAAAAGCAATAAAAAATATTAATTTAAAGATTGACGGTGGATCAATGGCAGCACTTGTAGGTCATAGTGGTGCGGGAAAGAGCACAATCTTAAATTTATTGCCTAGGTTTTACGACCCTCAACAAGGTTCCATTAAAATAGATGGTCAAAATATTTCTAAAATTAATTTGAATTCGTTACGAAGATATATTTCACTTGTTAGTCAAGACATTGTTCTATTCGATGATACAGTAAAAAAAAATATAGCTTACGCCAAACCTGATGCGACAGATAAGGAAATTTTAGAAGCATGTAAATTTGCTGCTGCTGACGAGTTTATTGAAAAGCTGCCTCTAAAATTTGATACTTTAATTGGAGAAAATGGAACCAGGCTTTCAGGTGGCCAAAAGCAAAGAATATCAATAGCAAGGGCAATTCTCAAAGAGTCTCCTATTATTTTATTAGATGAAGCAACTTCTTCATTGGACGCTGACTCAGAAGAGATAGTTCAAAATGCAATCATTAACTTAACAAAAAATAAAACAACCTTAGTTATTGCACATAGATTTTCCACAATACATAAAGCTGATAAAATTTTTGTATTAAAAAATGGAAAGATAGTTGACTCAGGAAATCACGATTATTTAATTAAAAATAGCAAAGAATATAAGTCCCTTTATGAAAAGCAAATGAGATGATTTATACGTATCGTCTAATATCTTTAATTTTATATCCACTACTAATTTTAATAATTTATTTTAGAAAACTTTTGAATAAAGAAGATAAGGTTAGATACAGGGAAAAATTATTTTATTCTTCATTTTTTAATAATTTTGAAAATACCAAAAAATTAATCTGGTTCCATGCCGCCAGCATTGGGGAGGTCCAAAGTATAATTCCAATAATAAATCAACTTAATAAAAAAACTAATAAATTTAATTTTTTAATAACCACAATTACTTTTTCCTCTGGCAAATTTATAAAAGAAGAATTTAAATCTACAGCTAATATTACACACAGATATTTACCCTTAGATATAAATTTTTTAATAAAAAAATTTATATCTATCTGGAGTCCCTATGCCGTTTTTCTTGTAGACTCAGAAATTTGGCCGAATCTAATACTAAATTTAAAAGATAGGGGAGTTCCTATTTCAATTATCAACGGCAGATTAACTAAAAAATCATTTAGAAGATGGAAAATTTTATCAACACAAGCTTATAAAATTTTTGGTAAATTTGATCTCATCTTAACATCAAACCTAACATCAAAAAATTATTTTGCAGAATTAGGAGGTAAAAATATTCATCATTTTGGTAATATTAAATTTTCGAATAAAATAAATTTTGCTGATATTAAGAGTATAAATGAAAAAGTTTTGGACTCAAAAAATGTATGGTGTGCTGTAAGTACCCATAAAAATGAGGAACAGTTTTGCATAAAAACTCATATTCAATTGAATGAAAAAATTTCAAATGTTTTAACCGTTATTATACCTCGGCACATTGAAAGATCAGAACAAATAGAAAAAATATGTTTAAGTAATAGACTAAACACTCAAGTTATTAGCAAAGGGGAAAGTATCTTAAATGATACAGAAATTGCAATTATTAACTCTTTTGGTGTTTTGTCAGAATATTTAAAATACGCAAGAAGCGCTCTTATTGGAAAATCTTTATTGAAAAAATTAAAAAATGATGGAGGTCAAAATCCAATTTTGGCGGCGCAAATGGGATGTAAAATTTATCATGGCCAATATGTATCTAATTTTTTAGATATTTATAAATTTCTTAAGGATAAAAATCTGAGTGAGGAAATCATTACAGTTAATGATTTGTCAAATAATATAATTAATGATTTTAAAAGAAAAAAAGATTTAAACAAATCAAAAGAATTATTTGATAAGATTGGAGAGACAATATTTGAAAAGACTTTTGAGAAGATAGAAAATTTTCTTCATTATGAAAATCTATAAACCTTTTTTTTGGAAAAAACCTAGAAGTTTTATAACTTTAATTTTATTGCCAATTACCTTCTTTGTTTTTATTTTTATATTGGTCAAAAAAATAATTAATAAAGCTGAAAAATTTAATATACCGGTAGTTTGTATTGGAAATATTTATATGGGAGGAACTGGAAAAACACCTTTATCTTTATTGCTTGCAAAAGAATTAAAAACTTTAGGAAAAAAACCAGTAATTATTAAAAAATTTTACAAAGACCACAAAGATGAACATTTGCTGATTAGAAAAAGAGGTATTCCACTAATTTTAGAAAAAAATAGAGCAGATTCTCTAAAGCTAGCTGAAAAGGAATTTGATATCGCTATACTAGACGATGGTTTTCAAGACTATAAAATTATTAAAGACTTAAATATCTTATGTTTTCACAGTAAACAGCTAATAGGAAATGGATATATTTTTCCGTCAGGGCCTTTAAGAGAAAGATTAAGTGCAGTGAGAAGAGCTCAGATTGTGGTGATCAATGGAGAAAAAGATTTAATCTTTGAGAATAAATTAAAAAAGATTAATTCAAAAATATATATATTTTACTCTAAATATAAATTAGTAAATCAAGGGGATTTTAAGAACAAAAATATTCTTGCATTTGCAGGAATAGGAAATCCAGAAAACTTTTTCAATTTATTAATAGAAAGTGGATTAAATATCAAAAAAACAATTTCCTTTCCCGATCATTATGATTTCAATAAAAAAGAAATCTTAGAAATTATTGAAAAAGCAAAAAAACAAAATTATACTATTTTAACAACTGAAAAAGATTTTTTGAGAATTAAGAATTTTAATTTTCCAGAAATATACTCTTGCAATATTATTTTAGAAATTACAAAAAAATCTGAGCTTATTGCACAAATTCAAAAAATTTATGATTAAATCTCTCACATATTTATTTCAATCAATTTTCATTTATATTTTTTTTATTTTTGGAAGAATTTTGGGTCTAAAGATTAGCCAAAGTCTTTTTTCAAAATTATTTCAATTTTTAGGACCAATATTAAAATCCGATAAAGTTATTAATGAAAATTTAGACAGATTTAATCCAAATTTAACTAAATCAGAGAAAAAAAATATTATATCTCAGATGTGGTCTAATTACGGAAAAACTTTCATAGAATATGTCTTCTTGGATAAATTTAAACAAAGCACTAATCACGTAAGAATAAAAAATAAATACATTTTAGATACGATAATTATAAATAGTAAGCCTGTAATTTTTATCTCAGGTCACTTTGCTAATTTTGAACTTATGTCAATGGAAATGACAAAAAATAATATTAAATTAGCAACAATATATAGACCTTTAAACAATTACTTTCTTAATCCATTTATGGAGTTTTTAAGAAGAAGATTTATTTGCAAAAAACAAATTAAAAAAGGTAGATCGGGTGTAAGAAATGCGATGAAACTCATTAATGAAGGTCATAGTATTGCATTAATGATTGATCAAAGAGTTAGCGAAGGTGAAACTATAAATCTTTTTAATAAACCATGTTTAACAACTACATTGCCGGCTCAACTAGCTTTCAAATACAATTTAAATATTGTTCCAGTTTCAATTATTAGAGACCTTTATAATAATTTTGAATTAACTTTTCATGCAGCTATTAATATTAATCAATTTAAAGATAAATCTGATTTAACAAAACATCTGAACAATCATCTTGAGTCCATGTTAAATGAAAACCCCGGTCAATGGATCTGGACACATAATAGATGGAAGTTATGATTTTTTTTTCAATTGCGTATATCTTTTGTGAACTTCAATTGGAGAAAAGTATGCCTCCTGAAGACTTACATTCCAATAATTTAATTCCTCTAATTTGATTTTTTTTCCGGAAATTGCACATAAAACGAAATCACCTTCTTCCACAACTTCAAAGCGATTGTTTTTAAAAAGAAGTTTAGCTTTTTTTTTAATCATCTATAAATTATATATTATTAGTCTTTTAATATGAATATAGCATTAATTGGAAGTGGTGGAAGAGAACATGCAATATGTGAAAAGATAATTTTATCAAAAGAAGTAAGTAAGATTTACTGTATTCCTGGAAACGCAGGAACATCAAAAATAGCTCAAAACGCAGAATTAGACGTAAAGAATTTTTCTAAACTATATGGGTTTTTAAAATCAAAAAAAATTTATTTGGTAATAGTTGGTCCAGAAGAACCTTTGGTAAATGGATTGGTTGATTATCTTACAAAAAAAAGAGTTAAGGTTTTTGGACCCAGTAGTTATGCATCAAGGTTAGAGGGGTCTAAAGCTTTTATGAAACATCTTTGTAAAAAAAATAATATTCCCACAGCTGAGTATAAAGTCTGTAAAAATAAAAATGATATAAAAAAATTTGTTACAGAAAATTCTTTGCCGATAGTTGTAAAAGCAGATGGTTTAGCGGCAGGTAAAGGTGTTACTATTTGTAAAAGTAAGAAACAAATCTTTAAGATTTCAGAGGAAATTTTTAAAGGAAAGTTTAAAAGCTCGAATAAATTAATTTTAGAAAAATTTTTAGAAGGCGAGGAAGCAAGTTATTTTCTCATAATTGATAAAAAAAGTTATAAATTTTTTGGCACAGCTCAAGATCACAAAAAAGTTAAAGAAAAAGATAGAGGACCCAACACTGGTGGCATGGGTGCTTATTCACCTGCTCCAATTGTAAATAAAATATTAGAGAGAAAAATTATTAATAAAATAGTTAAGCCAACATTGTCAGCTCTTAAAAGATCGGGAAGTCCATATACTGGTTTTTTATATATTGGATTGATGATTAAAAATAATGAGCCATATTTGATTGAATTCAATGTGAGGATGGGAGATCCAGAGTGTCAGGTTATACTTCCAAGATTAAAAACTGATTTATTCAAAATAATAAATTATGCAGTAAAAAATGAGTTGAGTAAAGTATCAATAAAATGGAAGAAAGAAAAAAGCATGACAATTGTTTTGTGCTCAAAAGGCTATCCATCAAAATATAAAAAAAATAAGATAATAAAAAATTTAAATAATATTAAATTAAAAAAGAATTTTTCTATCTTTCATGCTGGCACAAAAATCGAAAACAATAAAATATTATCAAATGGTGGACGAGTATTAAATATAACTGGAGTGGGAAAAAAATTTTCAAATTTAAGATCAGATATAATAAAAATTATAAAGTCAATTAATTGGAAAGGTGGCTTTTATCGAAGAGATATCGGTTGGAGAGTTATTAAAAAATGAGAATAATTGCTGGAAGATTTAAAGGCAAATCTATTATGTTTTTAAAATCATTGGACACAAGGCCTCTGAAGGACTCAGTTAAAGAAAATATTTTTAATATTATATCTCATTCTAAATTAATTAAAGTAGAATTAAATAATTCTAAAATTTTAGATTTATATTCTGGCATTGGCTCTTTTGGTTTAGAAGCATTATCAAGAGGCGCAAAAAAAGTAACTTTTATAGAACAAAATAAAGTTGCGATAAATATTTTAAAAAAAAATATAAACAATCTTTCAGTTCAAAATAATGTAGAACTATTTAGCGCAGAAATTGATAATGTCTTAGAAAGAGAAAAGATTGACAAATTTGATATATTATTTATGGATCCTCCATTTGCTGACAAAAGTTATATAGAAACTATTAAACTTATAAAAAAAAAAGGAATTTCAAATAAAGATAATTTGGTTATCATTCATAGAGAAAAGAAAACAAAAGATAATTTAGATAATGTTTTAAATATATTTTTAACTAAAACTTACAATAGATCTAAAATTTTATTTGCACGTTTATGAGCTCAATAATTTCTTTGTAAAAACTTTTACCTGCTCAACAGCTGGTTGATCAAAAGGGTTTATGTTTAAGAGTTTTCCCGTGATTGAAGTTTCTAAGATGAAATATGAAAAAAGCTCTCCTAATGTTTGCTCATCTGTGGAGTTGACTCTGAATTCTCTAAATGGAATCTTATTTTTTATAAAAGCTTTTTTGAGGGCATTTTTTTGGGCTTTTTTGACTTTTTCAAAATTTTTATCGTGTAAAAAATCTAGTCTATTGGAAATTTTTTTTAACTTTAGTTTATTTCCTTTGCTCTCTTTTTCATAAAAAATGCAGAAAATTTTATCCTTAGGGCCGTGTAAATACAGTTGTAGTAAACTATGGTGGTCTCTTGGGGTATTGGAAATAACAGGCAATAACCCCTTGCTTTTTTTTCCAAGACTTTCAGCAATTAATTGTTGGCACCAGTATAAAAACTTTTCTAATTTTGGTGAATAATTTATAAAAATTAAACTTTTAATTTTTTTTTTATTTATAATTTGTGATAAAGCGATACAACTTTTCTTTAAAAATAATTTTTCTTCTTTTTTAAAATATCTTTTAAGATTACTCCTTAATTTTTTAACGTTAACACCCATTAAGTAAGAAGGTATTATTCCCACTTCAGATAAAACTGAAAATCGCCCGCCTACATAATCTTTATGTTCTATAAAAGGAAGATTGTACTTTTTTGAAATCGCACTTAAGATGTTTTTTTTTCTTTCTGTGATAATTATTATATTTTTTGCGTTAAATTTTAATATTTGTAATTCAACAAAATTTGAAATTGTCTCAATAGTATTCCCTGACTTTGAAATAATAATAAAAAGACAATTTTTTTTATTATTTTCCTTTTTAAATTTGTTGATTTTTTCTTTGTTTAAATCATCAAAAAAAGTGACCTTTTTTTTTATCTTATACTTTAAAAAATCATGTATAGCATTAGTCCCTAAAATTGATCCGCCCATACCCAATATTGCAATGTTTTTAAATTTTTTAAATTTCTTCAAATTATTAATTTTGAAGTTGAAATTAAATTTGTTACTTAAAACATGATAAGTATCTGTTTTGAAATCAGAGTTTTGAATTATTTCATTTAGAATTTTATCAAAATGATTTCTTATTGAAGTTTTTTTATTGAAATTATTAATAAAAAAATTTTTATGTGAGAATTTTTTTTTTTTCACTTATCAATTCTTTTTAATATTGACTCTTCGACTGATCCGCTTCTTGGCTTTTTATTAGATTTTTCTTTATCAATTCTAAAGGCTTTCTCAATAGTATTTTTTTCTTTTTCTTCTTTTGTTTTTTTTTCTAAAGCTCCTGGTTCAGGAATTTCTGCGAAATCAGGTGGCAATGTTAATGGTTCTTTTTGTTTTACTAAGAACTCATCATTTGAATTTGTTTTTTCATTTCGCATGACCTTTCCTACTTCTGACAGTGACTGGCATCCCCAAATTAAAAAAGGTAAAAATAAATAAAGAAGGATCCTAAGATTAAACATTTTTTTTAATTAAATCTCCCAATAAAAAACAAATTATTCCTATAGAAATGAATATATCTGCTGAATTGAATGTAAACCAATGAAAATTTCCATAATGTAAATCGATAAAATCGGGCACAGCTTTGAATAATATCCTATCGTAAAAATTACCTAATGCCCCTCCTATAATAAATGATAAAGATATTTTGTCATATATTCTTGAGTTAAGTAAGAAATAAAATAAAATTACTATAACAATGCCAATAATAGCAGTAATCATATTATAAAACATTGAATTATCCCAACTTAGAAGTCCAAATCCTATACCAGTATTCCAAATAAGATTTAAATTTATATATTCATTAATATAAAAGTTGTTTTCACTTAAGTTTTCTAAAATTTTAGTTTTTGATAACCTGTCTATCGCAAATGCAAAAAAAATAATAATGAATGAAATAATATTTTGTTTTTGAAATATCCTAATATTAATTTCTCTTAATTTATTGACCAAGTTCATTATTATTTAGCTTACAGCATCTTCACATCTTCTACAGTTTTTTTCAAAAATTTTCCAACACCTTGGGCATTTATTTCCAGTCATTTTTTTTACCTCTATTTTTAAACTATCTTTATTTTTAGATTTAAATTTTTCGGCTTTAGACGTTATAAAATATTCTGCTAAATCTAGCCCTTCTAAAAGCTTAAAATTTTTATCGTCTACTGTTAGTTTAACTTCAGCCTCTAAACTTGAACCAATTTCTTTATTAGCCCTTTTTTCCTCAATAGCTATATTTGCCTCTTGTTTGATTTTAAATAATTCTGACCATTTTTTATCTAAATTATCGTTTTTCCAATTTTTTGGAATTTTAACAAATAAGTGCTCATGGATGCTTTCATCTTTTTTATTTACTAAACTATGAATTTCTTCAGTTGTAAAAACTAAAATTGGAGCAAACCATTTTAGTAAGCTTTCAAAAATTATGTTTAAAACAATAATACAGTTTTTTCTTTTTTTAGAGTTTATACTTTCACAGTAAAGTGTGTCTTTTCTAATATCAAAATAAAAAGATGAAAGATCTAAAGTACAAAAATTTAATAATTCTTTATAAAGTTTATGAAAATTATAATTTTTAAGATGTATCTCAACCATTTCATTTATTGTAAATAATTTGTGTAAAATATATTGTTCTAATTCATCTAATTCATCAATTTTTATTTTTTTAAAATCTTGTTTTTCGAACTTATCCTGTAAATTTCCAAGCATAAATCTAAAAGTGTTTCTTATTTTTCTATAAGACTCAGCGTGTTGTATTAAAATATTTTTGTCTATTCTTAAATCTTCAGCGTAATCAGAAGAAGCTACCCAAACTCTTAAAATATCTGCACCGTAATTTTTTAGAATATCTTCAGGTGAAATAACATTTCCCATAGATTTTGACATTTTCATACCTTTTCCATCTACTACAAAGCCATGGGAGAGTATGCTATCGAAGGGTGCTTTGCCTCTCGTTCCACAAGACTCTAATAATGAAGAGTGAAACCAGCCTCTATGTTGATCTGAGCCCTCTAAATACATATCTGCTGGCCATTTTAAATCTTTTCTTTTTTCTAAAACAAAACTATGTGTTGACCCGCTATCGAACCAAACTTCAACAATATCGTTGAGCTTTTCATAATCATTTGCATCGTAATCATCTCCTAAAAAAACTTTAGGATCATCAGTAAACCAACAATCGGATCCTTGTTTTTCATAAATCGCAGCTATTCTATCAATAACTTTTTTATCTCTTAAAGGTTCTTTTGTTTTTTTATTTAAAAATATTGGTAACGGCACACCCCAAACTCTTTGTCTGGACACGCACCAATCTGGTCTCCCCTCAACCATTGATAAAAGACGCTCTTTTCCTTTACTGGGATAAAAATTTGTTTCGTTAATTGCTTTAATAGCTTTATCTCTTAGACTGTTCTTTTTCATTGAAATAAACCATTGAGGTGTAGCTCTATATATTAATGGAGCTTTTGATCTCCATGAATGAGGGTAACTATGATTTAGTTTGTCATTCTTAAGTAATTTTTTTTGTTCTTTTAGTTTTTCTATAACAATCGGATCAGCTTTAAATATATGAGTATTTGTAAAGTAAGGTATTTCTTTAGTATAGAGGCCTGCATTATCTACAGTATAGAGTGAGGGTATATTATTCCTTAAACAAAGATTAAAATCATCCGGACCATGGCTTGGCGCGCAATGAACGATTCCAGTTCCTTGATCCAAATTAACAAACTGGGCTTCCAGCATTGGAACGTCGTAATCAAAATTCATTTTTATAAATGGATGGCTGCAGACTGTTCCTTTGAATTCAGATCCTTTAAAAGTCTTCAATTCTTTATAATTTTTAATACCACACTCTTCAGTAATTGAGCTAATTAAATTTTTAGCAACCACAATTTTTTTATCTTTAAAATGTTCTAGATCGTCAATTTCTAAAACCGCGTATTCAATTTCATTGTTGAAAGCTAGTGCTTTATTAGCTGGTATAGTCCATGGCGTAGTTGTCCAAATTATAACATTTGTATCTTTTAAAAAATCTTTATTAGTCTCTTTAATTTTAAATGCTACGTAAATTGTATTTGAAGTATGATCTAAATATTCAACTTCTGCATCAGCTAATGCTGTCTTTTCTACAGTTGACCACAAAACTGGTTTAAAGCCTTGGTATAAACTTTCATCTAAAAGAAATTTACCTAATTCTCTTACTATTTGAGCCTCTGCGTCATTGCTCATTGTAGAATAATAATTTTCGAAATCTCCTACAACACCTAATCGCTTAAATTCTTTAATGTGTACCTCAATCCAGTTTTTTGCAAACTCTCTACATTCCTGTCTAAAATCTTTTATTGGAACTTCGTCCTTATTTTTTTTCTTTTTTTTATACTGTTCTTCAATTTTCCACTCAATTGGTAGTCCATGACAATCCCAACCAGGTACATAGACTGAGTCTTTCCCGCTCATCTGGTGAAAGCGAATAATCATATCTTTTAAAATTTTATTAAGGGCGGTCCCCATATGAATATGTCCATTTGCATATGGAGGGCCATCATGTAAAATGAATTTTTCTTTACCTTTAGAATTTCTTCTAAGTTTTTCAAAAATTTTATCTTGATCCCATTTTTTAATAATCTCAGGTTCTTTTACCGGTAAACTTGCTTTCATGGAAAAAGCTGTTTTGGGTAGTTGTAAGGTATCTTTAGACATCTTTTGTTTTTTATTTTTTTGACTGTTTTATATCAAGTGTTATTTGTTTTTTTAAATGTTCAATATTCCTAAATTTTTTTTCTGGTCTTATAAATTTCTTAAAACTTACACTTAATACTTTATTATATAAATTTTTATTAATTCCAAATATATTTGTTTCTAATAATAAATTTTGTCCATTAAATGTTGGCCTATAACCAACATTAGCAATACCATTTTTATTTAATTTATTGATCTTTACTTTAACTGCATAGACTCCCAGCCTAGGAACTACATAGTTATTAAGGCTTAAGTTGCAGGTAGGAAAACCTATTTTGCCACCCCTTCTTTTTCCTTTGATGACCTTGCCCTCTATACTCCAATTACGATTTAGTAATTTGTTTACTAGTTTGATTTTACCTACTCTAATTTTTTTTCTTATAAAAGTCGAAGAAATAATTTTATTTTCTTTTTTGTAGGGTTTTGTAATAACATTTTTAAAATTAAATTTTTTTTCAAATTGTTTCAAAGTATAAATATTGCCAGATCGTTTAAAACCAAATTTAAAGTTTTTGCTTACATATAAATAACTACATTTTGTTTTTTGAAAAATGATTTTTTCTATAAATTTTTCTGCTGTTAGTGTTGAAAATTTTTTGTTGAATTTTATTATTATTAAAAAATCTAATTTTAATTTTTCTAGTTGAGTTTTTTTCTGATGAAATGAATTAATTCTATGATTTTTTATTTTTTTATTAAAGAACATTACTGGTACTGGCTCAAATGTCATAACACCAAAAGGCAATTTAAGCTTTTTAGCTTTTATTCTTGCTTCATTTATTACTTTTTGATGACCCAAATGTAATCCATCAAAATTGCCAATAGCTATTACACCTTTGGTGTGTTTTTTTTCTAAATTAGCATTATGATAAACTTTCATTACCATTTAAGTTCTTTTTGAAAAAAATTTGCATTAACATTATATTTTTTCATGAGATTATTTAATTCGGAATTATTGTTATGTTCATCTCTATGAACGCCATCAGTTATAAATATACAGTCTATATTTAAATTATTAGCTCCTTTAATGTCTGTTCTCAAATTGTCTCCTATTGCTAAAACTTTTTCATCTGAATTAAAACACATGTTATAAATCTCTTTGTGCGGTTTTCCAAAATATACCACCTTCCCTCCTAATTCCTCAAAAATTTTTGCTACTGAACCTGCGCAAAGTTCTTCGATAACTCCCCTGTGCACTGTCAAATCTGGGTTAGTGCACACCAACTTTTTAGAAATATGTTTCTCTAAAAGTTTTTTGTAATATTCCAAATCATTTTCATGATTATCAAATAGACCTGTGCATAAGATAAAATCACAACTTTCAAGATCAGTTTTATTATCTTTTACTTTTTCAAAAATAGAATTGTCTCTTGATGGTCCCAAATGAAAAAATGTTTTTCCAAATTTACTTCTATTGATTGCATACATCGCCGCTTCACCTGAAGTCATAACATTCGACAGATGTTTTTCGTTCATATTCATTTTTAATAAGAAACTGATTACTTTTGAACTCGGTCTGGGTGCATTTGATAAAAAGACAATTTTTTTTGAGTCTTTTTTTAATTCCTCTATAGCTTCGATGGCTTTAGGGTTTAGCGCAACACCGTTATGAACTACACCCCATAAATCGATAACAAAGGTGTCATACTTTTTGTAAATATCTGATAAGTGGTAAAGTTCTTTCAATTTTCTAATTCTTTCTCCTTGATGCTTATAAATATAGTATTTATAGGCTTTTTTAATGATATTTGCCTCTTGAAATCTTATTTAAACTCACCATATCAACACTACGTAAAAATTTATAGGAGAAAATACATATGAAATTTAGACCTCTGCACGATCGTGTGCTT
>MDTC01179315.1_pt1 | contig 13138 bp, 12 predicted proteins | sample 811181 | NCBI WGS metagenome assembly MDTC01 (sample SAMN05326644, study PRJNA326480) | marine metagenome | isolation source: seawater | place: Pacific Ocean: North | collected 2011 | reverse complement strand
GATGTTTATCAATACTTTCTCAATCACGCCGACGAGAATTTTGAGACGCATGAAACTTTGGATCAGATCAAGGAGGCGATCGGGGCTAAGAATGGTATGGCGATTGGGGCGGCGCTGGGATCATTGCTGAGAGGTCGGTGGATCGAGCGCTTCGATGTGCCGGGATCGCGGGCGAAGGGGACGAGGTTACTCAAGCCGGATGTCGTGGCGAAGGATCTCGTGCTCGATGAAGCGGCGCTGGAGGAGAAGGAACGACGGGATCGCGAGAAGCTGGAGAAGATGGTCCAGTTTTGCTATGGCAATACCTGCCGTCAGCAGTGGGTCCTAGAGTACTTTGGTGAGATCAACGCGCCGCTGTGCGGAAGTTGCGATGTCTGCCGGGGAGAGGAGAGCAGTGAACGAAGGGCGCCGACCGAGGATGAGGATTTAATTGTGCGCAAATTTCTCAGTGGTGTGGCACGGATGTCACGTCGGACCCCGACGGGTTGGGAAGGCATCTTTGGGCGAGGGCGAATTGTGCAAATGTTGGTGGGGAGCAAGTCGCAGGAAGTGCTGTGCGTGCGATTGCATGAGCTGAAAACCTACGGAATGCTCAAAGAGCAAGGCACCGCTTACCTCAACGCGCTGGCGCGGAGTTTGCACGAAGGTGGCCTGCTGGTGACCAAAATGGGCGAGTATCCTCTCGTGACTCTTACTCAACGTGGCGAGCAAGTGATGTTAGGAAAGACCAGCTACGCTCTTGAGTGGCCGGTACAAGGCGGGGGCTCCAAAGTGTCGGATGATGGCGTGGTTTTGGAGGACTTGGGATTCGATGCGAAGCTTTATGAGCGATTGAAGGACGTCCGGAACCGCATGGCAAAAGCTGAACGCGTGCCGGCCTATGTCATCTTTTCAAATCAAACGTTGGAGCATTTGGCGAGGTTGAGGCCATCGACGAGGGAAGCAGGTTTGCTGGTGAAGGGAATCGGGGAGGCGAAGGCGACTAAATATCTCGAACCGTTTTTGAAAGTGATCCGGGAGGAGGATTAGTTGTTCGCAGTGTCAGTGCTGCATGTCCCGGCAGACTCAGACCTTTTCGAAGGCGGTGAGACCCGGGGTTGGAGGGATACGGCCTGGTCGCCGGAGCTTTCGAGTATCAGGACTTCCTGGCGGGGCAAGCGGATGAGCAGGGAGAGAGTAGTGAGCGAAAGAAAGGAGAGGCGCGACCAGATAGAGGAGAGGAGGGAGGAGAACGGAGCTCGACACCACGCCGAGCAGAATTCCTCCAAGAATGACACCAGGGATCATTTCTCCAATGATTCCGATTCCTTTCATTGGGTGTTTCTCATGGAAACTAAGGCCTCTCTTGCTCCCAGCGGCGGAGTTGTTGAGACAGAGACTTTTCCTTTTTCTTGTCTCTTGGGGCGTCCGCGTATCGCACGGCGTAGTGGTAGTCCAGGAGGTCAGTGGCGAAGGCCGGGGCAGGGATGAGATCGAGGTGCGTGCGGAGGGTGCGACCGGCGGGCATGGGGTATCCGTGGGCGGAACAGGCTCGTTTGAAAAGGGTGAGGTAGTTAGGGCTGGGTGGAAGGTAATTGGCGGCAGAGCGGGTAGCGGTATCCTTTTCTTTGGGGCGACGGGCAATGACTGCAATGATAAAGGTAACGAGGCCAATGGAGCCAACGCCAAGGGCGGCGTTTTTAAGTGGAGCGAGCGAGCCGACGGTAACGCTCTCGTCCGCCATTTCGTTAAAATCGGTGGGCGATTCTTCATCTTGGTTGGCGACACTCGGGGATCCTTCCCCTCGTGAAATCGGAGTGGTATCGAAGATGACCCAGCCGTGATCTTTGAGATGAATCTCGGTCCAGGCGTGGGCTTCGCGACCGCGGAAGACGTAGAAGTTTTGTCCTTCGTAGTAGCGACCTCCGGACCATCCAAAGGCGACGCGGGAGGGGAACCCCAATGCGCGGGCGAGTAGGGCTCCGGCGCTGGAGAAATGAGCGCAGTAGCCTTTGCGGGATTCGAAGAGAAAGTCTTCGAGTGGATCGCTCCCATCAGGAATGTCGACTTCTAGCGAGTAGGTACAATTTTGCAGGAGGTGGGCGCGGAGTTGTCTTAGTAATTCACGGGGTGACCCGGTGAACGTTGCAGCGAGAGTGTCGAGGCGCTCGCGAAGAAGATCGTCTTTGGGAAGTTGGAGATGCTCGCCTCTGGGGTCGATGGCGGCTTCAAAGGAGGCCGATTGCGGGATGGTTTCGAAGGTTCCTAGAGTGGAAGTGGCCGCATAGCGATGAATGGTCTTGTCTGCGGCGATCGGCGGGAGACGGAAAGTGTCCTCGGCGGTTTCGCGGAGGAAGGGGATTTCGATTGAATTGAGCGTTGGAATGGTGACGGCAAGGCTTCGGCCCTTGGCATTTTCCTGGTGTGAGATTTCGTATTCGACGGTTCTTCCGGATTTTGAATTGAGAGCGATCCGGCCATCTTCGGCGGTTAGAGTGCGGGGAACGGTGACGAGGGGTGACCAAACAGCGTTCTTGTAAGTGGCCAGAGTGAAGATTCTCAGGAAGCGCTGGCTGTTGTTGAGAAGCTTGTAGTCTTCGTCGCTCTTGGGCCAGAGGTAGACTTCCGGACGGTTGGATGGACGAATGCGTCCTTTGCTTTGGAGATGGATTTCGCCTTTTCCGCGCCAGAGCCAGTTGCCTGAGCCGAGTTGATCTCCGGAGCTTTTTTCCGCACCTTCACTGGGGCCGGATTCTTCTTCGGTTTTATACCCTTCTGGATGGAGATGGGAATCGAGATCGAGAGCGAGTCTTTCCGCCTTTTCAGGAACAGTGGCGAGGACGAAGAGAAAAAAGCACTTCACGACAAGGAGTGCAACCCCGATAGTGAGGTAGTCGAGCCACCTGGGAGGACGGGCTGATTGGGCCACGGTTCTGGTGGGTTTGTCCCGTGTCCCCCAAATAATGATGCCGATGACGAGGGCGGTGACGGCAAGACAAACTCGAAGAATAGGATGCCATGAGACGGGAGATCCCTGAAGCAAGATGTATCCGGCCGCGACGGCGAGGAACAGGGCTACCGATCTCATAAAGGAAAACATAGGTCTGTCTTCGTTCAGGGCCAATCTTTTGCTTGTGAAATTCTCCGGTCGACTTCCGTAGATTTCAGATCTTATTCATCATGCGATTGTTACTCTCTATTTTACTGACGCCACCTCCCCTGTAGGCTGCACCTGAGTCGATTGTGCTGTATCAATTTAATGAGCCTGTGGGGCATGCCGAAGAGGATCTTTCCTCGTTAGCAGGAGAGTGATATACTCATTTAAAATTCTTTCGATTTCGCGGTTAGTCGTTGAGGGAATCGAAAAAGTTGGGGTATTTGGGAGTCCAGCCGAGGTCGCGGAGCTCCGTGTTTTGGACGGACTTGTGGGTCCATGCGCGTTTGCGGGAGAGCATGCGTTCGCCAGTGGGAGGAAGGGGTTTGTCGAAGTGCTCTGCGAGTCCTTGGTAGCATTCGAGCTGGCTCATCGGTTCGTCGTCGGTGACGTTGTAGATCCCGAAGTGTTGTCCCTTGGAGAGAAAGAGGCAGGCGCTGGCCGCATCTTGGACGTGGATTTGATTTAAGGTGCGGCGGCCGTCTTCTTCGATGACGGCTTCGTCGGCGAGAAACTTGCGAAGCACGACACTGCGCTCAGGGCCGTAAAGTCCGGCGAGACGGGCGGCGGTGTCGACTTGTTTTTCGGCTTCTAAGAGAAGGCGGCTTGTTTCGCGTTCGGGAGAAGTGGGGCTGGTCTCATCGACGGTTTCTCCTTCGGTTTGATGATACACTGAAGTGCTGGAGGTGAAGAGGAGATGGGCTTCCGGGAAGGTCTCTTTAAGGCGGCGGGTGCCGTTGACGAAGATCGCTTGGTAGGCCTTGGGTCCGCCGCGTCCAGAGCTGGCACAGTGGATGATGAGGTCGGGCGTGGGGATTTTATCGCGAAGGCTTTTGATGTCGGATTCCGAGGAAAGGTCGCAGGCGAGAGAGCCATCTCCACCAGATTTTGTCAGAGTGGTGACATGGAAATCAGCGGCGGCCTGGCGGGCGATTTCAGAGCCGAGAAACCCGGCGCCGGCGATGAGGAGATTAGTCATGTGGGGAAGAATAGTAGCTGGCGAGCCCGTCTGCAACGGCATGGGCATATTCGCGATATACCGAGCGACGATTTTTGCCATCGATAAATTTAATGCCTTCGTAGTCGCCGGCCTTGATGCGCTCGATGAAGTCGGTGCTATTCATGACGTAGGGTTCGAGGAAAATGACGGGGCATTGGTAAAGTCGTGTGGCGAGCAGGTTGCGTGCCCAAAGGTAGGCGTTGCTGTTGAGTGGAGTAGAGTAGGGGTGATCGGGACGGTAGGCGTATGGGGGAAGATCGGTGTGGTCCTTGAAAGCCTCGGCGACGCTGGTGGCGAGGGGGACTTCTTCCTCGATGGTGCCGGAAAGGAGGCGCTGCAGCATTTCGAAGCGTTCATCGTGGTGGGCGATTTCGCTTTTGTGGAAGGCTCCGGGAAGAATGATGTGGAAGTGTTGACCGGGGATGGGGACGGGTGAGTCCGAAGCGTTATAGTGAAGACAGATGACGAGGTCGGGTTTGATCTTTTGATTGATGAGTTCTGCGCGGGCGCGGATTTCAGCGGTGCGGTAGAAGAGTTTGGGGTCGGGGAAATTTTTGGCTCGAAGCTGAGTGACGGGTTCTTCTTTGGTGCGGGTGAGAGTAACGCTCGCGCCGAGATTTTCGAGAAGTGGTTTAAGATACTTTGCGGTGCGGAGAGTCATGGTACCTTCCTCGATGACCGGCGAGTGGAGATAGTTGAGTTTGCGCTTTTCGATTTTTGCAAATTCTCCACCGATGTGCCCGGGGTCTATCGCGATGATGAGACCTTCGAGGGGAAGATTTCTTGACGGGAGGAGTTCGGATCGTTTTTTCCAATTCCAGATCGAGCCTGGAGGGTTCTTGTCGGATTTGGCAAAGCGGAGGATGAAAGGATCCTCGGCAGTAATGAAAGTGGCCTCGGTGTCGGAGACCTCGATCCATTTTTTCCAGCTGTCGTTCGTGGTATAAACCGTTTCGAGGCGATCGAGGAAGGTATCGCGCGAAATGGTATTCTGGAAGCGGTCCAGATGCGACCAGTCGGGCGAGATGCCGAGTTGAGCCAGGGCGAGCTCGGTGCGGAGGCTGGTTTGAATTGGAGGCGGCAGGGCCTCTTCGCCCTCGCGGGTGAGGAGATATCCGGCGATCAAAAAAACGAGGGCGATCACGATCCAGTGGATTGACGTTGTCTGGCCCCCTTTTGTCATGCTTCACTGATGGAGCGTTGCCGAAGGGCTCGCAACTTCAAAAAAAGTAGTGCCATGATGAAAGTTTTATTTTTGGGAGATGTGGTTGGTTCGCCCGGCCGTGCGGCGGTGATAGGCCAATTGGCGGAGATCAAGAAATCGATGAAGGTGGATTTTATTATCATCAATGGTGAGAATGCCGCCGGAGGGCGGGGGATTACCCCGAAAATCAGTATTGATCTGCTTCGGGCAGGGGCGGCGGTGGTCACAACGGGTGATCATGTTTGGGACCAACGCGATATTTTGGATTATTTTCCGACGGAGCCAAGGCTACTGAGGCCGATCAACTTTCCGGCGGAGGCGCCAGGGAAAGGATCAGTGGTGTTGGAGACGGCGAAAGGGAAAGTGGCGGTATTGAATGCGATGGGGCGGACCTTTATGAATCCGCCGCTGGAAAACCCTTTAACGATGCTGGAAGCCGAAATTAAGCGTCTCCGGGGGGAAGAGGGGGTGAAAATGATCGTGGTTGATTTCCATGCCGAGGCCACAAGCGAGAAAATCGCGATGGGACGAGCTCTGGATGGGCTGGCTTCCCTGGTAGTGGGCACCCATACCCACGTTCAGACGGCGGATGAAACGATTTTCCCCAATGGAACGGCCTATTTGACTGATGCTGGGATGTGCGGGCCGGATGTGTCCGTTCTCGGGAGAGAGGTGGATTCGGTAGTTTGGCGGTTTCGGACAGGATTACCGACGCGATTCCCGGTAGCCAAGGGACCAGTGAGGCTTTGTGGCGTGATTGCTGAAATCGACGAAGAGTCCGGCCATTCGGAGCGAATCGAGAGGTTTAATCGTTTAATTGACGAATAATTCGGCAGAGAGGGGTTCCAAATGCCACTTTTCAGCTTGAGAAATCCCTCGGAAACCTCCATTTTACGGGGTTTCTAGCGAAAGAGACATTCTTTTGAAAATACTTTTGACAGAGTGACCGACTTTGATAGCTTCCCGCTCGCTCTGAGCAGCGGGGAGTGGCAGATAGAACCTACAAATGGTCTTGTGTGCGCTTGTCCCAATGCTAATTGCGACTGATAGAGATTTGTAGCAATTGCTTTTGTAGCTCAGGGGTAGAGCGCGTCCTTGGTAAGGACGAGGTCGCGGGTTCAATTCCCGCCAAAAGCTCCAGCAGAAATCTTTAAACGACAAAAACAGCTAAATTAAAACCAACCAGAACAATGGCTAAAGAACAGTTCGAAAGGAATAAGCCTCACGTCAATGTCGGCACCATCGGCCACGTTGACCACGGTAAAACCACCCTCACCGCCGCTATCACCACCGTCCTCGCTGAGAAGTTGGGTGGAGAAGCCAAGGCTTATGACGAAATCGACGCCGCTCCAGAAGAGAAGGCACGTGGAATTACTATTTCAACCGCACACGTTGAATATGAAACCGACACTCGTCACTATGCTCACGTTGACTGCCCAGGTCACGCTGACTACGTGAAGAACATGATTACTGGAGCCGCCCAGATGGACGGAGGTATTCTCGTGGTTTCCGCTGCGGACGGCCCAATGCCCCAGACCCGTGAGCATATCCTGCTTGCCCGTCAGGTTGGTGTGCCCGCCCTTGTGGTCTTCCTCAATAAGACCGACCAGGTCGACGACGAAGAGCTTCTTGAGCTCGTCGAGATGGAAGTGCGCGAGTTGCTCAGCATGTATGAATTTCCCGGGGATGACATCCCCATCGTCAAGGGTTCCGCCCTTGGTGCTCTTGAAGGTGACGCCGCCCAGAAGGAGAACATCATCAAGCTCATGGACGCTGTTGACAGCTATATTCCTGAGCCTGAGCGTCCGGTTGATCAGGACTTTCTCATGCCTATTGAGGACGTGTTCTCGATTGAGGGGCGCGGAACCGTTGCTACCGGACGTATTGAGCGTGGCATCATCGAGAAGATGGGTGAAGTTGAGATCGTGGGTATCCGCGACACTCAGAAGACCACTATCACTGACATCGAAATGTTCCGTAAGTTGCTCGACGAGGGTCGTGCAGGGGACAACGTGGGTCTTCTCGTTCGCGGACTTAAGAAGGACGACCTTGAGCGTGGTCAGTGCATCGTTAAGCCTGGTTCTGTGACTCCTCACACCAAGTTTACTGCTGAAGTTTACGTTCTTTCGAAGGATGAAGGTGGACGTCATACTCCATTCTTCAGCAACTACCGTCCACAGTTCTACTTCCGCACAACGGACGTGACTGGTTCTATTTCTCTTCCTGATGGAGTTGAAATGGTGATGCCTGGCGATAACGTCAGCCTCACGATCGAATTGATCACTCCGGTTGCCATGGAGAAATCCATGCGGTTCGCGATTCGTGAAGGCGGCCGCACCGTTGGTGCCGGACGTGTTGGCGATATTCTCGAATAATCACTAAAATCGATAGATTGTTTTCCCGCTCGGGTGACACTCTGTCAGGCTGGTTTTAAATGGGGGCACTCTGCAAGGGGTGCCCCCTCAGTCGCCTCAAAAAACAAATTTCTCAAAGTAAAAGGACAGTAGCTCAATTGGTAGAGTACTGGTTTCCAAAACCAGGTGTTGCGAGTTCGAGTCTCGCCTGTCCTGCCACTCCAGTTCGCAAACATTCAATTTCATGTTCCAAAAAACCTTCAAATTCATCGGTGAGGTCAAAGCCGAGCTCCGCAAAGCATCTTGGCCCTGGGATCCCGATCCAAAAGTTCGTGGATTCAAGAAATTCAAGGAATTGATTGATTCAACTTTGGTCGTGCTTGTTGCTATCATTCTGCTCGCCGCCTACGTCAGCCTCTGGGATCTCATTCATACTCAGGCCGTAACATTTATTGGAGGTCTCGCTAAATAGGCTCCTTCGTCCCGTTCTACCTACCTCTCACTTTTTACTACTCTCATGCCCACCATTCCCGCACCGAAAGATCAATGGTATGTGGTTCACGTTCTCTCCGGTCAGGAGCAGAAGGTGAAGAGCCGCATCGAGCGTCTCGTGGAATCCGAGGAGCTTGGCGACAAGATCTTCAATGTTCTTGTTCCCACCGAATTGGTCTCCGAAGTCCGTGCCGGTAAGAAGACCGAGAGTAAGAAGAAATTCTTCCCTGGGTATGTCATCATCAACATGCACCTTCTGCAGCCCAACAATGAGGTTGTCGAAGATACTTGGTATTTCATGCAGCAACTCGATGGAGCCATCGGATTTGCCGGAGCCAAGAGCCAGCCGATCCCGATGCGTGCTAAGGAAGTGGCCAGTATGCTCAGTCAGATCGAAGAGCGTGAAGGCAGTGTTCGTCCGTCCATCGAATTCGAAGTTGGCGATACCGTCAAGGTCTCCGACGGTCCCTTTGAAAGTCAAAACGGCATCGTGGAGGAAATTGACCCCGAAAAAGGCAAGCTCCGCGTTGCGGTTACTATTTTTGGTCGTTCCACCCCGGTGGAGCTCGAATACTGGCAGGTTGAGAAGGGCTAACTTGTTTCTTTCTTGACTTTATCTCAATAAAACCCACCAAACCTCTCCGCCCGCAGGGCAAAACTTTACCACTCACCTAATATCATGGCTAAGGAAGTAAAATCCGTTCTCAAACTGCAAATTCAGGCAGGACAAGCAAATCCATCACCTCCCGTCGGTCCCGCACTGGGTCAGGCCGGGGTTAATATCATGGGTTTCTGTAAGGAATTCAACGCGGCGACCCAGGCGTCTGCCGGAGATCTCCTTCCGACGATCATTACGGTTTATAGCGACAGCAGCTTCACTTTCGTTACCAAGCAGCCGCCCGCAGCGGTCCTTCTCAAGAAGGCTGCCGGACTTGCTTCCGGTTCCGGTGAACCCAACAAAGTTAAGGTTGGTACGCTATCACGTGCCAAGTTGATGGAAGTCGTCGACCGAAAGATCGTCGACCTCAACACCAATGACCCCGAGCAGGCCGCCAAGATTCTGGCTGGTACCGCCCGCCAGATGGGTCTCGAAATCGAAGCCTGAATTTAATCTCGCCCAACTCTGAAAAGAGGAGGGCAATCAAATAGCAGGAGGGTGGTTTTAATAGGCCATCCGATCGCACTGCCAAAAAGACAATGAGTAATAAAAGAAGTAAACGTTATGCGAAGGCCGCAGCCCTCGTCGAAGAAGGAGAAAAATACTCCCTTGCAGACGCTGCCGCTCTTCTCAAAAAGTTCCCTGCGCCCAAGTTCGACGGAACGGTCACAATCTCTGCCAATCTCGGCGTAGATCCTCGTAAAAGCGACCAGATGGTCCGCGGAAGTGTGGCTCTGCCCCACGGAACCGGTAAGACTGTTCGCGTGATCGTATTCGCCCAGGGCGATGCGGCCAAGGCTGCTGAAGAGGCTGGCGCTGATGAAGTGGGATTTGAAGATCTCATCAAGAAGGTACAAGGTGGATACGTTGATTTCGACGCGGCCATCGCTACTCCTGACGCCATGACGGAGGTGCGTAAGGTTGCTCGGGTTCTCGGACCCCGCGGCCTCATGCCTAACCCAAAGACTGGAACTGTAACCAATGATACCGCCAAGGCTGTCAATGCGGTTAAGGCCGGTCGTATCGACTATAAGATCGACAAGAACGCCAATATCGCTGCCTCCGTTGGGAAGGCTTCCTTCTCTGAAGAGCAGATTGTCGAAAATGCCGGTGCTCTCATCGAGAGTCTCGTGAAAGCCAAACCCGCTTCCGCGAAGGGCAACTACATCGAAAATATCACCATTTCCTCATCGATGCTCCCTGGATTGAGCCTCGATCCATCCATTTATACTACGTCTTAATCTACCGCCATGAACCCAGATAAAAAATATATTCTCGATGAAATCAAGGAGCGCGTGAACGTGTCTCCCTTCGTCTTGGTAGTGGACTACACCGGAGTGACTGTTCCTGAGTTTGACGAACTCCGCGGTCGCCTTTCTGAAGCCGGAGCCGAGTGTCACGTTGCCAAGAATACCTTCATGAAGCGTGTTCTCGCCGACGCCGGACTTCCTGACCTTAGCGAAAGCCTTGTAGGACAGACCGCCTTCATCACCGGAGATTCCGATGTATGTGGTGTGGCCAAAGCTGTTGCCAACTTCACCAAGGAGTTCAATAAGCCCGAAATCAAGGCTGGAATCCTTGATGGATCGGTTCTTGAATCCGCCCAAGTTACCGCACTTGCGAGTCTTCCTTCACGGGAAGTCATGCTTGGAATGCTTCTCTCGACTATCAACGCGCCGGCAACCAAGTTGCTTCGTACAATCAACGAGCCCGCTGGATCGCTGGCCCGTGTCATCAAAGCCAAATTCCCGAACGAAGGCTAAACTCAACAAATTTGAACGGATGGTTTTCCGGTCGGCGATTTATCGAAGAGCGGAATTCCTGGATAACAAAACTGGTTCCTCGTCGATCTTACGGCAGTGAGATTGAAATGTTTAAAAGCCTTGAACGCGACGACACCGACAAAACAATACAATGTCAGACATTACAAAATTAGCAGAAGAGCTCGGTAAGCTTTCCGTTTTGGAAGCAGCCGAATTGGTTAAGAACCTTGAAGAAGAGTGGGGCGTTTCCGCCGCTGCTCCAGTTGCAGCAGTCGCAGCCGGCCCAGCCGCTGACGCAGCTCCAGCTGAAGAGAAGACTGAATTCGACGTGATTCTCGCAGAAGCCGGTGGCAACAAGATTGCTGTGATTAAGGCTGTTCGCGGAGTTGCTTCCGGTCTCGGTCTTGCCGAAGCCAAGAAGCTTGTTGAATCAGCTCCTACTGCTATCGCCGAAGGCCTTGCCAAGGATGCTGCTGAGGAAGCCAAAAAAGCTCTCGAAGAAGCAGGCGCCAAAGTCGAGCTCAAGTAGTCCCTCCGGATTTCACCCCAGTCCCGGTTTCGACCGGGATTGGGCCCGGCCGGAGATCAGCCCGTTTCACCACCTGAAATCAGCTGCTCTCCGTTCGTGCCCGCTCACCGCACACAAACGGAATTGCAATTCCAAACCAAAAAATCTAACACCGGTCCCTGTGGGTCCGGTGTAAATTCCATCCGGATTACACTATGTTGAAGCGCGAATACTTCGGAACCATCGAGGAGGTCATCGAACCTCCAAACCTTATTGAGGTGCAGTCCAAATCCTATGAGGATTTCCTGCAAAAAGACGTCCCTCCCTCCCAGCGGACCGAGACCGGTCTGCAGGCAGTTTTTGAGGAGGTCTTTCCTATTAAAAGCTACGACGAAACCATTGAACTTGGTTTCGTTTCCTATGATATCGAGGATTCGAAGATGACCGCCCTAGATGCCTTACGCACCGGCGAGACTTTCTCCGCAGCCCTCTATGTGACCTTCAATTTGAAGGACGACACCGGAACTAAGAAAGAGCGTGTATACATGGGAGAGCTTCCCATGATGACTCGGCGCGGAACCTTTGTGATCAACGGCGCCGAGCGTGTCATTGTGTCACAGCTCCACCGTTCCCCAGGGATCTGCTTCGAGAAGTCGATACACCTCAACGGAAAAATTCTTCATTCCTTCCGCATCATTCCCGACCGCGGATCGTGGCTTGAGGTTCAGTTCGACACGAACGATCTTGCTTATGTTTACCTGGACCGTCGCCGGCGCCGTCGTAAGTTCCTCGCAACGACCTTCCTTCGTGCTCTCGGATATCCTACCGAGCGCGATTTGGTTTCGAATTTCTACAAGATTCAGAAGCTCAAGATCAGCGATAAGATGGACGAAGAGTCCCTTGCTTCCCTGATGCCTTTCGAGGATATCAAAGATGGTGAGCTTGTGGTGGCCCGCGCCTATGAAGCACTCTCCATCGGAGTGGTTCGCCAGCTTGTTGCCCTCGGTCAGAAGACTGTGGAGGTCATTGATGCCAGCGAAGACGAGATTCTCGTTAAGTCCCTTAAGAAGGACCCTGCATTCGACGAAGAGTCCGCCCTCAAGGACATTTATCGCAAGTTGCGCCCCGGTGATCCACCAACGGCTGCCAATGCCCGCGCTCTTCTGAAGCGTCTCTTCTTTGATCCCAAGAAATACGATCTTACTCGCGTTGGCCGCTACAAAATCAATCAGAAGCTTCGTATCGACGTTGATGCCGGTGAGCGCATCATGGTTGGCCAGGATTTCCTCGCTGCGACCAAGTATCTTCTCAACCTCAAGAAAGGGGAGGGTATCCTCGACGATATCGACCACCTTGGTTCACGCCGTGTTCGTGCTGTTGGTGAGCTTCTTGCCAACCAGTGCCGCGTCGGTCTTGCCCGCACCGAGCGCCTCGTGAAAGAGCGCATGACTCTCTTTGATGTGAACATCGAAGGCATGACGCCGCAGAAGTTGATCAACCCAAAAGCGCTCAGCGCAGTTGTTCGCGACTTCTTCGGTCGGTCCCAGCTTTCGCAGTTCATGGACCAAACCAACCCGCTTGCCGAGTTAACCCACAAGCGCCGTCTTTCGGCTCTTGGACCGGGCGGACTCAACCGTGACCGTGCTGGGTTTGAAGTGCGAGACGTTCACACTTCTCACTATGGACGAATTTGCCCGATTGAGACTCCGGAAGGTCCGAACATCGGACTCATCAACTCGATGTGCACCTATGCTCGTATCAACGAGTTCGGATTCATTGAAACCCCTTACCGTGTCGTTAAGAAGGGTAAGGTCTCGAACACTATTGAGTATCTTACCGCCGACCAGGAAGAGGGATACCTTATTGCTCAGGCGAATAACACCATCGACAAGAAGGGAGCCTTCCTCAACGAGAAAATCACCGCCCGTGAGCGTGGTGAATTTTTGGAAGTTCTTCCCGACCGGGTGGATTACATGGACGTTTCGCCCAAGCAACTCGTTTCGGTGGCCGCCGGACTCATCCCGTT
>MDTC01085283.1_pt1 | contig 13138 bp, 14 predicted proteins | sample 811181 | NCBI WGS metagenome assembly MDTC01 (sample SAMN05326644, study PRJNA326480) | marine metagenome | isolation source: seawater | place: Pacific Ocean: North | collected 2011 | reverse complement strand
TATTCTCTTACATTATTTGGTAATAAATGGTATTGACTTTGAGGTAATACATATGCTAATTGTAATAAACTATTAAATTTAAAATCAGACTTTTCTATAAATTCTGTATCAAAATGAGGTACATAATTTTTTAAATCTCTCAACAATGGCGGATAACTATAATTATATTTCCAAATCCAAGAAATCTCTCTTCCTTGATAATAATTACATACCCATTCTAATCCCTCCAAATAATTAATACATATATCCGTTTTAAAATCATTCTTTAAATTAATATTGTGAAATAAGCTCTTATAATATCTATTTTCCCAATACTTCTCTCTTGGACTTATATATTTCTCTTCAATTCTATAAATTATTGGTATATTATTGTAGATATATTCTTCATCTCTATCACCATTCAAATAATTATTCCAATATTTTTTATCGTGTTTATCTCTTATACCATATTCTTCAATTAAATACTGATATTCATTATTAGCTAATTCTTTTATAAACTCTGACACCCATCTCCATTGTATAATACCATCCTTAATTAAACATTTATTAACACTATTACCTATTTTATTATTATATAAATCAATTAATGTAGTTATTCCGTGTGTCCTTATATTTAAAGCTGGAAAATGAGGCAAGAAATCATTCCCTAACATAAAACACATAAAAACATAATCATTAAGTCTATATTTATTCATATATTTACAACTCATCTCTGAATTGATTGAACCACACAATAATTCAACATCCATAAATAATAATTCATTCGTTTCATATCTTTTCATAAATTCCGGTGCTTCTCTACAAATATAAATATTTTTTTGATATTCTATATGAAAGATAGATAACATTATCAAATCTGCATCCAATCCATACAAAACCATATTTTCTGTTTCATTTTTATTTTCTCTCAAATATTGGAATATTTTATGTTCTCCCTCTCCTTTCTCATTTGATGAAGATACTATTATTTTTTTTACATTATGTTTTTTGGCTATTTCTATATTAAAATATTCCTTAATTTGTTTAGATAAATTATTCATAAAATTAGTTCCAGGTGTTATATTTGATGTAGACCAATTAATGCTCTTTTTAATAATATTCTTCTTTGACATTAAGTCTGATTTATATCTTCTTGATTTTTGTTGATTCATCTTTGCAAATGGTGCTACCCCATCAAATGCAACGATTACACATTTAGAAGGTTTTATTTCTTGAATATAATCTTCTATTTTTGATATTACACTTTTTATCAATATATCTTCAAAATCATCGGTCATTGACTCTATTGACCTTAATATATCATACACTATTGAATTACAATCCATAAATAAATTATCTATTTTTTCTACATTTTGTTTTTGTTTTACTATTTTCGAATATTTATCAATAATGTGTGAAAAATAACTAGGAATACCCATAATAAACAATTACTATTTTATATTTAAATATTTTTGAAATTATAATATCAATTTTTATATATTAAGTATATATACAAATGGATCTATCAAAATATTTTTTATTATTTTTTAAATTATTACCATTTATAATTGTATGTTATTTTATACTTTTCTCTCTATTTTTCTTTGACTTGAAAGGTATTATATATTTAACAGGATTATTAATTACATGTTTAATTAGTATTATTATTGGAAAAATAGGTGGATTTGAATACAATAATGATAATAACAATAGTGCTTGTAACTTATTAGATTTAACAACCGGGAATAACAATGAACCTTTATCACCAATTGCTCTTAATATAGTTAGTTTAGCATTTTTATTAGGATATTATACTACTATTTTAAGTAAACATCAAAATAAAAAAAGTAATTATAGATTTACTAATAATGCTTTTAGTTATATTATTTTATTAGGAGTGATATTAACATACTTTTATTGGTATTATAGTATGTCTAAGTGTAGTGATTGGAACTCAGCAATGACACCTATTATAATTGGAGGTATTGGAGGAGCTTTATGGTCAATTTTTATAATGGAAACAAACATATCACAATTACAATATTTTAATGGTATTTCATCTGCTGAGGTTTGTTCAATGCCAACAAAAAAAATGTACAGATGTACTATTCGATAAATAATTTGTTAAAAAATAAATTATTTAATACTTATTAAAATGATATAAATTATTCATTAACCATATTTTCAATTCCTTAGCAATATTTTTTCTAAACATATTATCTGCAACTAATTTCAATCCACCATTATTATTTTCATAATGATATAAGAAATTATTAATCACTTGATAAAAATTCATTGATTGGTATTGACTATCTAATAAATTCTCATTAAATAAAGAATATCCTTTAGTTGAGTTTACATTATTATGAAACATATATAACATATGTTTTAAATCATGCTTTGATGTGATAGTGTTGAAATTGATTTTATTTAAATAGATTTTTGCATGATTTGAGCAATATGGACAAGGTAGATTCGTACAAATAGAAAAAATATGTTTTAATATATCATCTTTTTTGTTTAAGAATTCTTCTTCTTTTATTTTTTCAGCTAAACAATGTAAAAAAAACCATGTTGGTTCTCCCCATTTCATTTTAGGTAAATTTATTTTTGGTTCTTCTTCTACTTTTTTTCCATTTAGAGCATTTACTGGATTAGAATAAAATTTTATGGGCATTACATATTTACCATTATTATTATGATTATTTAATTGTGGATTTGATCTCATACTTGCTCTACTAAACATATTTCTCATATTATATATGATTATTTAATTTTTGAAAAAATAATTAAATATAATTCTTATTATATATATATTATGGAAAAACAAAATGATTTAATTGATGTTATCAGAGAATGGGTTAAAATTGACAATGAAATTAAATATTTAAAAAATGAAGAAAATAAAAGGAAAAATCAACAAAAAATTATTTCAAAAAATCTTATGAAAATTATGAGTGAATACAATATTGATGAATTTGATTTGAAAGATGGTAAGATTGTTTACACCAAAAGAAACGTAAAAAAACCTATTACAAAAAAAGTACTTCTTGATCTATTAACTACATATTATAAAAATGATGTTGATAAAGCAAATGAAGTTAATAATTTTATACTCGATAATAGAGAAGAAAAAGTAGTAGAAACTATTAAGAGAGAAATAAATAAATAAACAACATAAATAATTAAATATAATACTAATAATGAATAAACTATTAGTATTATCGTCTTGTTTTTTTTAAATTCCAACATATTATAGTTTTATAAATAATGAATATTTACTTTGTTATTTTGTAGGATCCACAGCAACTTCAAGTTTTCTTTATTGGTTAAATTCACATAATAAATTTTTACTTAAATTAGATTTAATTACTTGTAGAATTGGAGGATCATATTGGAATATTCACGCATTTATTGATAACAAATATAATAAGTGTCTTTACATCTTATATTTTGGATATATGTGCTATTTTTTTTCAAATTATTTTTACAAACATAATAAAAAAATTTGGGTTTATTTTCATTTTATCTTTCATTTATGCTGTGTAATATTTAGTACTATCTATATTAATAAAATTCAATTATAGAACATACATTATTTGATTTTTCATATTTTGCTATTATTTCTGGATTTTCTTTTCCTTCTAATACGTCTTCCATTTTATATACATTACTATTGTTATCAATATAATATATAATACCTTTTATATCTTCAGTAAATACTTCAATATTTTTTTTTGAATTTTCTTCTTTATCAGACATAAACCCGTGTGGAGCATTTTTGAAATGAGTTCCACAAAATTCACTTCCTTCTCGTTTTCTTCTTGTACATTGTTGTCCACAAGCTCTTTTTGCAGAACATCTATTCTCTGTCGGAATTGTATTTTTGACTCGTTTTCTTTTAACAAAATCTTCTTTATCAAAGGTTAATCTTGGATACTCATATATGTATTCCAATAATTTATTCATTTGTTCATTATCTAGATTATGTTCTTTTATTTTTTCTACTAGATCATTTTTGTATTTTAATACATAAGCTTCTGCTTTTTTATTAAATCGCTTATCCATACTCCTTTATATTAATTAAATAATAATATATTATTATTTCAATTTTTAAAATATATATTTTAAACTACTTAAAGGATTCACAAAAATTATTAAAATCTATATCATCTAGATTAGCCAATACTTTTATTAAAATTTTAAATGCATTCTCATAATCTTTAATATTAATATATTGCATAATTAGTTTTTTTGAACTTTCTAGATATAATTCTTTATTAACTCCTTTAAAATTTTTTTTCATTTAATATATGATAAAATAATATTTAAATATTTAATATATTTATTATTAGATGATTGATTTTTTTGATATTGAAACAAATTTAAGTAACAATGAATTATTTGAAAATTATTTAAATAATTATAAAGAAGGTACATATTTATTGGACACATCAAAAAATGATAACTATACCTACATTGAATATTTTGTATCAGAAACTTGTAAATATCATTTTAATAGATTAAATTTATTTTTTGATGAAAATTATTTTATAGAATTTTGGATTAAAAGTAATTCATATAATAGTATTTTTCATTTTGATTGTGATGAAAGTAAAAAAAGTAATGAAAATGAATATATTTATCCAATACTATCTTGTGTTTCATATTTTTCTGATAGCTTAATACCATTTATTTTAACTAATATCAATTCTGATGATCTGAAATACAAGAATATTAATAAAAAACATTTTTATATGAATTTTCCAAAAAAATTTCAGCAAATTTGTTTTGATAGTACTCTTTATCACGGGACTTCTAATCCACTTAATATTGATTATATTGATAAAGATAGATACATTATTACAATTAATATCTGGAAAAATAAACCAGAAAATGTCAACTATTTTAATAATATGAAACTTAATTATCAACTTGAATCAAAAAAAATTAAAATTAATCAAATTGATGAACCTAATATTGATATCATAAGAAGTGATTTAATTAATTTTGATTTTTTTGAAGAGTTAATTCTAATTGGTGATTATTATTTTGGAATTAGTGAAGAAGAAATGAATGATTTACACAAATCTTTTTTTAGTATGTTCAATATATTTAAACATCTTATTTCAGAAAAACATATACAAAATGGTATTATTAAATTCATTAATAAAGATGATAATATTGAAGAATTAGAAAAAACTATTAATGAGAAAACAAAAATTATTTTAAACGATTATAATGAAATAATGGATAATAAATTAATTTGTAAAAATAGATTTATTCAAAGATTTTTATTCAACAAATATTATAATGATAATATTTGTAAATGGATTATTAATGAAGCTGAATCATATGCTAATAATAATGGAGGATGGACTACAAAAAGACATAAATCATATCCAACAACAGATATTCCTATTCATTTAATTAAAAACATATTTAATTATTTATTACATTCTTTTGAAGATATTACCTGTAAAATTAAAGATTCATACAATCTAGATACTTCTTGTGTTATTGATTTTGATGATGTTTTCATAATTAAATATGATGAAAATAAACAGAATTTTCTACAATTACATCAAGATGGTTCATTTTTATCTTTCCAAATACTTTTATCTGATAATTCTGAATTTGAAGGAGGTGGAACATATTTTGATGATGGATTATTATATAAACTTAATATTGGTGATTTATTTATACATTCTAGCAGAAGTTATCATTCTGGATTACCAATTTATAGTGGAATAAGATATCTATTAGTTGGATTTGTAAATATTATTATTTAATCTGTTAAAAATACTACTATTGCTTGACCATTTCTGCCGATTTTGCCTGGTTGTCCGTCGTGACCATTAGGTCCACCATCACCTCCATCACCTGCTTTTCCTGGATCTGTGTTACCACTATGTTGATTATTATCTATATTTGTATTACGACTTCCATTAGGCTGTTGTGGAATGGTCTGAACTGCACCAACTCCTTTATATTTAGCATGTCCATTAGCTCCATTTCCACCTATACCTCCTGCACCACCATTAAAATAATATGTTGCATGATTTCCAAACTTGAAACTACTAGGAGTACCTGCATTACCTGGTGAACCATCTGGTCCTTTTCTATTTTTATTATTCCAATTAGAATTCATACCATATTGGTTATGTCCAGTGCCACCATTACCATATACTCCTATTTCTATTTTTATATTATTTCCAGATCTATTTCTATCAGTATAACCCCAAGTTGCTGCTGTACCACTTCCACCAAACCCTGCAAAAGCTTTTCTATTTCCTGCATTATTGCTATTCGCACTCATACCGGCACCTCCACCGCCACCTCCACCGCCACCTCCAACTCCTATTACTCTTACTTTATTAGCTGCATTAGGTACAGCTATTGTTTGTTTAAAATTACATAATCTATATTCATAACCACTACTTTCTCTGATGCCTAGATCTTCACCACTAATTTGATATCCAATGCCTCCATTTCTTTTATATAAATTATAATTTGTACTGAGAATATCAGGAAGACCATCATATTTACTTGCATCTTCCTGTGCATTTGAATTTGTTTTTAGTAAATCATTTATATCAGTTCCTTTATAAAAATATTTTGCCATTTATATAAATATATATATAATAAATATTTATATAAAATTATTTCAAAAATTATTTGTATATGACATCATTAAACGATTTTATTTATATCAAAAAAAATGCACTTACTAAATCTCTTTGTGACGATATAATAAATCTATATGAAAAGGAACCTTGTAAATATAAAGGTGTTACTGGAGGTGGATATAGAAAAGAAATTAAAGAAACTACAGATTTTGTTATTCCATTTAATTGTGATGCATGGAACAAAATTAATCAATGTCTAATTGAAGAATTAAATAGAAATATTAAAAAATATTGCAAGAAATTCAATCAAATATTTATGGATTCAAATGAAGAAAAATCAGATCAAAAATTTACAATATTTCAAAATGATCATTTAAGATATTATGAATTTATGGTACAAAAATATAAATGTAACGAGGGTAGATACATTAATCACAATGATTTCTCAGTTGAATGGTCTAAAAATGAATATAGAGTTATTACTTATATTTTTTATTTAAATGATGTTAATCATGGTGGTGAAACACAATTTTGGAACGATGAAAAAGTTATTCCTGAAAAAGGCCAACTTGTTTTATTTCCTGCATCTTGGGTTTATCCACATAGAGGTCTAATGCCAAAATCATCTGATAAATACATTATAACTGGTTGGATTTATAACAAAGATTAATAAACTTACTATGTTATAAAATATATAAAAATATATAAAGAATATTATATTAATTATGAAAATTATTATAATTTACAAATTTACTAAATTAGCCAATGCACCTGATGAATTATTTTCTATGCTTAATAACACTAAAAATGAGAATTATAATATTTATTTCATTTTTGATAATGCAAAAAAATTAATTGAATTAATAAATTTACATTCTTCTGATGACATCATTGTTCATTTCAATAATAGAAGACTTAATATTGATGAATTAAATAATAAAAATGTTCGTAAAATTATACAATATCATACTGAACCTAACAATGGAAAAGTTGATTTAAATGTGGATGATTCTTTTTGTAAATTAGTTCTTAATCAATATCATTGCACTATTAATGAATACAAGAATTGTAACCATATTATTAGAAATTGTTTTGTATATAATGAACCTATAGTATTTAATGACGTTATTAAAATTGGTTATTATCCTTCTGTTACAAGAAGACAAAATCATTATTATGATAAAGGTTATGAAGAAACAACTGCTATTTTAAATGAAATTAAAAAACTATATCCAAATATTATTATTGAAGTTAAAAGTGGTATTTCTTATAAAGAATGTATTGAAAGTAAACGTGATTGTCATATTATTATTGATGAATGTAAAACAGGAAGTTTTCATAAATCTACTATTGAAGGATTAAAAGTTGGATCAGTTGTATTAGTTTATATTAATAATAAAATTACAGATACACATATTGATATTTATGGTAGATCATTACCTGTTATTAATTCTAGAATGTCTTCTTTAAAAGAAAAACTTATTGAATTAATTTCTATTGGAAAAGAATCTCTTGAAGAACTTGCTTTAAATAATATGAACATTTTTGATGAATATTGGAATGAAGATATTGTTAGCAAAGAATACTTTAATATTTATGAAAAATTATTTAATTCCTAATTAATATAATATATTTAAAAAAGTTTCATATATAACACTATATATGAATAATATTAAATTTATATCAGAAATTGGTATTAATCATAATGGCTCTTTGGATGATTGTAAAAAAATGATTATGTTATCTAAAATTGCAGGATGTGATTATGTTAAAATACAAAAAAGAAATCCTGATATATGTGTTCCTGAACATCAAAAAAACGTAATTAGAAAAACACCTTGGGGTGAAATGACATATTTAGAATATAAATATAAATTAGAATTCACTGAAAAACAAATTCAAGAATTATTTGAATATAGTAAAACTATTGGTATTCAACTTTTTGCTAGTGTATGGGACATTGATAGTGTTCATTTAATGTCTAAATACACTAATATTGTTAAATTAGGTTCACCTGTTATTAATGATTTGGAATTATTAAAAGCAACAAGAAAAGCTTTTGATTGTGTAATAATGAGTACAGGTATGAGTACTGAAGAAGAAATTGAAAAAGCGGTTGAAGCTTGTAAACCAGATGTAATTATGCACACAAATTCAACATATCCTTGTTCAGCTGAAGATTTAAATTTAAGATATATTGAACATTTAAAAAATAAATATGGCTCTAATTGTGAAATTGGATATAGTGGACACGAATATGGTTTAGTTACTACATATGCTGCTGTTGCATTAGGTGCTACTTGGGTTGAAAGACATATTACTTTAGATAGAAATTTATGGGGAAGTGACCAATTAGCTAGTGTAGAGCCTGATGGATTAATAAAGTTAATTAAAGGAATACGGGCAATTGAAAAAGCTACACAATATCCACCTGGTCCAAGAAAACAATTCGAAGGAGAAAATTTTAAAAAATCCACTTTAAGAAAATAAATCTTTTGGATTATCAATATCTATGTTGTCTTCTTCATTCATTACATATGGTAATATTTTATTTCCTGAAATTGTGCTATATTGTAATATACTAGTATTTAATATATCTACATATCCATTATGTAAATAACATTGAGGTAGTATTTGTCTTGCTTGATTATATGGTTCATATATATTATCTATACTTCTAAAAAGTGGTAATAAATGATTATTTGCTATTTTGTACATTTTAAATGGTGATTTATCAAAAGGTATTACTGATCTCAGACTATCATAATTTGATCTATTTTTAATAAAATTATCTAAACAATCATCAATTAATGTTACTGATCTATTAGGAGAAGTAGGTCTTAAATGTAAAATAATATCTGATTTATAATTTTCATTTTTTTCAAGCCATTTAACACAATGATTAATACATTCAAAATCTGTTGATAAATCTTGTGATATTTCTGGTGGTCGTAAGAATGGAACTTCTGCACCATATTCTATTGCAATTTTTTTGTATTTTTCAGAGTCTGTTGAAACAATAATTTTCATTTTATATTTTGAATTTTTAGCTTGAATAATTGACCAAGATAATAAAGGTTTACCATTGTAATCTATAATATTTTTATCAATTATACCTTTTGAACCTGATCTTGCTGGTATTATACATAAAATTTCTAACATTTATTAATATAAATAATTTAAATATTATTTTTAATATTATTTATAATGAAAGTAATATTTGTTGACATTGATGATACTATTTGTTATTATAATAAAGACTTAACACAAAATTATAATTATGCTATTCCATATGAAGATCGTATTCAAAAAATTAATAAATTATATGATGAAGGTAATACAATAGTATATTGGACAGCACGTGGAAGTATAACACAGAAAAATTGGTTTCAAACTACATTAAAACAATTAAATGATTGGGGATGTAAATTTACAGAATTAAGAATGGGTAAACCAGCATATGATTTATTTATAGATGATAAAAATATTAATTCGGAAGTTTTTTTCCATTAATTAAGTTTATTTTTATTTATGTTTATGTGTATTTATATATATTATGCTTCTTTTTGATTTAATTGAAGATAAAAATGTTGCTATTGTTGGACCATCTAGTTATCTTAAAGGTAAAAAATTAGGTAATCTTATTGATTCTTATGATATTGTCATTAAAATTAATCGATTTGAAAGTTTACCTTCAGAAGACTTTGGTTACAAGGTTGATATTTTATTTTCTAATTTTTATGTTGGACCTCCACACACTAATATTAAAGAAATCGGTACAAAATTAATTATGGCTGCACATCACGTTGTTGGAGATGATGTTAATCATACTAGACAATATGATAAATCGAAAGGTATTTTTACTGATATTCCGCACGAATTATTTCCATTTGAAGCTATGGATCCATTTTTAAAAGAAAAATGCAATAAAGGTGGTTGGAAGACTAGTGGATTTTTTATATTATGTTTATTATTTAATCATTTAAATCTAATGAATTCATTAACATTATTTGGTGTTGATTTTTGTTTTAATGAATATTTGGAAAAATATCAAATTTTTTATAATCCACACAATTTCACTATGGAGCGCGAATATTTTAAGGAAATTTATTCTAAATACAAACATCTCAATAAAATTCACATTCACGATCAAAAATTTTTTGAATTTTTAGAATCTAATTAAGCATTTACTATTTCATTATTAAAACTATTTAAATATAAATTATTATTTATTAATACTAACTATGAGTCTACGATTATCACCATCAGAAATTAAAATCATTTCTACTCCTTTATATGATTGCACAGAAGAAGAAAAATTATATAGAAAAAGTGTTCTTCAAAGAATGCAGCATCACGAGGAAAAAACTAATTATTATTTGAAAAGACATAAAAAAATACAAACTAGAATTCAAAATGCTGAAAAAATTTTAAGAAATAAAAATGTAGCTAATTCTACTAAATTCAAAGTTGCAAAACATCTTGGTAAGTTTCTACTTCAACACGGCAAAACTCGATTTGGTTTAGAATACATTAAATCTGGTATTGAATATATGGAAGAATACAAAGATCCTGACTCTCATGCTCTTAATAATGAAATTGTTTTTTATGAAAAAATGAGAGATCGTTAATTAACAATAATAAAATTAGTTTATTATTGTTTATGAAATACATACTAATTTGCAATATTCTTTATCTGAAAATATATAAATAATTAGATATTTTTTTATTCATTATAAATAAATATTATATTCTATTAATGATTAAGATATATTATCTATAAAAAAATATCTAGTACCATCATCTTCTCTAATCTTTGAAGTACTATCGCTAGTAGCAAAAACATAATCTGAGGGTAAAGCAGGACCATGAAATTTTACCATTTCTGTATGTGCATTATTATTCAAATCATTTGTTGTAATTTCACGTGTATATTTTACTTCATCATTATCTAATAATTGAAGACTTAAACCTGGTATCACCTTGTTTGTGTAACCATTACTATTTGTTAAATAAACTTTATAATATACAACTGCTGCTAAATCATTTATATCATATGATTGATTAAAATCTAATCCCCAGTTATCATCCACAGAAGCTGCTGTACTAACAAAAGTATCATATGCGTTATTATTTATATTCGAATTATTTATATTACTTGGTGGATGTTCACTTCTTATTAATGTAGTTGGGTCACATAGTGATGTTCCATTTGATGCTACATTAGTAATAACACCATTAACATTCATCCATAATTGTAACTCACTACATTCAAATCTTTCATTATCATTATTCAATGATGTTCTAGTAAATCTTATTTTATTGAAAGTATCAGGTTCTTTCTCAGGCTCTGGTTCTGGTTCTGGTTCTGGTTCTGGCTCTGGTTCTGGAACTGGTTCTGGCTCAGGTTCAGGTTCTAATGTATCTGCATTTCCATCATTGTATACGATTACTCCATATTGTGACCATTGATATCCATTTGTATTTGCTACATTGTAATCATCTGTTACTATTACTAAATCTGATGATGTTGTACTCTTCATTATTAATTCCACATAATCAATGTCTGGTATTGAAGCTTGTGATAACATTGTATATACTGCATCATGTTCTGGATGTGATGTTAAAATTATATTTGCAAAATTCTCTATTGACAATTTCTTTTTACTTGCATTATATTCTACTTGTTTTCCATTTATTGTTGGTAATGTGCTTGCTAATGTTAAATCTGTCTTGAAATATATCTTTAATGAACTATCTATACCCACATCACTTCCTCTTGTATTATATGCTAGTTCACTTGGTAAATCATTCGCTGTTGGTAAATTAATATTTATTTTTCCATCTGCCTTTACTATTTCTATAGGTCTGCCATTATAAATTTTAATGTCAAAAGAATAATTTAATAATCCATATTGTGATGCCATTGTTGCATTTGTAGTATACATTTTCAAATCATTTGAACCACTTTCTTTCAATTGCATTTCTACATAATCAATATCTGGTAACACTGCTCCTGATGTTAACATTGATGAATTAATTATATTTTGAACTAAAATATCTTCCTTTAATATGATTGTATTCAATTTCTCAAGAGATAATTTATTCTGTGATGCATCATACTTTAATTGTACTCCATTGATTGTTGGTAAAGATTCTGTTACTAATATATTTGATATGTCTGATGTGAAATATATCTTGAAAACACTATTAATACCTGTATCAGATCCTAATGTACTATATTTTAATCTATTTACTAATGTTGCAACAGATGGTAATGAAATATCTATATTGTTATTTGTTTTTGTAATCTTAATATCACTCTCCTCAACATAATTAATTTCTGGTTCTGGTTCTGGCTCGGGCTCTGGCTCAAAACGATTATCATACAAATCACTGATTTCATTTGTCAATAAACCATAATCTAACCAAGTTTTGAAATATGCCATTGTTCCCTTAAATATATTTCCATTTGATAAATCACTTCCTAGATAATTCTTTGTTAATGTTGTATTTAAATCAAAAGGTGT
>MDTC01066642.1_pt1 | contig 13138 bp, 12 predicted proteins | sample 811181 | NCBI WGS metagenome assembly MDTC01 (sample SAMN05326644, study PRJNA326480) | marine metagenome | isolation source: seawater | place: Pacific Ocean: North | collected 2011 | reverse complement strand
TGTTGCGCATAACGAGGATGCTTCAAAGAGTCTATCCGATAACATTAAGAAAATTGGGTATGATAAAATAATAGCAGTACTGGGAGTTCTTGCTGATAAAGACGTTTATAGTATTGTTGAGCCTTTCTCGTCTCTTGTTGACCATTGGTATATTGGAACAATTAATAGCGAGAGAGGTATGAACTCAGATGAAATTAAATTTCGAATCAACTCAATCTATAAAAATAAACTGTCAATTGGAACATATGCATCAGTTACCTCAGCATTTAATGCAGCTAAATGTGATCAAATGAGGGATTCTTTACTATTAGTTTATGGGTCTTTTTATACTGTCTCTGAGGCATTGAAAGCACAGCTGTTGGAGCAAAAGAAGGATAATGCGATATAAGTTTATCTTAATCTTTCTGCTGATAATATATATATTCTCTGGTCATATGGCTCAAGATACTAAAACTCCTATTGAGAATTATTCAAAAAATTTACAAGAGGAAATATATATTGATGAAAGCGAGATTAAAGTCTTTGATACAGATCCAGTGGACAAGATTACAGTTACTGAAAATAAGGTTGAAGCATGGATGATCGAGATAAAATATGACCAAAATAGTATTGACGATATTAAAAATTTACTATTAAAAAATGGTTATAAATTAAGTGCCAATAAATCAAAGATGATATATACCATAGGACCATTTGCAAGTATGTCCCATGCTAAAGAGGAGTCAAGAAAGTTGATGAGGGTCCTGGGCATTGATAATACAATCTCAAGTTTTATTTTCTGATGGTTTTAATCGATTATATAGTTATTTTCATTACCTTAACAATTTCATTAATAGGTATGCTACGAGGTTTTGTCAGCCAACTTTTTTCTCTCTTGTCATGGTCTACTTTCGTTTATATACTTTTTTACCATTTAGAATATTTTACTAATATAGTATCTACACAAATATCTCTCGATTATAGTTATATAAGAATAATTACTATCTGCTTATTAACTATTATCACTATGACCTTTATCTTTTTTTTAAATTTAACTATTTCAAAATTGGTTGCAGCTACACTTTTTCAAAATTCTAATAGAATTGCAGGATTTCTTATGTCCTTATTCAAATCACAAATATATATTTTCGTGTTTGTTCTTGTATTACTTGATACTTCATTTTATGAATCGGTCTCTGAAGATTCTTATTTTATGCCTTATTACGTTAAATTAGTCGATTATATATCCAATTATGATGATTCACTCTTTAATAGTTTACAAATATAAATATAATGTGCATATATGTGTGGGATAGTAGCTGTATCTGGCAATAATGATGTGATTCATGATATTTATGAATCTCTCACAGTCTTGCAGCATCGAGGTCAAGACGCTTCAGGTATATTAACTAACCATAACGGAAAAATTACTTTACGTAAGTCATTAGGCCTTGTTAGAGATGGATTTTCGAAAAAACATATAGACAGACTAAAGGGATCTATTGGTATAGGCCATGTTCGTTACCCTACTGCAGGGCACGCTGATAATTCATCAGAAGCGCAACCGTTTTACGTCAACTCACCATATGGTATTGCGTTAGCACATAATGGAAACCTTATAAATTCTGATAAATTAAAATCTGATTTATTCGAGGAGGATTTGAGGCACATAAATACAAAATCAGATTCTGAAATTTTATTAAATATATTCGCACATGAACTATACCTTCATAGTAAAGACGCATTTACACCAGATAGCATTTTTTATGCTGTCGCTGGTGTGCATAGACGCGTAAAGGGTGCATACGCGGTAGTTTCCCTAATAACTGATCGAGGGATCGTGGCATTTAGGGATCCAAATGGTATTCGGCCTTTATGTTTTGGACAAAGAATGTCTAATGGTAAAACTGAAACTATGGTCGCATCAGAATCAGTAGCACTTGACTCTGCAGGATTTAAACTAGAAAGAGATTTGAAACCCGGTGAGGCAATTTTCATAGATAAAGATGGAAAGGTTCACACTCGGTTATGCTCCGAAAACAGTACTACTAGCCCTTGCATATTTGAATATGTTTATTTTGCTAGACCGGATTCTATCATTGATGGTATTTCGGTATACAAAGCAAGGATGAACATGGGTACTGCATTAGCAGAAAATATTAAGAAAGCTCTTCCCGATAATGATATAGACGTCGTTGTTCCTATTCCTGATACTAGCAGGATTTCTGCATTGGAGTTATCTTCAAAACTTGGCATACCTTTTAGAGAGGGTTTCATCAAAAACAGATATATAGGTAGGACTTTCATCATGTCCCAACAAAATGAGCGCTCGAAATCAGTAAAAAGAAAATTAAATGCCATTAAGTCAGAGTTTAATAATAAAACAGTTTTACTTGTAGATGATTCTATTGTTAGAGGAACCACCTCTAGACAAATTGTTGATATGGCACGAGAGGCAGGAGCAAAGAAAGTCTATATGGCATCAGCTGCTCCTCCAGTTAAATTTCCCAATGTTTATGGAATTGATATGCCCGCAAGTAAGGAGTTTATAGCTGATAATCGTACAATTGATGAAATAGCTGACTTTATAGGATGTGATAAGTTATTTTATCAAGATTTGAATGACTTAATCGATGCAGTAAAAAGTGAAAGTCCATCAATTTCAAAATTTGACTCATCATGTTTTGATGGTAAATACATTACAGGAGATGTTAATGAAGACTATTTATTAGCCCTTGATGAATTGAGAAATGATGCTGAAAAACGTAAAAAAACACAAACCGATGACATATTCGATGAAGTAGTTGTGTATTAGCTACAAAAACCATGATATTCGTCAATTCCTCTAACCAAACACTCTACCTTTTTAAAAACAATAGTCTCATTTTTGAGTCCAAGGTATCTACATCTATCCATGGCATGGGTTGTAAAATGAATTCATTCAAAACACCCACTGGTCTGCATAAAGTATCCAGTATGATCGGAAAAGGATTACCAGCAGGAACATTATTCAAGAATAGAAGGCCAACTGAAAAAGTTGTCAAAAAAATTCCAATGGATAATTCAGATTATATCACTTCAAGAATTTTACGATTAAATGGCCTTGAGGAGGGGAAAAATAAAGGCGGTGATGTAGATTCGTATAATAGATATATTTACATTCATGGCACTCCACATCGCAATAAACTTGGAAGTAAACAATCACAAGGCTGCATTAGAATGAGTGATAGTGATGTTATTAAACTCTTCGATTTAGTCGATCACAAGACTCTGGTGCTAATTGATTAGATATTTTCTCAAACTAAGAGGATTATCAATTATCAAATCTGCCTCCCATGAGTTTACATTAATTTCATCATTTATGAATCCAAAGTTTGCAGCGACAGTAATCATACCAGCTCCTTTTCCAGCAATAATATCTCTTTCATCATCACCAACATAAATTATATTATCTGTTGGACACTGAATAATTTCAGCAGCTTTTATCAGACTATCACTTGCTGGCTTAGCATTAAGAACCATGTCTCCAGTTACGACACAACTTAAATCTTGCTCAATTCCCAACCCTTGTATGATTTTATTCACATATCTCGAATGTTTATTTGTTACGACACCAACTTTTATATGTACACTCAATAAGTAATCGAGCAGTTGATCCATATTTTTATTCAATGTCGTTTTAATAAAACAATTACTTTTATAGTCCTCTAAAAACTCAGACCTCAACAAAGATGAGTCAATTGACTTTCCATTAACCAAAGACGCGTACTCTATTACACCAATAGCGCCTCTTGATATATATTTTTTTAGCTCAACACAATCTACAGGTTTGAGATTCCGCGTATCAAGGACCCTATTCAACGAGTCACACATATCTTGAGATGTGTCAGCTAGTGTTCCGTCTAGATCAAAGAGCACACTATGTATTTCTTTGTTATTTTTCAGCATATAGAAAATAATTTACATCAGTATCTTTACTCAAAGCAAACGATTCATTTATTGGATTGAAAAAAATGCCATCGATATCGCATACATTAAACTCTTTTTGATCAAGCATAGTACTTAATTCATATGGAGTAATAAATTTTGAGTACTGATGTGTCCCCCTAGGAACAACTCCTAGGATATATTCAGCGAATATTTTAGCAAACATGAATGACTTTAAATTTCTATTAATCGTAGACATGAATAAATGTGATTTATTTTTTGAAATTCTGCCTATTTTTTCAATTAATTTTTTTGGTTCGTGAATATGCTCAATCATTTCGAAACACACAATACAATCGTAATTTCCGAGATTTGATATATCTAATATCGATCCATTGATATATTCTATTTTTAGGTTCTGTTCTTTTGCATGCTTCTTAGCAATATCGATGGATTTTTTTGAGGAATCAACTCCAGTAACTTTTGCTCCCATTTTACTCAACTCTTCGGACAGTATCCCTCCACCACAGCCGATATCTATGATTTTTTTGTTCTTAATATCTAATTTAGATAATATGTATTTAACTCTCAATGGATTCAACTTATGGAGAAGTTTATAGTTACCTGTCTTATTCCACCAATCGTATGCATATTCATCGAAAAGATTTTCTTGATTTTCGTTATTTCTAGTCATGTTTTAATATTTACACATTCACCAAACGACCATACAGCAGTCAAGCTCTCATTGTCAAGATCAGCTAATGTTGGATAATCCTTATCTTTCCATAAAAGTCTTTTTGAATTGATATCAAATATATTAAATGAGGCTAAACTGTCTTTTTCAATAATGCTCGACAATGAGTTCTCTGAAAAAAAAACTGATGTATTCGATGTAACCGAGTTGAGAATCTTTTTGTCATCAAAATTAATCTGATTTCTGGAGAATAGATTTATGATTTTAAATAAGTCATAAAGCTTATATCTGTTTTCTAGATCTGATATCAGAACATATTTATTACTAATCGCCTTTGGCGATAATATTAACTTAACATTTTCTAAATTTAACAATTCAGAATATTTTACTAAAATAAGGATTTTATATTTATAAATATAATTTTGTATTGTTTTTTTTGAAATCAAAAAATCATGTACTACACAATTATTTAAAAGATTTATCTCTTCCCAAAAATTAAATAGCATATCAATCTCATTATCTGATAAATAATTTATTTCACTAAGATGTATGTCTATTAATACATTCAATTCATTACATATAGAAGAGATTTTCATTATTAAATCTTTTTCAAAATTTACAATATTAACTAAATTAATACTAAATACTCTCGAAGAATCAGATTTGTAAAAATCTATAGTTTTCAGCATATCTTTAATATCATCATATGTACATTTAGATGAATCAAGCGTGATTTTATTACTGATATTTATGTTAGGTGGTGGATCATATTTAAGTATTTTTTTATAATTATTAGCTACTACTTGTACTCTTGTTACACCATTAAGAAAAAGATTATTAATTTTTCTACTATATTTTAGTTGACTGTCACAATCATTCATATCAACGTAACTCTCAGAAAAAGTTGGAACCAGTAAATGATTCTGATAATGTATCCGAGGTATCTTTTGATACCTTTTGTCTATTTTATTATCAACTAAGATATCAACAATAATAGAGCGATCGATTAATAGGGATTTGCTGGTTTCTATTTTTTTATTTGAGAGGTATACCCATTTTGGCGAAACTATAAACATCCTAAAATTCTATACTGATCCTGCTTTAATTTATATCGTTTATAAACCCTATTTGTGCTAAAATATTCACTTAAATATGGCACGAAATATACCCGTAAATGTCTGAATATTCACAAATAAAACTAGATGACGAGATGCGTCATTCATATATTGAATATGCTATGTCCGTCATTGTTGGAAGAGCACTTCCTGACGTTAGGGATGGTCTGAAACCTGTTCACCGACGTGTATTATATTCAATGCATGAGCTCAATAATGGCTATAACAAAGCATATAAAAAATCAGCGAGAATAGTTGGTGACGTGATTGGTAAATATCATCCACATGGGGACACCGCTGTTTATGATACTATTGTTCGCCTAGCTCAACCATTTTCTATGAGGTACCCATTAGTTGACGGTCAGGGTAACTTTGGCTCTATTGACGGGGACTCCCCAGCAGCAATGAGATATACAGAGGTGAGAATGTCTAGACTTTCTCATGAGTTATTATCAGACATAGATAAAAATACAGTTGATTTCAATCCAAATTATGATGGATCAGAGCAAGAGCCTACTGTGCTACCAACCAGGCTTCCCAATCTTTTAATAAATGGTGCATCAGGAATAGCTGTAGGGATGGCAACGAACATACCTCCACATAATCTTAATGAGGTAATAGATGGAGTAATTACTCTGATAAAAGAGCCATCACTGTCAGATGAAGCTTATTTAGATCAATTTATCGTTAAGTCCGGATTCAATGGTCCTGATTTTCCTACGGGAGCTGAGATTAAAGATAATGGAGGTATTCAACAATTAATAAAAACGGGACGAGGATCTTTTAAAATCAGAGCCACCCATAGCATTGAAGAACATAAAGATAAAAATTCAATTGTTATAAATGAACTACCATACCAAGTTAACAAAGCTAAATTAATTGAATCAATAGCAATTTTAGTAAGAGACAAGAAGATTACAGGCATCAGTCACCTCAGAGATGAGTCTGATAGAGATGGATTAAGAGTCGTAATTGAATTAAAAAAAGGAGAGCAGCCTGACGTAATCCTAAGTAGTTTGTATAAGCAGACAAATCTTCAAACATCTTTCTCTGCAAACATGGTTTGCCTAGTAGACGGAGAGCCATGCACAATAAGCGTACCTCAAGCTTTATTAGAATTTATCAAGCACAGAAGGGAGATTATTACTAGAAGAACTCTTTACCTTTTAAATAAGACTTATGACAAAGCTCATATCCTTGAAGGCCTGAGTATAGCACTCAATAGCATAGATGAGATGATAGATTTAATAAAAAAATCAAAATCTACTGAGGAAGCTAAAAAAAGGATCATCAGTAGATCATGGACAACTTCTAAAAATAAATGGAATTTGTCAAAGCTAATGCAGGAATGCTCTGATTACATGACCATTGACGGTGCTGTGGGTCTTAATGATAAAAATTATGTCATAAGTAATGAGCAAGCTCATGCAATATTAGATATGAAACTGAACAAACTAACCAATCTTGAGCAAGAAGTAATCTTGAAAGATTATAATGATGCGATTGAATCTATAAAAAAATATCTTGAGATTTTGTCTAATCCATCTGCACTAGATAATCTGATGATAACTGAACTTGAAGAAATAAAATCATTGTATGGACAAAATAGAAGGTCTTTAATATCCGATGATGAGGGTTTATTAAATCGCGAGGATATGATCAAAAAAGAGGATGTGATTGTTGTTCTCACTGAAGCTAACTACGTAAAGCGTATGCCAAATACTGAGTTCAAAAGTCAGAGACGAGGTGGCCGTGGCGTTAATGCAGCTAATTTTAAAGAGGGTGATAAGGCAAAGATACTTGTATGTGCTCATACCCACGATACGATATTGTGCTTTTCCACAAAAGGAAAGGCATTTTCAATCAGAGTCTTCGATATACCTGATACTAGTAGACAAGCAAGAGGTAAGTCAATCAACAATATATTACCTTTAGATAATGACGAGACAATATCCGCGTTGTTGTCAGTAAAAAACTTCGATGAGGACAGTTATTTATTTTTGACTACAAGACTCGGAATGGTAAATAGATTATCTCTATCATCGTTTAAAAAAGTAAGAAATAGTGGATTAAAAGCTATTTTGCTCAAAGATGATGACTATCTGTTTAATGCTCTTCACACAGCTGGAAATGATAAAATTATTCTCTCATCATCATCTGGTAAATCAATAATGTTCGAGGAAACTCAAATCAGAGAGAGATCTAGAGGAACACAAGGTGTAGTTGGCATTAAACTTAATAAGAATTCCAAAATAATCTCGTCATTGAAAGTTGACGCTGAGCAAATAATATTTGTCACTGAGAATGGTTTCGGAAATAAAGTTTCTATCGATTCATACAATACACAAAATAGAGGTGGACAAGGCGTTATATCGATAAAAACTTCAGAGAGAAATGGAAACGTTGTAGGAGCTGTAAATCTAGATAATTCAGATTTTATTATACTCATTACAAATAAAGGTAAAACCATAAAAATATCAGCCTCAGATATGAAAACTATTAATAGAAACACTCAAGGCGTTCGTCTGCAAGACATGTCTGATGAGGAGATGATTTCTGCGATATCATCAGAGCGAACAGAAGATTAGGCATGCTAAAGAAATTCCGCCAACAAATTGACCTTTTAGATAAAAAGATTTTAAAGCTACTGAGTGAGCGAGCTACTATCGCTAAAGACGTTGCTGAATATAAAAAAAAATCAAATAATACCAATATCTTTAGACCTGATAGAGAGTCCCAAATTATCAAAAACTTAAGGTCACTTAACAATGGGCCACTCTCAGCAGAACATATTCATAATATTTATAGAGAAATTATCTCTTCATGTTTATCACTTGAGACTAATCTCACAGTATCCTATTTAGGGCCAAAGGGCACATATAGTGAAATTGCAACAAACAAATTCTTTGGTAAAAGTGTTACGAAAAATAGCAGATTGAATATTTTTGATGTTTTCAATGATGTAAAAAACAAGATAAGTGACTATGGCGTTGTCCCAGTTGAAAACTCAAATCAGGGAAGTATTAAAAGCACGCTTGATTTTTTAATACGTTATAAAACAAATATATGTGGCGAACAAAATATACCCATTAAGCACTGCTTGATGTCTAAGAATAGCTCGCTTACAAATATCAAGAAAATTTATGCTCATAATCAGACCTTGTCTCAATGTGATGCGTGGATATCAAAGAATCTCCCTAATGCTCAATGTTTATCATCTGATAGTAATGCGCAAGCAGCACTTATAGTCAAAGGTGAGAAGAACTCAGCATGTATTGCTAATGAAATATGTGCAAAACTATATAACCTAAAAGTTCTAGCAAGAAATGTTCATGATATAAAAAATAATACCACACGGTTTCTCATATTAGGAAATACAAAAGTTGACTCCTCAAATAATGATAAAACATCTTTTGTAATGTCGCTGGATAATAAGGCGGGATCTTTGTCGAAGGCATTGGAGATTCTTGCTAAGCATAGGATATCTATGACTAAAATAGAATCAATTCCTACAAAAGAAGAAAACTGGGAATATCTGTTTTTAATAGATATCTCTGGACACATTATGACAAAGAAAATATCGAATGCTTTACAAAAAATATCTGATAAATCAAAGTATTTTCAATTATTGGGATCGTATCCAAAGAGTATAGATTAGTGGCTTCCAAAAATATAACTAAATATACCCCTGGATTTAATATTCATGATGTTCAAAAGAGATTCAATATCAAGAAGATTGTTAAATTATCTTCTAATGAAAATCCATTTATATCAGATAAAGTAACAAAATATATCAATGATAATGAACATGGCTTGAATCTTTATCCAGAGAGCAAGCCTACGAAGTTGCAATCAATCATTGCAAAAAATGTAGGCTTTAAGATGAATGAGAAAAATATCATTCTGGGAAATGGTAGTAATGAAATACTTGAGTTCATTGCAAGACTAACTTTGAATAGTTCAACTGAGGCTATCATTCCAAAACATTCATTCTTGGTATATGAAATCATATCAAAGTTACAAGACGCAAAAGTTATTCTTAGTAAACCAGATCTGAACAAAGATAGTACAAATTATTTAGGAATTGATCTTGATTCAGTAAAAAATAAAATTACGAGAAAAACTAAATTAATATTTTTGGCAAACCCAGCTAATCCAACAGGTACGTATATTAAACTCATAGATATTGATAGATTTCTGAGTTCTATACCTCAAAAGATAACTGTTGTTGTTGATGAGGCGTACTACGAGTATCTCAATCCAAAAAAAGATAAAAGTGCTATATCTTTAATAAAAAAATATAAAAACTTATTTGTTACTAGATCATTTTCAAAAATATACGGCTTAGCCTCGCTCAGAATTGGCTATGGCGTATCCTCCAAGGATAATATCGAAAAACTCAAATTATATAAACAACCGTTTAATACAAATCTTTTCGCTCAAAAAGCTGCCGAAATAGCAATAAATGATCATCATTTTGTCAATGAAAGTAAAAAAAATAATGATATAGCTTCAGCCGATCTAATTCATTTATTTGATAAACTTTCCATTAGGTACTTAGGAACTAACTGTAATTTTATTACTTTCGAAGCAGGGAAGAACTCCAAGGCGCTATTTGAGCACCTGCTGAGCAAAGGGATCGTTGTCAGACCTCTTATGAATTATAAACTCGCTAAGTATTTAAGAGTTTCTCTGGGCACCAGGACGGAAATGAGTGCATTTAAGAAAGAACTGAAATTTTTTTATAATGCCAAAGTTTAAAAATATATTGATTATCGGCTTGGGAATGATGGGGGGTTCCTTATGTAAATCCATTAAGAAATATAAATTGTCAAAGAAAATATCAGCATTTGATACAGATCAAGATGCATTGTCTTATGCGTTAAAGAAAAGAATTATTGATTATAAAGTTACTAATTTAAGTAAAATGGAGCATCCAGATTTAGTAATTATTTGCACTCCACTAAGTTCGTACCGAAGCATTACTAAAAAGATACTTCATACAGTAAAAAAGAGTACATTAGTTACAGATATAGGGAGTTCCAAAGGTAACACGCACAGAACGATCACAAAATTATTTCATGATTCAAATAAGAGTTTCTTGAGCTCTCATCCTATGGTTGGCTCTGAAAAGTCAGGTGTAAAATTTACTAGATCAGATATGTATAAAAATAAAGTTGTCTTTATACTAGATAAGCATTCTTCAAGTAAATCCTCTTATCTTAAATTGAAGAGCTTTTGGGAATCTATTGGATCAATTACGCATGAAATTAACTCTAAAACGCACGATTTACTAATGTCACAAACTAGCCACATAGCACATTTAATGTCTTATATTTTTGTAAAATCTCTACCTCAAAGTATTTTAAATGAAAACCTGCCTTTACTTTTAGGTGGTGGAATAAAGGAGCACATAAGATTAAGTAAGAGCAACCCACAAATGTGGACTGATATCTTTCTGAATAATAAGAGTAATATCATAAAAACACTTACAAGAATTCAAAAAAACACCGCAATAATAAAGAGCATGATTCAAACATCCAATAAAACTGAAATCAAATCTTTACTTAGTGATACACATAACAAAACTAAATGAGCTCTTCTAATAATCTCATAATTAATAAATCTAAACCTTTAATTGGAAACCTTAAAATACCTGGTGATAAATCTATTTCACATAGAAGTATTATTCTAGGTGCACTATCAAATGGAGAATTGACTGTATCCAACTTTCTAACCTCTGATGATTGCAACGCCACAATAAATGCAATGAGAGAACTGGGTGCAGATATCTCTATTAATGAAAGTCAAGTTCACATTAAAGGTAAGGGACTCTTCAGTTTAAAAAAACCAAAACAAATACTAGATGCTGGCAATTCTGGGACTCTAATGCGCTTATTGACAGGTATTCTTGCAGTTCAAGATTTTGATTCTGTGATAACTGGTGATGATTCATTAAAGAAAAGACCCATGGGCAGAATCATCAAACCTTTGACATTGTGTGGTGCAAAAATCAAAGCAAATGAGAACAAAGCTCCATTATCTATTTATGGTACATCTTCTCTTAATGCAATTGAATATAATCAAGATGTAGCAAGTGCTCAGGTTAAATCCTGTTTAATTTTAGCTGCTTTGCATACCACTGGACAATCTAAATTCCATGAAGATATTCGAACACGCGATCATACTGAAAATTTACTAGAGCATTTTAGCTATGAAATTGAGAGAGATGCTAATTCTTTCTCACTAAAAGGAAGGCAAAAGTTAATCGCAAAAGATATTTTAATAGGATCTGACATATCATCAGCAGCATTTTTTATTGTCGCTAGCCTTATTGTGGAAGGATCTTGCATTGAGATGCATAGGGTGAATATGAATAAATTTAGAACGGGCTTAGTCACAGTTCTAAAGAATATGGGAGCAGATATTGAAATTTCTAATGTAAAAGAGGTATCTAATGAGCTCATTGGCAATATCAAAGTTAGACATTCGAAATTAAAAAGTTTAGAAATTAAAGGCGATATAATTCCATCTTTAATTGATGAATTGCCAATTTTATTTATTGCATGTGCAGCTGCATCAGGTACTTCTAAAATCAGTGGAATTGGAGAACTTCGATATAAAGAGAGCGATAGAATAATGGCAATGGAAAATGGTCTCAGAGCAATTGGCATAGGCGTACAATCATCAGAGGACTCGATTGAGATAACTGGTGGAAAAATAACTGGCGGTAAAGTAAATAGTTACGACGATCACCGTATTGCAATGTCATTTGCTGTCGCGGGCTTGGTTTCACAGCATTCACTCACAATTCTTGAAACACAAAATATTTCAACATCATTTCCTACTTTTGTAACTATACTAAGGGAACTGGGAGTAGAAGTTTTTGAGGTCTAGTTCAACATACATAATTACAATTGATGGAACAAGTGGCTCTGGGAAGACAACAATATCAAAATCTCTTGCAAAGAAACTCAGCTTCAACCTCTTAGATAGCGGAAAACTCTATCGTTCTGCCGGTTTTGTCTATTTAAAGTCAACGGAGTCGTTTTCTGACATTAACAGCATTAAGGAAGTGATTTCTAAAATTACAATGTCATCAAATATAGATTCTAATGAATTTGAAATTTTTTTTGAGAACAAAAAAATTGATCATTTATTATATAGTGAGGAAGTAAGTGAAAGCGCATCTATAGTCTCAAAAATACCTGAAGTCAGAGAATGTATGATGAAAATACAGAAGCTATGTGTAAAAGGTAGGGGGTTAATAGCTAATGGAAGAGACATGGGAACAAAAGTTTTCCCGGAGGCTGATCTAAAGCTATATGTAAATGCGAGTTTAGACATACGAGCGAAACGAAGATATGATGAGCTAAAAAGCAAAGGTGAGGATGTTACATTAGAAAATATATATAAATCACTC
>MDTC01153736.1_pt1 | contig 13139 bp, 12 predicted proteins | sample 811181 | NCBI WGS metagenome assembly MDTC01 (sample SAMN05326644, study PRJNA326480) | marine metagenome | isolation source: seawater | place: Pacific Ocean: North | collected 2011 | reverse complement strand
CTCGATCGCGAACTTCAGCCGCTGCTCCAGGTCCGGCAATGTCACCATCGTGTCGATCAGCGCCGAGCAGACGGGCCTGATGTCAGGCTCATTGATCTGACGGCGCAGGCGACGGGCTGCGGCCAGGGTCTCAGCCACCGCCAGCAAGTCCTCACCGGAGGCGGTCCCCCCCTTGCTGCAGCGCAGCAGGATCGGGTCCAAATCACTGACGCCCTGGAAACTGAGTCCGCCTTCCAGCAGACCATCCAGCATCCAGAGCACGTAGGCTGGGTGGACGCGGTACATGGTAGAACAGGGGCAGGTCACCGGATCCAGGCAGAAGACAGTCTTGTCGGGGTTATTGATGGCCAGGCGGTTTACCAGGCTGACCTCGGTGCCGATTCCCCATTTGCTTCCCGGTGCACCGGAGTTGACCAATTCACGGATGTATTCGGTGGAGCCGACTTTGTCCGCCGCCTGGACGGTCTCCATGGGACACTCAGGATGGACAACTATGTTGATGTCCGGATGAAGAGCCCTGGCAGCTTCGATCTGGCTGACCGTGAAACGAGTGTGAACCGAGCAATGGCCCTGCCACAGGACCATCTTAGCGTTCTTGAGTTGATCTGGGGTATTGCCACCCAATTGACGGAACGGGTTCCAGACCACCATCTCATCCAGGGAGATGCCCATCTCAAGAGCAGTATTGCGGCCCAGGTGTTGATCCGGTAGGAACAATACCCGCTCACCCTGGCTGAACGCCCATTCAAGCACAGGCTTGGCGTTAGAAGAGGTACATACAGCGCCGCCATTACGACCACAGAGGGCCTTGATGCCGGCGATTGAGTTCATATAGGTGACTGGAATGATTCCACCGGGACCGAGAACATCTTCCAGGTCCGCCCAGGCGTCGTCAACGTCATCCATGGGAGCCATATCGGCCATGGAGCAACCGGCGGTGATGTTGGGCAGGATCACCTTCTGATGGGGAGCAGCAAGGATGCAGGCGGTCTCAGCCATGAAGTGCACACCGCAGAAGATGATGTAGTCAGCTTCGGGGCGGGTGCCAGCTTCACGAGAGAGCAAGAAAGAGTCACCTTGGAAGTCGGCGTACTTGATCACCTCTTCCCTTTGGTAGTGATGCCCCAGGATGGTGACTGTCTTGCCGAGTTTTTCCCGAGCCTGGCCGATGCGCTGGTCAAGTTGTTCGGCGGTGTAATGCAGATACTCGTCTGGAATCTGCTGCCACCGGACGTTGACAGCCATTTCTTCGGCTAGCGGCTTGGAAGGGAGGTTGTCTTCGGTCTTGCAAAATGCCGAGTGCTCAAGCTCAGTGATGGGCACTGTAGACCGGCGGCTAGTTAAAGCCATTAATCTTCGCCTCGATTAGCACCCGGTGAAACCGGGTTCAGCAATTTCGCTTCTACAGCCAGGGTACCCTGTAGTGACCACGGGCTGGAGCGCTCAATCTTCACTTGGACCAGTTTTCCTAGATGATACGCCTCATCTTCAAAGAAAACCAGCTTATGTGAGCGCGTCCGACCTTGCCATTTTCCTCTTTGGCGGCCCTCCACCAGAATTTCCACGTATTGGCCCACCAACTTGGCGTTTATCTCAGTTTGAATCTGCTCCTGTTGTAGGTCAACCCGTTGGCGGCGTTTTGTCTTCTCAGCCTCAGGAACAGCATCATCCATGGTCCGAGAGGCAATGGTGCCTGGCCTGGTTGAATACGCAGCGCAGTGGACTTTATCCAATTTGAGCTCCCCAAGCAAATCCAGGGTCTGTTGGAATTGCTCTTCGGTCTCACCGGGGAAACCTACGATGATGTCTGTGTTCAATGCGACGTCAGGCATGGTCTCTCTGATCCGCCCGACTAGGTCGATATAGTCCTGACGGGTGTATTGCCGCCGCATCTCATCCAAGATCCCATCATCGCCAGCCTGTACCGGCAGGTTGATATGCTCGCAGACCTTGGGCACATCTGCCACTGCCTGAATGATTTCCTGGGTCATGAATTTAGGATGAGAGGTCAGGAAACGGATGCGTTCGATCCCATCGATCTTGTCCAGCCTGGTGAACAGGTCTGCCAGGTCGGGTTGATCCGGCAAATCGTGCCCATAGGCATCGACGGTCTGACCGAGCAGTGTCACTTCTTTTACGCCCCTGGCTGCCAGCGTTTCCACTTCCAAGGCCAATTCTTCCACGGGGCGGCTCACCTGGCGGCCACGGCGGTAGGGGATGATGCAGAAGGTGCACATCAGGTCGCAGCCGTGGATGATGGGCACGTGGCAGGTTATACCTGGGCGGACCGGAGTAAGAGGGCCGACACATCCTTCCCAGTCGACGCCGGTGCGTTCCCCAACCATCTCAAGCAACGGCTCAAATTGTTGGGGGCGCATGAATACATCGACATACGGGAAGCGTTTCGCCAGTTCGTCAGACTTGGGGCCAACCATACAGCCCATAAGGGCAACGATCCGTTCTGGTTGGTCTTTCTTCAGGGGGGCCATCCACGCCAGGTTACTGACAACCTTGTCTTCTGCGCCCTGGCGGACGACACAGGAGTTGAGGACGATGACATCTGCATCAGCGGCCTTTTCCACCGGCTGAATCCCCATCTGCTCCAACGCGGCGCCCAGGCGTTCGGAATCAGCGGTGTTCATCTGGCAGCCAATGGTCCAGAGGTAATAACTATTCATGCAAAAAGGAGTGGAGGCTGGGGTGAACGTTTCTCAGTTATTCGATACGTAATTCGTCACAATTATGGTGGCAATTTGGCGAATCATTCTAAAGATGATGGCGGAAAGAGAGGGATTCGAACCCTCGGAACCTTTGCAGGCTCACGCGATTAGCAGTCGCGCACATTCGTCCACTCTGTCATCTTTCCACGCACTTTTAAATGTTACCAAATGGGCCTACGGCCATCAATACCCAACCTAAGACTCAACTCGGGCGTGAGACGGAGAACAGATATCGGGATTGGCCATGGGTGGGTTTCGGTTTATGGCTTGATCGTGCCTCTTATACGACACTATATAGAAAACATTGGTGCGTTTCGGTCAATAGTGTCGGTATGTGATACGATTTCGATGTTGACACCCTAAATGACCGGCAATATGATTGGTCGGACAGCTAACGGTAAGACAAAACGGATGGAGCCTCGATTGCAAAACGTCGGGGACACCGACAACCGGCTCAGCCGAACCAACAGCGCTTTAATCAAACCGCGCCTCAATCAATGGAGAATGACACCCATGGATGAACTGGATCGAAAGATAATCGCTCTACTGCAACTAGATGGTAGGGCCTCCAACGCTAAGATCGCCCGCGAAGTTGGCGTCAGTGAAGGCACAGTTCGGCGTCGTTTGAGCCGTTTGGTCATGGACGATGTGGTAAAGATCATCGCCGTGCCCAACCTGGAAAAACTGGGATACGCCACCACCGCCCTGATCGGCCTGCAGACCGGCCCCGGCAAATCAGACTCGGTTGCAGAAGCCATCGCCAGGTTGAGTGAAGCCCATTACGTGGCGATCACCACCGGTGCCTATGACGTCTTCATCTGGGCCGGACTGGAGTCTGCTGAGGGTCTGGGAGCGTTCCTCCGCAACAAGGTCGGCGTCATTGACGGAGTCCAGCGCACGGAGACTTTCGTAAACCTTTCGATTAAAAAGCGCACCTACGGGCTAGTCCTTTAGCCTCCGTATAACGAGCTTAGAATCAGTCACTAATCACCAAAAAGCGCACCTACGGGCTAGTCCTTCAAGCCGTACCGAAAGACCCCCAGGGTGAACCGCTCGATTCGTAGCTAGAACCACCGCCGGTCAGGCGGTGGTTTTCTCGTTTGGTCGCCTTGCAAACATGCGGCGCTATGCTATAATTTCGTTGCATTTTCCGCCAGCCTTAGACAGGCTCACCTCGCCAAAGCGGGCTGGTATCTAATATTGAATCCGAAGGAGCCTCCCACTATGACTTACATCATTGCCGAACCTTGCGTTGGACTAAAGGATTCGGCTTGTGTCGATGTCTGCCCCGTAGACTGCATCTATACCCGTGACCAGGACGACATGTATTACATCAGCCCGGACGAGTGCATCGACTGCGCCGCCTGCGAGCCGGTTTGCCCAGTCACGGCTATCTTCGCCGAGGATGCAGTCCCCCCACAGTGGGCCGAGTACATCGAAAAGAACTACGAATACTTCAAGAACGTCGACCCGTCTGAACTAAAGCGCAAGTAAACGACTTCAGTTTTCGTACCCGTACCCCACATATCTGGGCGATAACAGATGTGTGGGCGTACCTCAGATAGGTCATGATAAAACCTTTAAAGGGTGTCCCTTTAAAGGTTTTATATCGTTAAACGAGCCGGTCTCCAGGTGGGGCATTATCAGATGAGTCTGAGATTCGATAATGGAACCAGCCTGGAACCCAGATTTGGCTAAACTTTAGACCGAGGCCACTACGCAGCTTTTTAATGGCCCGGCAGAGAGAGATAGGAGCCCCACATGAACGTCGACTCAACACCTCAGTTCGTAGAAGAAGCCTATAAGAAGATGGAGCGCAACCTCGAGGTTGTCCGCGCCCGCTTCAACCGGCCCTTGACCCTGGCCGAAAAATTGCTCCTGGGCCATCTGGACGACGCCCAAGGCGCTGAGCTAGACCCCGGCGAAAGTTACATCATGCTGAACCCGGACCGGGTTGCCCACCAAGATGTGACCGGTCAGATGGCCATCCTGCAATTCATGCAGTCCGGCCGAAGCGAAGTGGCAGTGCCGACAACCGTCCACTGCGACCACCTTGTCCAGGCTCGCGTCGGAGCTTCTTCCGACCTGCAAGACGCCCTTAACGAGAGCAGCGAGGTCTACCAATTCCTGGAGTCCTCCTGCCGTAAGTACGGCATGGGCTTCTGGAAGCCCGGCTCCGGAATCATCCACCAAGTAAACCTGGAAAACTACGCCTTCCCTGGCTGCCTCGTAATCGGAACCGACTCCCATACTCCCAACGCCGGAGGCCTGGGTTCACTGGCCATTGGTGTGGGTGGAGCCGACGCTGCCGATGTGATGGCCGGTCTACCCTGGGAGGTGAAGTATCCCACCCTGATCGGCGTCAAGCTCACCGGTGAACTCAGCGGATGGACCGCTCCCAAAGACGTGATCATCTACCTAGCTGGTGTCCTGACCGTTGCCGGCGGCACCAATGCCATAATCGAGTACTTTGGCCCTGGCGTAAACTCGATTAGCTGCACCGGAAAGGCCACCATCACCAACATGGGCGCCGAACTTGGCGCTACTGGTGACGTGTTCCCATTCGACAAAAGAATGGCCACTTACTTGAAATCCACTCGCCGCCCGGAACTGGCCGAACTTGCCGAGAAGTACAAGCACCTTCTCACCGCAGATCCTGAGGTTGAGAAGGACCCTGCCCAGTATTACGACCGCATAGTGGAGATCGATCTCTCGACATTGGAGCCCCACATCACCGGGCCCCACTCCCCCGACCGAGCGCGGACCATCTCCGCCATGGCCAAAGAAGCCAAGGAAGAGGGCTTCCCGGATACAGTCTCTGCTGCCCTGGTCGGCAGCTGCACCAACTCGTCTTACGAAGACATGAGCCGCTGTGCCGATATTGCCCAGCAGGCTTCCGCCCACGGTTTGAATGCCGCGGCCAAGTTCATGATCACTCCTGGATCTGAGCAGGTACGCGCTACCATCGCCCGTGACGGACAGCAAACTGCCCTGGAGGCCATTGGCGGCACGGTCCTGGCCAACGCCTGCGGCCCCTGCATCGGCCAGTGGAGGCGCGACGAGATGCCCGAGGGCGAGCCCAACTCCATCGTCACGTCTTACAACCGAAACTTCCCCAAGCGGAATGACGCCAACTCAGGCACCATGAACTTCATCTCCAGCCCCGAGCTGGCGGTGGCCATGGCCTTGGGTGGCAGTCTAAGTTTCAACCCGATGACCGACACTCTCACGGGAGCCGACGGCAAAGAATTCATGCTTGAGGCCCCGAAACCCGCTCCCGAGGTTCCTCCGACCGGATTCGACTCCGGCGCCGAGAGTTACGTCGCACCGCCCGCTGACGGCAGCGGTGTCGACGTGAACGTCAGCGAATCCAGCACACGTCTGCAGATTCTGAACCCGTGGCCCGCCTGGGACGGCAAGGACTTCATTGACATGCCAGTGCTGGTCAAAGCGGCCGGAAAGTGCACCACCGACCATATCTCCCCCGCCGGCGCCTGGCTGCGGTTCCGGGGGCACCTGGATAACCTGAGCGACAACATGTTCCTGGGGGCGGTCAACTCGTTCACCGACGAGCCTGGAACTGGCAAGAACCAGCTCTCTGGTGAGCAGGTCCAGCCCATCCCCGAGATTGCTCGGGAATACAAGGCCCAGGGCATGCAGTGGATCGCCATCGGCGACAACAACTATGGAGAGGGAAGCAGCCGCGAGCACGCCGCCATGTCTCCCCGGATGTTGGGCGCGGCGGCGGTGATCACCCGCAGCTTTGCCAGGATTCACGAGGCCAACCTCAAGAAGCAGGGCGTATTGCCTCTCACCTTTGAGGATCCAGGCGATTACGAACGCATCCGAGCCGATGACCGCCTGAGCATCATCGGTCTGTCCAGTCTCACACCTGGTGTGCCTCTGGTCTGCGTGGTCACCCACGAGGACGGCGAGGAAGAGCGCATCAACCTGCGCCACACCATGAACCCCGGTCAGATCGACTGGTTCAAAGCCGGCTCAGCCATGAACCACATGAAGAACATGGCCGAGGATTAACCCAACCCATTTCTAAATGACATCGTGTCCAGCAAACCGGTCGTCCTGAGCCCGTCGAAGGACCTGCGACAGTCAAACCCACAAGGTAAACAGAAAGGGCCTCCCGATTAACCCGGGAGGCCCTTTTTTATGCCTGATTAGTTGAAGTTGCTTTCTAGCCGAGGTCGCCTAGGCAGGCTTCCACGGTTTTGTTGATGCAGGAGAAGATCGGCGTGTCGATCAGCGTATAGGGTCTGGCCTTGGATTCCCGGAGATCCATCACCAGGTCCAGGAAATTCGACGGATCATCAGTCTCAAATCCGAGGACAAATTCTTGATCATCCAGACCGAATGAGTACGCGGTGCTTATCTTCACATTGGGGTATTTATGCCCAATGACAAAGTGCTCGTTCATCAACTCCTGACGTTCTCCCTTGGGTAGTTGGTACCACTCGTGGGTTTTCACAAACGGATAGATGAACAAGTACTTCCGGCCAACGATACGCATGGTCGCAGTTCCGGTCCCTTCCTGGCCCTCGTGTTGGTGGTCGTCGATGTAGGGCGACCGCCGCGTCATGGCTAGGTAGGAATGGGGCATGGTCAGGTAGGGGGCCAGATCGGTGTGGTTGACCCGCGCCATCAACTCATTGATGGCCTCAACCTCCTCGCTAACCTTCCAGAGCATGAAATCGGCGTCGCCGCGGGTGCCGACCAGGCTGTAGCTGGACATTGAGACCCGGTCTGAGAACTCGTTCAGAACCTCGGCAAACTGCGCTTTGCTATCCTGCCTCTCTTTCACCGGGAGGCGGCGCCATTCGGGATCGACTTTAAAAAATGAGTACTTTACGAAATCTCGCCTGACTTGTTCTGTCATTTAACCCTGCTTCGCGGTATCCGTGGTGAACCCGCAGACTGAAGATGGATGCGGGAGGTATCGGGAGTAATCATAGCAACGCCCACTGGCCTGTGGCAATGCGACGCTCTCTTAGAGGCGATTAACACTCAGCGTTTAAGTAATTCTATTCTATATATTAATTTTTTTAAGTAACATATTGATATATTTGATTCATCTAATACAATAAAGACATATTACTTAAGGTGATGTGATGTCTCAGGACTGGCAGCAACTTACAAAGCTCACCGGAAACCACCCTCTGTTGGTGGAGCGAGTACGTCTGGAAGCGGAAGAAACGGCCATTGAAGGCAGCTTTGAACTGCCTCCCTTGGCACGGCTGTCTGGCGATGACCAGATCTTTGTGATCGCCTTTCTCCGGGCCCATGGTTCCATCAAAGAGATGGAGCGGGTCTTCGGCATCAGCTACCCCACAGTCAAGAACCGGCTGAACCGTATCGCAGAACAGTTCGAATTCGTCCAGTCCGACGCCCAACCGCAGCAGTCAGAGGTCCTCGCCCTGTTGAATCAGGGAGAGATCAGCGCCGCCGAGGCGATAGAGAGGCTTTCACCATGATTCGACCACCGTGGCTGTTGCACCTGAGGGTCAAGGGAAAGAACCGCGGGTTCAGATTGGCGTTCCCTCTGTTCGTGATCTGGCCGTTCTTGCTGCTCACTGCCGTGCTGTTAGCTCCGATAGTGCTGACACTCGCCGTAGTATTTTGGTCTACCGGTTGGCGGCGGCCAATGCTTTCTTCAGGTCCCCGGTTCTTCACCATGTTCTGTGCGCTTCGTGGGCTTGAGATTGACGTTCAAAATCAAGACAAACACGTCTATTTGAGTATTCGTTAGACCAACCGAAATAATCGTTCTAGACAAGAGGAATAACCATGGATAACAACAGAAGACAGATACTGGACATGCTCGCGGAAGGCAAGATCCAGGTGGATGAAGCAGAGCGCTTATTGACCCTGGTATCCACAAAAGACGAGCCGGTCGAATCGGGAATGCCAGCCGGTTCCAGCAGAACCTCCGGAAAATATCTGAAGGTGATGGTGGAGCCAGGCGAAAACGCCGATGGCGACAGCCCGGAGCGGGTGAATATCCGCGTGCCCATCGCTCTGATACGCGCCGGAGTCAAACTGGCTGCACTCATACCCAGTTCCTCAGCGGATTCAGTCAATGAAGAATTGAGAAAGAACGGTATTCAATTCGACATCGGGAGCCTAAAACCCGAGGATTTGGAAGCCCTGGTCGACTCCCTGCAAGACCTGGAAATCGACGTCAAGGATGGCCAACACAAGGTCAGGGTGTTCGTAGAGTAAGCCCAGAAGTAACTGCAGGCCGTTGATTTCCCGACTGGCGATGCTACAATCTCCGAGGGCCCGTAAGGGGCCGCCGTCAATGATCCGATGGCAAGCCAATAGCTGATTTGAGGTTGTAACCATGGTAACTTTAGGCTCGGGTTCCTACACTTACGAAGTAGAAGAGGGTTGGGGCAAGCTCCCCGACGGTTGGTCTTTCAAAGAGTGCGCCGCAGTTGGCGTTGACGCCCAGGACAACGTTTACGTTTTCAACCGGGGCGAGCACCCCATGATCGTCTTTGATAAGGACGGAAATTTCCTCCGCTCCTGGGGCGAGGGTGTCTACCCCAGGGCCCACGGCGTGACCATGGGCCCCGACTACAGCATCTATCTCACCGATGACGGCGACCACACCGTGCGCAAGTGCAACATGGACGGCTCGGTGATCTTCACCCTGGGGATTCCAGGCAAGCCCTCTGCCTTCATGGGCGGTGACCCTTTCAATCGCTGTACCCACGTGGCCCTGGACCCACAAACCGCCGAGTTCTACGTCTCTGACGGTTACGGTAACGCCCGCGTCCACAAGTATTCTCCAGACGGCAAACTCCTCTTCTCCTGGGGAGAGTCGGGGACCGGAGAGGGTCAATTCAACATCGCCCATAACGTATGCACCGACAAGGACGGCTGGGTCTATGTGGCCGACCGCGAGAACCAACGCGTGCAGGTCTTCGACAAGAACGGCAAGTTCGAGACCCAGTGGAAGGACATGGCCCGCCCCTGTGGCCTGTTCATCGACACCAGCGGCGACCAGAAGGTCTATGTGGGTGAATTGGGCGTGGCTATCGGTCCCAACGACCAGGCCTCCGGTCTCGGCCCACGCATCGGGATCATGGACACCAAGGGCAACTACCTGGCCAAGCTGGGTGACGTGCCGGAGAGCGAAAACGCGGGCAGCTTCATCGCCCCCCACGGTGTATGCATCAACTCCAAGGGCGACATCTTCGTCGGTGAAGTGTCCTGGACGCATACCGGCAGCCGCCTGAACCCGCCCCGCGAGGTACGCTCCCTACAAAAACTAACCAAGAAGTAGACAATTCTGATAATCGCTTCTTAGGCGAGCAGTTGCCCCCTCTAGCTCTCTCCCTTGCGAGGGGGAGAGAACTTCAATGGTCTTTCTTGCCAGTTGATTGCCCAGCAAGGGCAAAATCCCTTCCCCCTCGCAAGGGGGAAGGTTAGGATGGGGGCGCTGTACCAAAGCCCTCATGTTCAACTAAACAACTCAACCACCAATCCGGAGCAACAACCACATGGAAATAAGTCTTGGCAGCCTGAAAAGAGGTGCCGAAGAAGCCCAGGGCACCGCGATAATCATTGACGTTTTCCGGGCCTTTACAACGGCGGCCATCGCCTTTGACCACGGCGCCAAGGAGATCATCCTGTTTGCCGAGCCTGACAACGCCCTGGCCCTGCACAAAAAGGGCGTTGGTGACTACCTGATGGGGGAGGTCTCCGGGAAAAAGCCGGACGGCTTCGACTTTGGAAACTCGCCCCACGAGATTTCCGATGTGGACATGACTGGAAAGACGCTGATCCAATCCACCAGAGCCGGAACCGTGGGCGTGGAGGCCGCAACAAACGCCTCGGAGATATTCCTGGGCTCGTTTGTCGTCGCCCAGGCCACCATAGCCGCCATCAAGAAAGAAGGCCCCGACCTGGTTTCAATCATTGCCATGGGAGATCAGGGCGTGGTGAGGGCAGACGAAGATGAGCAATGTGGTATCTACCTGAGGAACATCATGGAAGACCGCAAACCCGACTTCGAAGCGGTGAAGAGTCTGATCCTGACCGGAGGCGCCACTCAGAAGTTCTTTGACCCTGAACAGCCCCAGTACCACCCTGAAGACGTGACGCTGGCCCTGCAGGCCGACACGTATTCATTCGCCATGAAGATCAGCCGTGAAGACGGTCTGCTAGTGGCGCGAAGACAGGACGGGTAAACCGCCTGGCTTAGAACCGATCCAGCTTCAGGTGTTCAGCCCCATCAACGTCGGTTTTACCGGTGTCGATCAGGTCAAACATCGCCTGGGCCATGCCGGTGCTCCAGAGAATCCCCTTCCGACCGGCCCCAGTGGCCACAAAGAGGTTGTCCCAGCCGGTGACCTTATCGACGATGGGCATACCGTCGCCCGATAGAGGACGAAGGCAGGCTGTCTGCTGTACAAGCTCTGCGTCGTCCATACCAGGGATCATCTTCATGAAGTCGGCCATGATGCTGTCTCTAGCCTCTGCCGTGGTGCTCTCCTCAAATCCGGCCTCTTCCTCGGTTGTGCCAGCCCATATCAGGCCGTCTGTCTTCGTGGCCACATAGCTGTGGGCGTAGTTCACGGCCATATTCAGGGCTTTATTCTCTGAGCGCAGCCGCAGTATCTGTCCCCTCAAAGGAGTGACGGGGATATTCACACCGCACCATTCAGAAGCCAGGCCTGTCCACGGCCCCATAGCCAGCAGCACGATTCCAGCGTTGATGGTTCCGTTCTCCAACTGAACCCCGGTACATCTGTCACCCTCGGTGATCAGGCCGATCGCCCTGCGTTGCACCATCTCCACACCGTAACTCTCGCCAGCCCGCATGGCCGCCAGGATGAACCGGTACGGTTCCAGGGCACCCGGGCTCTGCTCAAACAGCGCGCCGATGCACACACCGCTCACTTGAGGCTCTAATTCCAGCGCCCGTTGAGTGTCCACCCACTCGACGTTGAACCCACCAACATCCTTCATCCATTCGATGTTCTTCTTGGACTCGGCAGCTTCTTCTTCAGTGAATGCCAGATGCAGTCGGTCTCGCAATTCGAATCCGACATCTATCCCGGTGTAGTCATGCAGCTCTCTGGCGAGGCCCCGATGACGGCCATAGCACCAGAGACTGAACTCCAGCAGGGGATAGGGCGTCCCAACGCCGGTCAGTGGGTCCAATCCGCCAAAGGCGAACCCAGAGGCGTGGCTCCCCAGGGAATCAGCCTCCAAGATGGTCACTTTGTAGCCCTGTCGACCCAGTAGGTAGCCGGTGAGACAGGCTACGATTCCCCCACCGACGATTACCACGTCACGTGATTCAGTGGTCAATTTATGCCTCTCTTTTTCCGCCTAATATCCGGCCGAAGGAGCCCGGATATTCAGGCGCGTCTTTATGTCTTGTACGAGCTTACCACAGGCGCGGCACCAGATTAATGACCGGCGGCACTCGCCGTGTATATCCCATTATTAAAGACCCTTGAACCAGACTTCAAACTGGTCCAGGTGGGAGATTTCCCCGGTAACCGCCAAACGACCCAGGTGAATCCCGTCTTCGGCGGTCAGTCGTCCGTAGGTGAACAACAGGTATTGCTCTCCAGTTGCAGAGAGTGACAGGTCCGGATTCCGGGCGGATTCCGGTTTCATTTCAAACGCGTCGCCAGTCACCACTAACTGGGATTTTTCTCCATCAACATCAAAGCCATAGACCACCGGTTTTGGCAACTTCTCGGAAGGGCGGAAGCACATGCCGAGCCACCTCGGGGTCATATCCACCAGGACCGGCACACAATCTGAGTCGAGCCCTGCGTTCGCCTGAAATGCCGACCGTATATCAAAGTCGTGGATCGCCAATTCCTGAATCCGCAGTTCCACGTACGCCGCAGCCGTCATGGCCCCCCGGCGGACATGCCAACAGAGAGTGTCCCAAGAGGTCTTGGCGAACTCATCAAACTCCAAATGCAGCTTCTTGTAGCTGGCGTCGAATGATTCCAGAAAGTGGCCTGCCATCTCATTGCGGCGATTGATATCCCGCTGGGCATTGGCAGCGGAAAGTTCAGCTGGTTGGGGAGGCACGAATCCGGCGGGCGGGTTGGAATCCCCGCCACGGCCGCGCTCCATGCTCTCAGCCTGCCGTTCTGCGCCGCCAATCAGATGGCTCACCACGTCCTGGACCTGCCATTCGGCGCAGGCGCTGGGCAGTTCCCACTGTTCCGTTGTCAAATCGCCCAGGTATTTTCGGATATTGGCCGCCAATCGCTTGGCCACAGCCACGCGATGTTCTATCTCAGTCATTTCGTGCTCCTGCCTTGCCGTTTGCCTGGTCGGTGGCATCGGTATCTACGTTCTTGTACAATTCCAGGCAACCGCGCCCGTGGGCGTATGGCAACCCCTTAAACGAGGAACTTCAGCTAT
>MDTC01033785.1_pt1 | contig 13139 bp, 1 predicted proteins | sample 811181 | NCBI WGS metagenome assembly MDTC01 (sample SAMN05326644, study PRJNA326480) | marine metagenome | isolation source: seawater | place: Pacific Ocean: North | collected 2011 | reverse complement strand
TATCTAATAACCATTACTCAGATGCGTATGTGAAAAAAAGAAGTAAGTAACTCAATATAAGCCAGTTTAAGATTTCGCAAAAATATATTTAGAGTAAAGACAAGAATTTCCCACAAAAAGCCAAAAGCTATGAAAAATGTGGGGAAAAAACTCCATCATAGTTAAAATAAGATGAAGAAAGCCTAGCGAACCATTGAGACTAGAAGAGCAAAGAAATATTTCGCACTATCGTTGTTGGTAAAGCCAATGGGAAAAAATTATTGAGTAAAAATTTCCGACATACGGGATTGCGTCCAGATTTCAAGCAATGCCTCTCGAACAATTGCCATACCCAGCCAAGAATATGAATTGCCGTTCTGGAGCAACTTACCGATAACTGCTAGAGTCATGATGGTGTAAAAATGATAAAAGAACAGTCAAGACAACTGGTGAAATAAAACTTCCGATTCCATGAAAAATCTGACAAAATTCCAACAAAGTATATTTTTTCAAGGAGATGGATAAAGATAATATAAGAAGAGATTAGGGTATGTTTTCATTGGAAATTCAAAATTCAAACATTAAGAAGAATAGTCGGCTTGACTAAAAAAAACAAAAACCACCATCAGCAACAGGCATTTAAAAGCTTAATAGTCAACAACTTGAATCAGCCAATGAAAACAGTTGCCTTTATCATGTATTATTTAAGAGAATTTGGCTAATAAGTAGATAGAACAACAGAAAAACGTTTTGAAATAAGAACTTCCACCAGTTCCAATTTTGAAAAAATTCCCTTTTCCCAAAGCTCATGTCCAAATTACGGAAGGAGACACTATTTGGTGTCTCTTAATCTTTCTGCTCGGACCCTTTTTGGGCACTGGGTTAAAAATGCAGTTTGTAGTTAAAAATAAAACCGAACTGATGAAAAGCTTATCAGCAAGTTTTTCAATCGTCGAGAAAAGGAGAAATACATTTTGCTAAGAAAAATGGACATTTCTTGCATTTTACGCCCGGCATTAGCGATGTTTTGGCTTGTCGGAGCATTTGACTTCGTGCCAGAGGCCAAAGCCGATGCCGTTAGGCCTGTCATAACAGCCACTTCTCCTACGTATTCCTACCCTATTCCGGTAGAAGTTGTATTTAAAAAGGACGATGACTCCAACGTTTCCGTCACTGGGTTTGTAATCTCGGACTTGAACATCACCAACGGCTCTCCTCTCGACTTTAACGGAACGGGCCATTCCTACAGCTTCAACGTCCAGCCCACTTCCGACCCTGCCACCGTCACGATTTCCATCGCCCCAGCCGCGGCTACAGGCGACAGCAATAATTCCATCGCCGCTTCCACCACTATCGATTTCCGAAAACAAGTTACACGCTATAGCGACCTGATCGGCTACTGGTCGCTAGATGAAGGAACGGGCAATACGGCAGCTGACGGTAGCAACAACGGCAATTCGGGAACATTGATCGGAAACCCACAATGGGTCTCGGGGAAATTTGGCAACGCCCTACAATTGGATGGGGATGGAGACCATGTCGCGGTTCCCGGGTTTAATGGACTTACAAATTCGTCCACCTTTTCTGTCAGTGCTTGGGTAAAGCTTGCCGGTGTAGGTACTAATGCAACTGATGACTCCGGTATTTTAAACTTTTCCGGCAACGATGCCGATTCAGTCCTCCTTTGGTATAACGCAGACGCTCAAGGAGCGGGAAATCCATCCTATACCTTCAACGCCGGCTCCATGCTCCTCCCACCCGAGAACCGTGTCAACGGCCCCCAAAACCTCGCCGTTGCGGGCTCTTGGCAACATATTGTCGGCGTAAGCTCAGGGACTGAACGCAAGCTTTACTTGGACGGAGTCCTAAAGACTACGGGAACAGGAGCGGGCACCGGAATCACCCAAAATGGCAATAATCTTCGTATTGGTGGATGGGACGTCTCCGCAGCTTACGACTTCAACGGACTCATTGACGACGTACGCCTCTATGGCATCGCCTTGTCCGATGCGGAAGTGTCGGAGATCTTTAATAACAACGACTCCCCTAAGATAATTGGTCCGACCACTGCTTCATCCAACACTGGAGTGCCATACTCTTTCACTTACACCGTGCAAGACGGCAACATCGCCTTTCCGCCCGTCTGGTCGGCAACCGGCTTGCCGGTGGGTCTAGAATTCAATGCCGGGACCGGCGTTCTCTCCGGCACCCCCACAGAAACGCCCGATATCAACGGTACGACGACCACTGCAACCATTACGGCAACAAGCGGTTACGGCGCGGGCTCAGTCTCTCTAGCCTTTACTCTCTATCCTTTGCCTTATTTAGTCACAGCGGGAACAACGACTGAAATAGGCCTCTATGGTGCCAAACTAAACGGTTTCTTTGCCGACGAGACTAACACCACTTGCTCCGTAACTCTCTACACCGACCTTACCGACAAAGGAACATCTGATTCTACGGCTTGGGCTCAATCCTTTTCTCTCGGATCAATCACACCAGGAAACTTTGGCAAGTATGTTGAAGGTTTAAATGTCGGAACCAACTACACCCACCGATTCACGGTATCCAATGCAGGTGGGAGGACAGTATGGTCCGACGTCGGGACTTTCAGCACTCTGTCCTCGCTCTCGTTGCCCAACCTTGGTGACCTGAACGCATCCTCGGTCACATACGAAAACGCTATTCTGGGTGGAACACTAACGAGCACGGGCGGAGAACACCCTGCGGTATCTATCCTGTGGGGCGACGAGGATCGGGGAAGTACTATCGCAGCATGGGACAACATCGTTTCAATCGGCCAAGTCGGAGTCGGTTCCTTTTCCACCGCGATAGATAACTTGCAAATGGGAAAAGTATATTTTTTCAGAACGGTAGCCGTCAATTCGATTGGTACTGTAGTCTCCCCTAAGCTGGGAGTTTTCACTCCCCAACCAGAGGTTCCCGTTCAGGGACTCAAGGAGTTTGCCTTTAATGGAACATTCAGCGATACAAGCTTGGATCCGATCGACAGTGGTTCAGGCCTTCTAACCTCAGGTATCATTCCGGCAAAGAAATCAATTTGGAACAGTGCCGAGAACTTCGACTTCAGCGAAAACGCAATGAGGGCCAGAAGTGACGGCCTTTTCACCAACGAGTTCTTCGGTATGGCTTGGTACGGGGCATTGATAGTGGGAGGAACTTCTCCCGTTATCGCCGGCGACGTCTCTTTCGGCACACGCAGTGACGACGGTTCCGTTCTTTGGATAGATTTGAATCAAAATGGAATTTTTGATTACGGGGAGTTAGTGGTAGACAACAAAGGTCTTCACGGAAACCAGAACAGAGTTGGAACGGTAAATTTAGCCAACGGCAACTACATGTGGGCAGTGGGTTTCTTCGAATTATCCGGCGGTTCCTATCTTGGAGTTCGTTGGAAACAGGGTGTCGAGACGAACTACGATAATATGGCTTTCGTCAATCCCGGGGCAAACCCTTCGATGTTTCAGACGGCGCCGACGTTTCCCCTCAAAAGTATAACGAGCCCTTCATCAGTTACTGCATCAGTGGGAGTCATGTTCAACTTTCAATTATCAACCAACGTATCCAACCCACTCTTTTCTGCCTACAATCTCCCTTTGGGTCTTAGTTGCAATCCCAGTTCGGGTATTATATCCGGCACACCCCAAGCAGGAGGAACGTACGAAGTCTCCGTAGTTGCATCCGGCTCTCTGAATTCCGCCATTGACGTCTTGGTCATTACCATTCCTCCGTCAGCACCAATCGTTATCTCTTATCCTGCGGTGGACATTGAAGCAACCGAAGCAAAATTGCTTGGGGCAGTAACAGCCACAAATGGACGCGACGCTAATGTATCGGTTCACTGGGGGAACGCAGATGGGGGGGAGGGCATCTGGCAAAACGAAACTGAAATCGGAACAAAAGGCATTAGCTCCTTCGTCCATAAATTAATTAACCTTACCCCGGGTGGAACCTACTTCTTCAGGTTTAAAGGGGATAACTCTCAAGGAGTCGGCGGAGGCGAATCGTGGACAGCAACACAAAGCTTCACCACACCTTCTTCCATTTCCGCCCCAATCCTTGGAAGCACTTTGTCGCTAAGCCAAAAAAGCAACACCGGATTCAAGATCAATGGCTCTCTATCCAAGACAGGTGGGGCTCCCGTAACTTTTAACTTTTACTGGGGGGACAACAATGGCGGCACCGATACAAACACATGGGACAACGTCGTGACTTTCAGCAATGCCCAACCCGGCAACCTCAACACTCAAATAGCATTCCCACTTATTCCTCCTTCGGTTTACTATTCTCGAGTATCAGCCTCAAACTCCGCAGGTGCAGTGTGGTCGGAAAAGGTTCTTGTCCATACCCCTGTCGTCGTGGACGACGAACCTACCCGTAAGTCGGACTTGCTCGGCTGGTGGAGATTCGACGATTCGACTGCGAATGACAGCTCAGGAAACGATTACCATGGAGTTGCTTCCTCCCCTACGATATATAACGAAGACATACCCTTCGGCACCGGCAAATCAATCAATCTAAACGGTCTCAAATACGTAACCGTAAGCGATGGTGGAACCGAGTCAGTTTTCGACGGTGGCAGTACGTTTACTATCTCGACATGGGTTAAAGAGTGGCCAGAAGGGAACTGGAGTCCGTTTCTGTCGAAACGAGGCGAAGGCGGTCAAGGTTGGCAAATCAGGCGACTAAATAATTCAGCGGATCAAATTGCCTTTACTCTCCGCGGACCGGGTAACGACGACTGGAGCGCAACACAAAACATCGATGATAATCGATGGCATCATCTGGCTGCCACTTGGGGAGGAGGAAAGCGCAACATTTATGTAGACGGCATTCTCATCGGGTCGGAAAATCGAGCCGGTTCAGTCTCACCGACAGGATCACAACTTGTCTTCGGGGCCAGGGATGACTCAGCCAATTCAAACACGCCTCCCACCATTTCCAACCAATCGGGAGTTTGGCTGGACGACGTCCGCTTTTATCGAGCTTCACTTTCTCAAGAAAACATAAATTCCATTTACGACAACGGATTGGGCGACGTGGGGCCAGTCTTAACCATTATTTCGGAGCAGACTACGACTGCGGCGGCGACCATGCCATTCCAATATGAGATTCAAACCAACAGACTTGCCGATTCCTTTGAGCTTCTAAACGCACCGGGATGGTTAAGTCTAAACCCCATTACGGGAATACTATCCGGAACTCCAACAACGTCCGGTACGGAAGACGTCACCTTGATTGCGTCGAACTCACTTGCCTCGAACATCATGAGCTTGGCTATCCAAGTCAAAGATTATTCCCAGTTTGCTTACGCAATGGACCTAACACCTGAAACCAATGCGACAAGCCCTCTCTTGGACCAAAAGGTATTGGTAACCCTGAGCGAAAAAAACTTTTCGCTTGGGAATCTCGGATTCCACCACGATCAACTAAAAGTGGATGCCTCGGATCTACGATTTCTTAGTCAGTCCGGAAAAGAGCTTACATACGATATCTTAAAATGGAATGCATCGGGCGAGTCCTCTATCAGGGTTCAGGTGCCATCGTTCAGCTCAGGTGACAACATAGTCATGCGTTGGGGTAACCCCTCTGCTCTTGCCCCTGGCTCCTCAACAATTGGAACGAATTGGTTAGGCGAAATAACTTTCTCCAATTTCCAAGGACCTCCGACTTTAGTGGCGTCGACAACCCTCTACGGTAAGCTAGGAGTTCCCTTTTCCCAAAAGCTGGAATACAGGGGAACTGATCCAATGATTTTTTCAGCTCTGGGTTTACCGCCCGGGCTTAGCTTAAATGCAGCTACCGGAGAAATAAGTGGCATTCCACTGACCTCCGGCGAGGCCAGTATAACCGTTGAAGTCAACGGCCAAACCGCTTCGGGTGTTTCTGCCGCCAAAACGGAAACATTCTCAATCAAAGTCAGCGACCCCGAGGCGTTCCCGTTCAAACTCAATTTAGTTATTTCGGGTTATGATGGAAACTCTACTCTAACCGACTTTCCCGTGTTGGTGGAATTGCATTCCGGAATAACCAACTTTTCTTACGACTCCTTTCGCTCACCCACCGGAGCAGATCTCCGTTTTTATTCTCCCATCGGAAGGGAATTGGCGTACGAAATCGAAAACTGGGATAGATCCGGTCATTCACGAATCTGGGTCCAGGTTCCATCCGTTTCCGACAAAAACACCACTTTCAACGCAGCATGGGGAAATCCCCTTGCCACCACCCCGCCGACCTATGCAACCGATGGATCGACATGGTCGAATGGCTTTAACGGCACTTGGCACTTCAGTGAACTACAATTGGGAAATTTCATAGACTCGTCGCCCTCAGGTAACCACGCAACCAACAATGGATCCAAGATTGCTACGGCCGGAAGAATTGGTCCCGCCGCCGACGTCAATGGCTCAAACATTCAAGCCCCATACAGCGCTGCGCTAAACCCAACGATTTTCTCCGTAAGCGCTTGGGTGAAAGAGTCACCACCAAGCTCAGGCGGCGTAAACGGCTTCCTCGGTTTCGGCTACCATCAACCACCAAACAACAGTTATTTCAACGACATCAACACCTTGCTTGCCTTACCTGCCTTGGGACCGGGGACAATGGTTTTGGGAGAACCGAACAATCCCGCCGCGACAGGATTCTTTTTTGATGGCGACGCGGATTTCCAGAACGCAGGAATCGGAATAACTCAAGCAGACCAATATATGGACCTTTGGCTGGCCGACTTCAACGCTCCCGAAGATGGCGACTATTTGTTCCGAATGGACCAGAAGGACGACTTCACTTCCATATGGCTCGACCTTGACCAAGACGGTTTATTTGAAACGAGCGGTAGCAACGGTTCCGAAAGATTGGGTGGAAACGGAAACTTCACTTCTCCAAACATTCCCCTAATTGCAGGACAAACCTATAAGATCGCACTAGCCCACGGCGAAGGTGGCGGAGGGTCAAAATTCAGGGCATGGGTACAAACGCCATCCCTGTCCATGCGTGTCATCAAGCCTCTCGAAGTTGCCCAAAACGGCCTGTTTACAATCGACCACCGCTTTCTTGAAAAAACCATTTTTTCCAATCGGGACACTACTTCGGATACTGGTTCTGCTTTAACTTCGCAAAATGGGAAATTTAAATTCGTCTCGAATCCCGGCAACCATTCAATTCCGGATTCCAACCACACAAACGGGATTTGGCATCACTTGGGAATCTCTTACGACGGATTTAACAAGCGCTTATTCCTAGACGGCATCATTGCCGGCGAAAGCTCTGCCGTTATAACTTCCAACGATAACGCGAATCTCACAATCGGTACAAACCTCACGGGGCTTGTCGATGAAATGAGAATATCCGGCACTGCCAGGACGGGTGATTGGTTTCACGCATCTCACGACAACCAAAGAGACTCATCGGACTTCCTGACCTATGGAACCGTAACTAGCCCAAGAATAATTTTAAGTGATCTGAGCGTCACCACAATTGCCCAAGAGGCATTCGACTATAACGTCACGGCCCTGGACTCGCCTTCGTCTTACGCGGCCTTCAACCTACCGAACGGCCTTCAGTTCAGTTCGACGACCGGACGGATTTCGGGAACCCCAACGACCGCAGGGCTTTTCCCTGTTTCGCTAATGGCTTTCTATTCGGACGACGACGGCAATAATACGGACTCAGATTCCTTACCCGACGTCATAGGTTCCACCGACTCCACTAAACCGAGCGAGCAATTCATCCTTCAACTTACAGTGGCGCCTACGGTACCCGTAATCGCCACTACGGAAGCTTCCTCGATCACCGCTAATTCCGCTTCCTTCAACGGGAACGTAATAAGCGATGGAGGCGACCCACCCACCGTAAGAATTTACTATGGGACTCAAGACGGCGGATTCGATCCTTCTGCTTGGGCGAAAATGCTCGAGATCGGTAAAAAGGGTCAAGGAACTTTCGGGCACGTAATTGGCGGACTTACTCCCGAAGTCACTTATCATTATCGTGTGCGAGCCTTCAACTCCGCCGCCCCTTCCGGCGTATGGGGCACCGGCACTTTTGTTCCCGGAGCCAAGGCGACCGGCAGCATCGAAATAACGGGTGACCCTAATGAAGGACCACCCAGAAACGGTCTCATCGGCGAATGGCTATTCGACGGAGACAACGCCAACGACACCTCCGGAAACGGTTACGACGGGAACTCTTCAGCCAACGTTACGTACAGTGCCAACACGCCTTGGGGAACAGGAAAGTCCGTAAACCTCAACAACAATTCCTACATCACCGTTGACGACGGGACGGTCGACCAAAGCGTCTTCGATTTGGACACCTTGAGTATTTCTTTCTGGGTCAAGGAATGGCCCTCAAATGGTTGGGGTGCTTATGTTGCGAAGCGTGGAGACGGCGGGCAAGGTTATCAAATTCGAAGAAACGGAGGCGATCCATCCAAACTATCTTGGACACTACGTGGACCTGGAAACGACGATTGGAATGCAGTCGTCAATGATTCAGGGCAGTTCAACAAATGGGTTCACGTCTTAGCCGCCTTCGGAGACGGAACCAGAAAACTGTTCTTAAACGGAGTGGAAAAAGGTTCGGAAAACCGTGGCGGCAACATAAACGACACCAACTCAATGCTAGCCTTCGGATGCAAGGACAACGACGGCAACTTTGCCTTCGCCCCCGCATCTCATTCCAATGCCATCATGGATGAAATCCGTATCTACGACAGGCTTCTCACGGCGAATGAAATCGCACAACTTTCCGCAATCGCTCGACAGATAAAAATTCCATTAAAAGGCGGGGGAAGCATATCCTATTCAGGAGGTGTTGCAGAAGACTTGAATGCAACCCCCCCTGTCTGGAAACAGACCGGGACGCCCGCCGAGATTGCAGCTTCCCTAAAGGCCTGCATAGAGGACGACGGTGGACATAACGGAGAGATTCTCGTAACCAGTCCCTCGACTGGAAACTTGACTCTGACTCAAGCGAATACGGGAATTATCGCTCAGTCGATCACAGGTAACCTAGGCGGACAAAACGCAAACTACCTGTCGGGCTTCACAGGCGGAGTCAACGATAGTGACATTTCAAAGGCATTCACCACCATCGCATCGGATCTCCCCGTCCTATCAAACGGTCCACTTCGCGACGTCAGCGACACGGGGGCCACTCTTACGGCATCAATTCCGCACATGGGAACAGGCACCGTGAACAACGGTAATTTAACGATCAACGCCGACAAATTTCAAAACCTAATGCTTTGGCTCGATGCGAACAAAAGTGAATCGCTGGACAAAGGGGGCGCTTTCGGTTCGGAAGGCTCGCCCGTCACCGGAGATACGATAGGCTACTGGGGCGACTTAAGCGGCAACAGCAACAATGCAACTCCTCACTTGGGAGATTCAGCCAGAGAACCCACTTACCTTACTACGGGACTTAACGGGAAACCCGCGATTTATTTCGACGGGAGCGACGACGTACTTGTCGCTCAAAACTCTGCGACCTTCGAAGAATGGGAAAGCCTCACCGTATTTATTGTCGCCGAGGGCAACAACACGGCGGACTGGTCTTCGCTGATTTCCAAAAACGGAGAGGACAATCAAGGTTGGCTGTTCGGGAAACGAAACGGAACCCAATCCCGTTGGCGTCTGCACGGCACCTCCGGCGCTGTGGATCAAAACTTAAACCTCACTCCCAATGCCATTAGAATTTGGTCTCTTACATATGGCGATGGCACCCGAAAAAGTTTTGGCGACGGTCTTCTTCAAGTCTCTTTGACGGATACGGGTAAGATCGCAGCAGCTCCGAACAGTCCGCTTGCGATTGGGGCTCTCATTAGAAACAACGGAAACCTTGAAAGGCATGCAAATCTTCTTGTTTCGGAGGTTTTGGTTTTCAAAAGGAGTTTCGCCGAAAAGGATCGGCAGTTGATGGAAGGATACCTTGCCCACAAGTGGGGACTCAACGGAAACCTGGATTCTTCCCATCCTTACAAAAGCATTAAACCGGGAGAACCTTCAAATGGCGTTGACCTCACTTTGTACTGGGGGACTTCGGATGGATCAACGACACCAAACCACTGGGAACATTCAGTCGAACTGGGAAAGTATTTTTCGGAGTTGAAAGATAGCGGATTTCAAGGGACAGGCTATCTTGTAAATCCGAATGCGAGCTATTTCAACGAGATCGAGACACTCAGAGCCTTAGCTCCTCAAGTTCCTCCCAAGGTCATAAATGGCGAACCCGATGATTCAGCGACGAACGGTTTTAATTTCGACGGCCCCAACGACTTTAGAAATTCGGGAATAGGAATCAATCGGAACGACAATTACATGGACTTGTGGATTAGCGACTTTCGGCCAAAAGAAACCGGAGACCATATCTTTCGCATGGATCGGAAGGACGACTACGTAACCATGTGGATAGACCTAGATCAAAATGGTCTTTTTCAAACGACCGGCGCAAAAGGGAACGAAAGGCTCGGCGGAACGAACAATTTTAATTCTTCTCCAATTCCTCTGATTGCCGGGCAATCCTACAAGATCGCCCTCGCGCACGGACAAGGCGGAGGAGGATCCAGTTTCAGGGCATGGATAGAAACGCCCACCCTCTCCGACCGCGTTATCAATCCTCTCGAACCTGCACAAGACGGGTTGTACAAAGTTGTTACAGGCTTATCCAACGGGGCTCCGCAAAGCTCCCAGATAAAGCTGGAAACTGAAATCGAAAACCTGCAAGCAGGTACTACTTATTATTATAGATTGCATGGATCGAACTCACTCGGAAGCGTATGGGCGGAAAACTCCAAAACCTTCGTAGCCGAAAAGAAAATCAATCTTTCCACCGGTTCCCTTACCTTTAAAACGGATGGTCCGACACCAAGCTGGTACACTGGCTCGGGCCAAAGCGGAAAAGGTTCCTTAGTCTCGAATTCCTATGTTGATCAAGAAGGGAATACCATAAGTTACGACGTCGCGAAGTTCGACTTTGCCTCCTTTTACGTTGGAGATGGAGCAAAAGTTCACTTGACGGGTAGCAACACTCTGGAAATTGCAGTTTCAGGAGACGCAACGATTCTCGTTCCCTTGGACCTTAATGGCACCGAGGGAACCGATCTTGGAAACAGCGATCTACCCGGTCGTATTGGTGGCGGTCACGGCGGTCACGAATGGTACAGCGGAACAGATCCTTGGGGACCAGGAGGGGGACCAAGCAACATCACCAACTCATACAGTTTCAATTCAGGAGGAAAACCACTCGCCGGAATGGCTGGGAATGCAGGTCTACCCTCCGGTGAAGAACCCGGCGGCGGTGGATACGGTGGGCGAGGTGGGCGTTCCGAAACCAAAGTAGGCAACGGACAATACCTTGCTACTCCGCCAGGAGGCCAAACCTATGGCGACTCAGATATAACTCACCTCTTCGGAGGTTCCGGCGGAGGTGGTGGAAACGAACGTTCCGGAGGTTCCGGCGGAGGTGGCATCAAAATCGTAGCAGGCGAAACGCTTACCATTGGAGGAAGCATTCATGCGATTGGCGGCAAGGGCGGAGCACGCCCCAACGAGGCGCGACGAAGTGGTGGCAGTGGGTCCGGTGGAGCCATCTACCTAAAGGGCAAACAAATAGTCATACGAGAAGGAGTCAACATCAGGGCAGATGGCGGCGACGGCGCCACCGGGATAACAAACGGAAACACTAATACCACAGACGGCATTGGAGCCGGATCCGCGGCAGGTGGCGGCGGAAGAATTTACATGGAGGCAACCGAAAGCTTGCTGAATCTCGAAAGTCCCTCCAATTCAAACTTTTCTGCAAATGCAGGCATTAGCCCCGGATTTCGACATGGAGAAGTAGGCAGCGTAAAGATAATGCGACCACAGGTAACTGAATTGCAATTCAGCTCAGGCACCTTAACCATCGATACCGACAAAGGAACAATCGATCATTCAGGCGGTTCATTTTTAGCCGGATCAATTAGCGACCACCAATATCAGGCGAAAGACGGTGCTTTGCATCCGTACAAAATATGCTCTTTCGTCACGGACAAGATAGACTTCGGAAGTGGCTTGGCCATTATTCTGAAAGGCTCTTCCGGTTTGTCTCTTCAAACCCGAAACCACGGAGATATAAGAATCGCCGGCAATCTTGTAGCAAATGGAAAAGACGCACCGGACTCGACCGGCGTGGGTCGAGGAACCCTGGGAGGTTGGGATGGAGGAAAAATCAACTCCGACGGCAAAGGTCCGGGAGGCGGCAAAGACAGGACTCAAGTAAATCGCGGAGGTGGAGCCGGTTACGGCGGTCTTGGCCAATCTTCCCATTTGCTGACGTATGGCCAAACTTATGGAGATACCGGAGTCACCTCTTTGATCGGAGGCTCTGGTGGAGGTGGCGGCAACAACCGGACAGGAGGAGGCGGTGGCGGAGCAATCGAGCTGTTTGCTCATGGCAGCGGCAAAATTTCGATTACCCAAGGAGCAAGGATAACTGTCAACGGTGGCGACACCTACACAGGGGGAAATGACGGAGGTGGAGGTTCCGGCGGTTCCATTCGCCTTGTAGGGGAAAGCATTATCAACGAAGGGACTTTAGAAGCCAAGGGAATCGTTACCCTAGCCGACAACGTAGGAGGCGGAGGGCGAATAGTCCTTGAAGGAAACGGGAAGATAGTCCCCGGAACGACCGATGTCACCGGTTTTGAATCCGGCAGTGTTACCATTCTAGGAAACTCCGGCGTAGAATGACCTGAATTACACTTCGGGCACCCTCAGATTCAATACCACCGGCGGATGGTGGCGGCACTCAAGCGGCGAGCATGGAACAGGTGTCGTGTCCACGCATTCAGGCAATGGTCTTTCTTATGGAGTCTCAACATTCACCTTTGATTCGATCGACCTTAGTTCAAGCGTTCCCATTACGATCGAAGGTGCCAACGCTATAGTTTTCAAGACACGCAACCACGGAAATATAGTAGTTGGGACAAACCTAAACGTCGACGGCGGCAACAGCGTAACGGGAGGAACCCCGGGCAGAGGAAAGGCAGGCGGAGGAGACGGAGGCTGGAACAACCAACCGGGCATGGGGCATGGCAGAGGTAAGGACAGGGTTTACCTAAACGACGGCGGAGGCGGTGGCTACGGTTCGCCCGGGGG
>MDTC01058995.1_pt1 | contig 13141 bp, 18 predicted proteins | sample 811181 | NCBI WGS metagenome assembly MDTC01 (sample SAMN05326644, study PRJNA326480) | marine metagenome | isolation source: seawater | place: Pacific Ocean: North | collected 2011 | reverse complement strand
TCCGTCATTTTTAGTTAAAAAATCACAATTAGTTTCAGGAGTTTCTATTTTAAAAATATAACAGGTAGATTCTTTACCTTCATTGTTTTTATATTCTCCACTTGGGGTGTCATATATCATATGATCAAAACCAATATCTGCATCTATTAAATCCACATTTAATAACTTTTTGATCTTAAATATTATTCTTCCATTTTGTTTTACAGATTCTGGAGGCATATTAGGATACTGTGTCCATATCTGAATCACATAATTAATATGTTCCTTTTGCATCAAGCCTTCTGTAATCGTAATTGGTTCTGCTGTTTTTTGTTGATCAGCAAAAATCTCGATTGGATATCTTGGATCTGCAATCGATGTTGGTGATTCTGGATCTTGTCTGTTTTCAATACTAAAACTTCCAGCTCTAATATTTTGTTTATGTAAAGTAATTCTTTCCGATTTATTACTACCTTCTTTCAAAGGGTCTGTTATAACAATATCAAATTTATCCATATCAAATAAATATATTGGGCGTTCAAATCCTGGACCACCTCCTCCTGACATCATTAATTTTTGTTTTTCTATTATTTGTTTTCCCAATTTACTAGTAGATTTAACTAATCTTCCAGTATCTGAATTTCTTATTAATTGGACTCTATTTTCCATTTTATAGTATAATATCACATATTATTTATATCATTTATTACTAATTAATAGACTTAATCCATTTAATATCATTATTATTCTCAAAGCCATATTTTGAAATAATAGAATCAATATTATCACAGTTTTCTTTTAATAAATCTTTTTGAATAATTTTTTTCAATTGTGAAATTTCAATATTATGAATTTTAGATATGTTGTCTAAACTCTTTTTCTGTTTAAGTAATGCAATTATTTTATTAATATTAATATTATTAATATTATTATCTAATATATAACCATTTTTTGATCTAAATTTTAGATTGATATTATTATCAAACACTACTAAACTATCTAAATGTTTTTTTAATTTTAATTGAAAACTTCCTTCAATTCCATCTTTCTGTTTTTCAATTTGAACTATAATAGTATCACTAATATTATCTACCTGTATAGCAGTATCAACAGTTCCTAATAAATATGAAGACCCTCTCATTCCTCTTGTACTATTTTTACCAGAATGATGAACAAACATAATAGTTGTATTAAAGTATTTTTTAATAATATCAAAATTATACAAAAACTGACCCATATCTTTACTAGAATTTTCATCATAACCTACAGATGCTTTAGACAATGTATCAATTATTATCATTGATATTGGTAAATCATATTCTTCTTTAATTTGTTCTAATGTATGAATCATTTTATCAATATTTTCTGGTTCTGAAAATGAAATGGCTTCAATTGGTAATAAAATAAAAGGTGCATCTAATGAACAGTTATTATAATCATGCCATGCTTTAATTCTATTTGATATACCATGAACTCCTTCCCCAATACAATAAATTATAATACCTTTTTTAATTATATTTTGTTTTTTCCATGTTTTATTGTGAGCTATATGTAATGAAATATCAAGTGAAATAAAAGTTTTTCCACTTCCAGAAGGTCCGTATAAAATAATTAAACTTTCATTTGGAATAATGTCTTCTATTAACCATTGTGTATCACTAATATCATTTAATGTCTGTAATGAAAAAGTTTTAAATATATTATCCATATAATTTAATTATATTATTAAAATTTTATATAAGAAAAAATTCTATAATTAGTTTGTTATATAATTTTTTTTTATTAATTTAATTAATATGTCATTTGAAAATGATTTTGTTAATTTTTATTTTGATAAAAATACTTTATATGCAAATATAATTGCTAAAAAATCATTGCCTGCAAATGATAAGGAATTTGATGAGTTTTTAACATTTTTTAGTAATTTTTATCAAGCTTGTAATCAGATAAATCAAAGATTTGTTTTATTTTACGATTTATCAGAATTAGGTGTATTAAAATTTGAACAATATAATAAATGGACAAATCTTTTTAAAGAATATGAACAAATAACAGTTAAATGTTTAATATGTTCTTCAATAATAACTTCAAATTCTATAATTGCAAATGTAATTAATACTTTACTTAAACTTTATGATAATAAAAAGCCAGTTAAAGTTGTAACAACTAAAGAAGATGCAATATTTTTTATAAATGAAAATTTAAAATAATTTTGTAGAATTATTTTAAATTTTTAGATATATAAAGTCCTAAATTTCTATACCATTTTAATAATGTATTATGATTAGACACTTTTATTTTATTTTTTTTCATTCCTTTTTGATATAAATATTTAATCGCTTCAATTGGAAAAATTACTCTTAAAGATTCAAAAAATATTTTATAAGAATTTATTGGTGTATTTACTTGAGTATTATAAGTAATAATATCAAGTGCATTAATTATAGTTTTTAATTGAATTTCTTTATATTTATTATCTGATTCTTCAATACTAAACTGTGTTTTTTTTAAATTTTTATTTACTTTATTATGTATTTTAATAGTCCAATATATTAATTCAGTTTTACTATTACATTTAGCAAGATCTTTATTTTTCATTATTTTATGAAAATGTTTTCTACAAATAGGACAAGGTATTAATTTTCTTAATGAATTATAAAATTTAAAATAATAATCTTTATGTTCTAAAAAATATTTATCATCTTGAACACCATATGCTACTGAATGAATTAAATACCATATTATTGGTCCCCATACTTTAGATTTCATATATAAATTATAAATTAAATAAAATTAATTAAAATTAAATAGAATTATAAATTAAATGGGTATATCAAAATCAAAAAATTTATATGAAGAAAATGTTTCTGGAATTATAGATAATTTAGAACTTCAAACGCCTAATGAAAATTTAATGTTAAAACACAGATTTTTATATGAAGTTTTATTTTATGAAGAAAAAAGAAATAACACAAAGAAATACTATAATTTTTTTAGATTTATAGTAACTTTAGGTAGTATATTTTTACCAGCAATTTTATCTATAGGGCAAATGGATCCTAACAAACTACCAAGACATTTTAATGATATAACATATTGGATGTCTTGGGGTATTTCATTATCAGTAACTACTTGTAATGGATTTCTTCAATTATTTACATTAGATAAAAATTATTTCCTATATTCTATAGTCGTTGAACAATTAAAAACAGAAGGTTGGCAATATTTTCAATTATCAGGTAAATATGAAGATTATGACACTCATATAGAGTGTTATAAATTATTTTGTAAAACAATAGAATCTATTAAAAGAAAACAGGTTGAACAACAATTTACTAGTGGAAAAGCAGATAAAAAGAAAAAATTTAGTCCTAAAAAAACTAATCTTTTAGAAAATAAGATACCAGAAATTAATTTAGATCAATCGATAGAAGAAATAAATACTATTGAAAATAATACTAAAAATACATTTGCAGATAAAACTACATTTGAATATAAAAATAAACCAACGGTTAAAATTAAAAAAGACTTAACTGAAAATATAATTAGTTCTACTAAAATAAATAAAAACCAATCTTCTAAAAAAAAATAAAGATTTTAATTATTTACAATAATATTTATTTAATATATAATGGATAACTGTCAAAGTTGTTTTCCAATGTGTCCTAATAATGCTTGTCAGTCTAAAATAGTTACATTACCTTGTGATCCAAATTCAAAAGAATTATGGTTTAAACATAAAATACCATCTGACTTAGATCCTGTATTATCTAATATATATAATGGTTGTTGGATGTGTAATTATGAACCTATGCAAACTGTAAATAATAAAATGTGTCAGAGAAATTTTTTAGATTTTGGTGGTCATCAACCTTACAATTTAGGATATCAAGTTGATATGGATTCAGTTCTTAAAAATATTAATAACTGTGTTAAAAACGATTAACTATATTAAAATAATTATTATATTATATTATGATACTATACATACTTACTCCTTTATTAGGTGCACTAAGAAATTATGTAAAATATAAACAGTTTAGAATTATAATTTTTATAAAAACACCTATTACTTATTTTATTATACATAAATTATTAAAGATAATGAAATGGAATAATATAATACTCTATACTTTAATTTTTGAACGATGGTATTTTCTTTTACATAAAACATTTTTATCAATATTAAATGATGATTATAATACAAAAAAAGAAAAGTATATTAAAAAATATAATTTAAAATACTAATATATTATTTATTAAATAATACTAATATATTATTTATTAAATAGAGTATTTAATAAATATATAATTCTTAAATATATGGAAAAAATAAAAGATATTAAATATTTAAATGACCTTTTATCTTTATTAAAGAAACATTATGTTAAATCATCCTTTAAATTTAAAAGTTCAAATAAATCATTTAGTGTAGATAGTCAATTCATTTCATCAAATATAATGAATAATATTCATAATTATAATAAAGTGTATGAATGTAATTTACCAAATATTGATTGTATTATTTTTACTAAACATTTAACAAATAAAGTAAAATTGGATATTCAATTAATGATTAATAGATTTAATACTATGATTAATTTTTTTAAATATAATAATATTAGTTTTAATACAGATAAATTTACATTTATTTATGTATCAACTGATTATAAAAAGGTATTTCCAGATAAAAATAATATTTTAGGTCCAAATGAAATTAATTCAGGAATGTCATATTTTTATGAAAATAAAATATATATTTGGAGAGAAGAAGAATGTTTAAAAGTTTTTTTACATGAACTATTTCATTGTTTAGGATTTGACAGATTTTTAATAAATTCAAAATGCAATTTAAAATCTTTTTTTAATGTAAGTAATCATCTATCTTGTAATGAAGGTTATAATGAATTATGCGCTTTAATATATCATTGTTGTTTTTTAACTATTGAAAATAAAAAACTTAATTTAATTGAATTAATAGAAAAAAATCGGTTATTTACATTGTATCAAATAAAACAAATTCTTCAACATCAAAATTTTCAAACATTAAATCGATATAAAAAATTTAAACAAAATACTTCTGTATTTTCATATTTTATATTAAAAGGATTTTATTTATTTTATATAAATGAATTAATTGAATTAATTAAAATAGATACCATTTATTTTTTTCCAATAAATAATTTTAAAAGATTTGAATTATATAAAAATACTTGTTTAAATAATAATAATTTTTATGAAATTATAAATCGAGTAATTAGTAAATTCAAATACAATAAAAATAAAACACTATGTATGTCAGTTTATTAATAAAAAAATGAATATTATTTAAATACAATTATATATTCTAAAATAATATGGGAATCAAAGATTTAAAACTATTAATCAAAAAACATTGCCCTCAAACTATTACATACATTACATATGATGAGCTGAGGAACACACGTATAGCAATTGATACAAGTATATATTTATACAAATTTAAATATGGTAATAATAATTTTTTACTAAATTTTATTAAACAAATCAATAAGTTTAAAAAATTTGGAATAACACCTATTTATATATTTGATGGAAAACCACCACTTGAAAAACAAGATGTTATTGATAATCGTAAAGAAATAAAGAGAAAAAAATATGAAAGAAAAGAAGAAATTGAACAAAAATTAATTGAATATAAAAATATAGTTAAAGATACAGTTGAAAAACAACTATTATATGATGAAAATACAAAAATACTTGAAGATGAACTCAAAAAATTAAATTTAAGTATTATTTCAATACAAAAGGGAGACATTGAATCCTTAAAAGAATTATTTACTATATTAAATGTTCAATTTATAGAAGCTAATACTGAAGCAGAAATTATTTGTGCTCAATTATGTAAACAAGACATTGTTCAAGCAAGTTTATCAGATGATACAGATGTATTAGCAAATGGTTCAAAAATATTTTTGACTAATTATAATTTTAAAAAAGATGTTTTAATTAAATATGATTATGAAGAAATATTAAAAGAATTAAAACTAACAAGAAATGAATTTGTAGATCTGTGTATTTTATGTGGATGTGATTATACAACTAAAATAAGTAAAGTCGGTTATATTACTGCTTATAAATTAATAATTAAGTATAAATCACTTGAAAAAATTATTGAAAATATTAAAGATATTGATAAATATTGTATTAACGATGATTTTTTATCATCATTTAAATATCAAGATTGTAGAGATATATTCTTAAAAATGGATTATGATATACCTAAAATTGATTTTGAAACTAAAGAGATTGATACTGATAAATTTAAAGAATTTTTAATTAAAAATAATATTAATTATTCTATAAAACTAGAATAAAAATAGACATCATTTGTAAAACTTGTATATTTTTAATATGTTTATGTTCATTAATAATATTGTCATAACCTAATGTTGATTGCGTAATTAAACTTAAATAAAAACAATCATAATATGTAAGCAGTGAGCTTTTAATACTATTTTTTGTTAAATGTATTGACATAAAATAATATAATAAACTAAATATAAATACTGCAATCATGTGATTAATAAAAATATTCAAAACTTGATTATTATTTTTATTAAATAATTTATGTATCATTCTTAATGATAACATTATATTCTATTATTACATTTTATAAATAAAAATTTTTATTTATTTTAGTTTCTTATAGATTTCTTTTGATATTCTTTTGACTTTACCATTTTTGTATCTACGATAATAATATCCACCTTTACTACGATAAACACCTACTTTCTTAACAGTTACCTTTTTTCTTTTAATATATTTATTCCTTTTTTTACCACGTCCACCAGCTAACATAGCTTGTGCTTGTGCTGGTTCTTGTGCTGGTTCTTGTGCTGGTTCTAGCACTTCTACTTCATCTTGCATAATAATAGAATAGTCTGCTTCTAATTGATTCCTAATTGGTATACCTGGACCACCTCTATTACCTAAATACTGATTATAGATTTCTATAAAGTTGTCTATATCACTTTGATCTCCTGAGAAAGCCTCATCTTTACCAGGTTTATCTAATACTGTTTCAAGTATTACTTTAGTAATTTTTGATAAATCAGGTTCCATAAATGTAAACTGTAGATATGTATACCAATATTTTTGTAGTTTTTTTAACCATCTAGTAGATCTAATATTTGGCATTGCATATTCTGCTTTTAATAGTTCTATGAAATTTCTAAAATTTTTTACTTTAGTTTCACCAGGAGGTGCATTAGGCACTGGTAAACTTGCAACTACATTCATATATCCTTGATTCATTACTTCTGCTACTTTTTCGTTATGCTTCTTTAATGAATTTAAGAAGCTTCTTAAATTTTTTGTTCCTATATGTGTTAATACGTCTGGAAATCTATCATATAAATAGTTTTTTATCTCTATACACTTAGTTCTAGTTGTATTATGCAAACTTGTATTTGTTGCATTTCCTTTAAATATAAGTCCGTATATTTTCTGTATATTACTTTGATTAAAGGTTACTGATTGTTTTGGAAATGATTTTACTTGAATTTGTTCAACAGATTCAGCTAAAGTTAAAATACATGCATTACATATATATTTAGTATCAAAAAACATTGCACCTGAAGGACTTAGTGATAAAGTTAAGTTTGTTTTTATATATCTTTTGAATGGGACATCTAAACTTGTATCTGAGCTACAACAATTTTTACAAGTTCTTGCATAACAAACTGCACATATATAATAAGAACGTTTCCATTTATATTTGTTTTCACAATCATCTGTTCTAAAATAAGGATTTATTTGACATCTGGGATCAGAGTTAAAATTATTTGTATAAGTATTTTTAAATTTTAAATTAGCACTTCCATTATTATATACCACTTTAATATTATTATCATAATGAGATTTCATTATTGCTTCTAAACTAGCTTGAAATTTTTGGTTAATATTAGCCGAAGCGGTATTCATATTAATCATTTCTTCATATTTTTGAATTAATGAATTTAAACTTTCATTACTCATATATATATATATATATATTTAATTCATTGTTGCTAATTTATCAGCCATCATATTTCCATACCAATGTCTATATTCATCACTATCTTTTTCAACTGGTTCTTTTTGATGTGATCTAATATGTTGAAAACTAATTGGATATGAACAATAATATTCATATAATTTTTCTATTAAATCTAAATTTTGAACAGTTTTACCATCTGCTTTTTTCCAGTTTTTTTTTTTCCAATTAATACACCATTTAGTAATAGCATTAATTACAAATTTCGAATCTGTATAAATAATTAAAGTCATTTCAGTTTCAAGTTCTAAATCTTCTTTATAAAAATTATGAGTAAATATTTCACAAGCTTTGATACAAGCATATATTTCTGTACGTATATTTGTTACAGGATATAATGTAAAAGATTCACTAATATTAAAAGAATTATTATCATTTATAAATACACCTATTCCACCTTTTGGTTGTTTAGAAATATCTTTAACGCGTTTATTTTTTAAACAAGAACCATCAGTATAAATAATCATTATTATAATAAATAAATATATCTAAATTTAAAATCATTTTTTAAATATTATAATAAATTCAAATATTTATTTATTATAGATTGTAGCATTTGATTTTTTACCATAATCTAATTTATTTTTTTCTTCAGATGCTAATTTTTCATCACGCGTCGATATTGGTTTTAATATACCATATGTATTATTCTGTTCAATTATATTATTTTCATAATGAAATTGATTATGAATATTAGATGTTTCAGATAAATAAGTAAATTGATTTGTTTGTTTTGTTTCAATTTTACTATTATCAAATTCAAATCTAGAAGCAATAGGTCTTTGAAAAAGAATATTATTCATATATAATATTTATAATATTTTGTTTTTATAATTATTACTTTAATTCATATGTGAATTAACTTAATCTAAATTTAACAGCATTTTGAACAAGCTGTAGCACATTTTTTACATTGTGCAAGGCATTCTTTACACGCTTTACTTTCTTTGTGTTTAGCGCATTCTTTAGCACATTTCTTGCAACACATTGCACATAATTTTGCTAATTTTTTACACATATCTCCATCTGGGTCACATTTACACATTTCACACATAGCTTTACAAATAACTGCACAACATTTACAGGATTTTTTGCATTCTTTTGACTTACAAGATTTGCATACTTTTTGACATTTTGTAATGCATTTTTTACATTCTGATACACATTTAGAATGTTTAGGTTTCATTATATTTTAACTAAATATTTTTTTTAAACGCAAAATTATATTTTAATTTAAAATAAATAAAATTGATAAAATGACATAAATAACATTACCATATTTTCAGATATTGTTACATATGATAATGGTAGGTGAAAAAAACTACCTAAACAGCCGCATCTTAATTTTTGACCTTTATATAAACTAATTGATACACTTACTAAACTAATCAACATTAAAATAATAATTAAGACGTATAAAAGATCTATTTTGTATCGATAAAATAAGGCAAGTGCTAAAATAATTTCAATAAATGGATAAAAATAAGAATAATAACGATTTTTTTTACTAATTAAATTATATTTTGAAAAAATACTCGAAAATTTCGGTAAATTAAATAATTTTAAACTACCGAATATTAATAAAATAGATGCCATTATATTATTCATTAATTCATTGATATTCAATTCATTATTATTTTTATCATTTGATTGTTTGAAATATCTTAAATAGAGATAATTTATAATATAGATTATAATAAATATTGTTAATATTAAGATGAATGATGTAGTTTTATTTAACATTATAAAATAAGTATATTAATATAAGATATTTAATTCATTCTCATTATTGGATAAAGAATAGTTCTCAAAAAACCATCACCTGAGTCAGATGTACATAAATCAGGATATTCTTCTAAAATATCAATTACTTTATTTATAAATTTAGTTCTATCTTCTTCTATATTATTTGAAGTATACATATCATTATCAATTAATAATATTCTTTTATAATATTCATCTAAAATTTCTTCTTGATCCATATATAATAAATTATTATTTGTCATTTATAGTTATTTATATTTAAATTCTTCATTTTAAACTAAGCAAGTTTAAAAGTTCTTCCAGTTTTAATCAATTTGACTTTTGATAATTTGTATTGTGGAAAATCTGTTGTTTTACTTAAAGTTTTACTTACTAAATAACATTGATAGATATCTTCATTTGGATGAACATCATACATATATGATTTTCCATTTTCTTTATTAGTCCACTCTTTTCCGACAAAATAATGATATTTCTTGCCATCTTTAGTGCTATTATAATCAATTCCAAATTTACCAATTTTTAATGTTGGTTTAGTATCATCTGTAGTTATACATATCTTCTCATTACATATATTAATTTCTTCTGCGCAATATTCGGACTGTTTTAAAACTAATCCTGACATTACACAGCCATTGTATTTTACTTTATGATATAAGAATCCAACTGAAATAATACAATTACTATTATTTACTGGATTTTTAAGAGGAGCATTTTCATTTGTTACATATAGTTTGTTACCTAATGTGATATTAATTCCGTTTTCTGTCAAAGATGAAAAAATACATTTGTCTTTAACTAATGTTCCTTTTCCACTAAGTATAATTTTAGAATCATCCCATTTTTTATGAAAAACAATATTGTTATTTTCAAAATGTTCTAAATACATTGTATTCAATAATTCAGAATCATAAGGATCTTCAATTTCATCTTCTTCAGACTCTTCAGACTCTTCATTATCTTGCTTTTCTTTTTGTAATCTATTCCATATTTCTAAAACATAATCTTCACAGTCTGGATTATTGCTTATCCATTCTTCATCATCTGTATCTAATCCTGCAGTATCTAAAGGATTTCGACCAACTTCAAAAGACCTTTTGGCAATTTCTTCTGCTCTATTCATTTTGTCTTCTTCAGATTCATCTTCTTCAGATTCATCTTCTTCAGATTCATCTTCTTCAGATTCATCTTCTTCAAATTCATCTTCTTGAGATTCATCTTCTTCAAATTCATCTTCTTGAGATTCATCTTCTTCAAATTCATCTTCTTCAGATTCATCTTCTTCAGATTCATATTCTTCATGTACTTGTTTAGCAGATGAAGATTTAGTTTTTTTTACTTGTTTAGCAGATGAAGATTTAGTTTTTTTTACTTGTTTGATTGGTTTATCATCTTCTGAATCTAATTGTTCTTCATAAAATTCTTCGTTTTCAGAATTCATACTTTCTATTTTTCTAGACAATATTTCTATTAATTGTTTTTTATCAGTTTCATTAACGAACCTAATTGTATAAAAATTAGAATTTACACTTGTTCCTTCAACAAATTTTACTATATTTTTAATAAATGTTTCTCGTTTAGAAATATTTCCCTTACGATTTCCACCCATTTTATCAATGAGAGCCTTTAAATCATCAGATTTAAAATTAGCTAAAGTTTTTTCAACTGATTTCATTAATGTTGGTTCTTCACCTTTATCAGATAAAATCATAATAATTTCTTTATCGCTTTTTTCTAGTAATAGCTGTTTATCCATAGTACTTAAAATTATATTTATTATAAATTAAAATTCATTTTTTTAAAAATCAATTAAATAGAAACCTTTTTAAATATGGTTCCGATGTCTGATTTAGAAATTCTTTGCGAAGTAATAATTTCAAAACATTTAGAGATATTGTCTTTTTCAAATTTGTACTCTAATGCTTCATTTTTACCCATTATTAAATACAACTTATCAGTTGTTATTTTAAATGATTTAACTATAAATTCATTAGCTTCTTTAACAATTTCTTTATTTTTGGTTTGTTTTGTCGTATCCTGTGTTTTAATAGATTCTTTAGAAGATTGTTTCATAAGAAAATTAATTTTTTCAGCCATAAACTGAAGCAATTCGTTCAATTCTGCGTCATCGTTTTTATCTTTAAATTTTTTAACTAAATTATCCATCGTAACAACATCCATATTTTTATTTTTTGCGTATTCTAATAGAGACATTTTATTTAAATAAATATAAAGTTGTAATAATAAAAATCATTTTTTATATTATATGACATCTAAAATAAAACGCACAAATACAAATAATAAAAGAAAAAAACCTTTAAAAAAAGTTTCTACAACAAAAAAAGCCCCTGTGAAAAAAAAGGCTTCGACTACTAAAAAAGCCCCTGTGAAAAAAAAGGCTTCGACTACTAAAAAAACCACTGTGAAAAAGAATACGTCAAATAATAAGAAAGAAATGCTTGTTCAAAGACCTAATTTTACTCCTAAAATAATTATAATAAAACAAATTCATAATAAATTGACTAATAATAATATAAATAAAATTAAATATGGTTTTTCACCTCTTACTGGTTATGAATCACGTTATGAACCGAATAAATGGAATAATAATAGTAAAATAAGAGAAAATCACAACTGTTATTCTTATGCGTTTAACGATATTCATAGTAAAAGAACAGGTAAAGCACAACCAGGTTATTATGCAAATTATCCACCAATTGGACCATCTGAGTATAATTGTGATGCTATTTATAAAAGAATTAAAAAAGACAATCCATCAGTCTATAAAGCAAAATTTACTGATAAATGTGGAAAAGGATATTATAAATCATTTTTTGCATTATCACTAGATAGAGATACAGATTATCATTTTTATAGACAAGATAAAAATGGTTTCTGGTCTCATAAACCAGGAAGAACTAATGCAACTAACCTTGATGCATCAAAAAAAATTATAATAAATCCATTAAAAGCAAATAGAAATTACAGTCATTTAAATTATAGTACTCCTTGTACATTTTTTTGCGTTCATCCTGGAATGACAAAAACACATTCAACAACAAAATCTAAAAGGTATTAATATTAATTAAATTAGAATGTTGTTCTTCTTTAGGTAATTTTAATTTTTTTTGCATTTTATTATTTCTAGGTGGTTTTCCTATAGATTTATTATTTCTAGGTTGTTCTCCTCTAGGTTTATTATTTCTAGGTGGTTTTTCTTTAGATTTATTATTTCTAGGAGGTTTTTCTTTAGGTTTATTATTTCTAGAAGGTTTTTCTTTAGGTTTATTATTTCTAGGAGGTTTTTCTTTAGGTTTTTTA
>MDTC01008630.1_pt1 | contig 13141 bp, 7 predicted proteins | sample 811181 | NCBI WGS metagenome assembly MDTC01 (sample SAMN05326644, study PRJNA326480) | marine metagenome | isolation source: seawater | place: Pacific Ocean: North | collected 2011 | reverse complement strand
TGATCTTCATCGATATTGCACATCGGTTAGGATTAAGCTCAGTTATCGGCTTGCCATTACCAGGCCATTTCGTGGTGCAATACCGACCGGAAAACGAGGACAAGAGACAAATCATCGATCCCTTTGACAGCGGCAAAGTACTCAGTCGTGAGGATGCCGAAGCAATTGTGATGGGCGTGACGGGACGTCGCTTGCAAGATCGGGATCTGCAGCCAGTCGATAAACGAGCGATCCTAGTACGCATGTTGCGCAATTTGATTGGCCTCGATGTCGAATCGGAAGATGCCGTGGCAGCCTTGCCTGCCTTGGATCTCTTGTTGACGATTGCACCCGACGAAGCGCAAGAACGGCTGCAACGCACCATTCTGCGCTACCAAGCACGGGAATTCAAGGGAGCATTGATCGATGCCGAATGGATCCTGGAACAAGCCCCGGCCGGTGTGCACCTAGAACGAATTGAGGCTTTGAGGCGGGAGATTCAATCAATGCTACGTTGACCTAGCTTGCTGAGTCGCCAGCGCCTTGGTAATGGTTACACAATGACAACGATGATGACGGCCTGTGTCTGGCGACAAGTAATTGGGGGAGTCTGCGGCCTGGCGCTGCTGCTAGTCAATTTGCAGGGGCAAACTTACGTGCGCGCTGAGCTGCGCAATCAATTAAAGAAGTCGACCGCTTACATCCGAACCTCAAATGACGACAGCAACGGCACGGGCACTGGTTTTGTGGTGCAGTCAGAACGCAACGTGGCCTACATCGCCACCAACAATCACGTCATCGATGCCGAGCGCGAAGGGCAAGAGGTCAATGCTTCACGAACTCGACTGCGGGTATCGTTTGGCAGTGGCGATAGCGAAAAGCCCTTGCGCGCCGAATTGCTGGCGGCAGACAAGGCTCATGACTTGGCGATTCTGAAAGTTGTCATGGACAACCCACCGCCAGCGTTTGAGTTGAATTCCAAGCGTATCTTGGAGGAGACCTTGGGCTTCACAGTATTTGGATTTCCGTTGGGCGACCCCAACATCACGGTCAATACTGGACAAGTGTCAGGCTTTCGCAATAGCCCAGCGGGCACCATGTCACGGGTGAAGATGTTCGCGAAAGTAGATCCTGGCAACTCTGGTGGTCCTGTGGTAGACGGCGATGGCGCACTGATCGGTGTGACAGTAGAGAAAGACCGTCGCGCAGACTCTATTGGCTATGCCATTCCGGCTTTCGAGTTGCATGAATTGATGAGCGGCCGTTTGGAGGAGTTCAAGGTTAGGCAAGAAGGGGGCCCTGGCACCTACGACTTCAAGTTCTCAGCAAAGGTGTTAGACCCAATGTTACGCCTGCAGAAGGCAACGATCTATTACGCTAGTGAAGAAGACATCTCAGACGAGCAGGTCAAAGCGGCCTTGTCCGAAGACAATACACGCTGGAGTCTACTTTCAAGCAGCATGATAGCGGTGCCGATCACAGGACTGAGGAACGGAGATATTGTGAAGCAGACCTTTCCGGTCACTGGCAAGCCTGGCAAAGCCTGTTATGTCCAGGTGAAGTATGAGCGTCAGGGCGCGAAAACGAGTTTGAGTGAACCACTGCGCATCATCATTGGTGGTGGACCTGATCCTCGTGCCAAGGAAGGCAAAGATGGTGATGGCGAGAGTAAGAAGAAAGGAGATGATGACGGAGGCATCTATCCATTGCCACGCGAGAAGAAAGAGTCTTTGCTAGGTCCTAAAGTGGCCACCAGTGGTTACCGCACATCAGAGTGGTTGGTCCCTGGGGATAATGTTATCCCGAACATCGCTTGGGATGAGGACGCTCTGTACGTCTACATTGTCGAACGCAACGGCGTGATCCGAAAGGTCGATCCGTTTCGCAATCAGGTGGAGTTACAGCAAGAATTGAAGATCGTATGTCGATGGGCAGCGCTCAGCGGTGAGGGCTTGCTATTGCTCACGGCCGATGAAACACCTGACCTTTGGGTTATTGATGAACGCAGTTTGAAAGTGCGCGAGGTGATTAACGACCTACTTGGCGCAACGCGTGTGGCATCTGCCACGAACAATTTCTATGGTTTCTGTGTGACCGACGATGGCCAGGGCATCACAGTCTATGACTTAATTGATGGCGAGAAGACGCAGCATTACTTGGCAGCGGATTTTCGGCTCCCACCAAATTCTGGTGTCGGTGCCAAAGTGGTCAACCATTTCAATCATCTAACGATGACACCCGATGGCCGATTCTTAGTCTGCGAAAGCGAGGGAGCTCTGCATCGATTCCGCGTCAAGGATGATGAGATCAGCTACGAACAAGCGAGCGCTCCCCTGGCAACCAAACCGGAAGGGGTTTTCGTCTCTTCGGATGGTCAATACGTGTCGCTCCCCGACCGAGAAGGCAATAGCAAGGTCGGCGAACTCGGCATCGAATCGTTTGGCATCTACAGCTTTCAGATCGAAGACTTCGCCACACCAGACTTTGTGATCAATGGCGGGCAACCAACACCGTTGGTCGTCCGGGAGGATGTTGGGCGCAACGTGTTCGGCACGGTGAAGAATTCGCCTCTGGTAGTGTTTGGACCAGAGGGGCAGAAACAAAGGGAGTTTCCAGAATTGCAAGGCACCTTTGCCATGCAAATTCTGGCCTATCCACGACGCACGGGATTTCTTCTGGTGCTTACAGAGGAGAAACTCTACGTGGTGAAACGATGAACAGCTAATCTACCAGTGCTTACACCCCTATCAGAGCGAGTATAACCGCACTTGGAGGCAGGTAGAAATAACCGCAAAGTCTTACTTTCGCTTCTCAGAATTGTGCTGTAAACACCACACAAGCCATGGAATTTGTAGCATCAAGGATCGCGAGTTTGAACCCTTCCATGACGCTGGCTATCACAAGCCAAGCGAAAGCCTTGAGGGCAGAAGGGAAAGACGTATGTAGTTTTGGAGCTGGGGAACCGGATTCAGATACCCCAGATTTCATCAAGGAGGCAGCTATCCAGGCGCTCAATGATGGTCATACCAAGTATACACCAAGCTCTGGTATGGTGCCCTTGCGTGAAGCTATTTCAGCGAAACTGTTGACAGAGAACAAGCTGGAATACAGCCCTGCGCAAGTGAGCGTGAACTGCGGAGCCAAGCATTCCTGTTTCAATGCCCTGTATGCGACTTGTGATCCCGGAGATGAGGTCATCATTCCTGCACCTTACTGGACCAGCTACCCAGAAATGGTGCGAATGGTAGGTGGCGAGCCTGTGATCATAGAAACTACCGAAGAGAACGGTTGGAAGATCACTGCAGAGCAGTTCGAGAATGCCATGTCTCCCAAGACCAAATTGATCATTCTCAATACACCTAACAATCCCACAGGTGCCGTCTATACAGAAGAGGAGTTGCGTGCCATCGCTGAAGTAGCTGAGGGTGAAGACATTCTCATGCTCTCTGACGAGATTTATGAGAAGTTAGTCTATGGCGACACCAAACATTTTAGCGTTGGCTCAATCAGCAACACCGTTAGGGATCTTACTATTACGGTTGGCGGTTTCAGCAAGGCTTACAGTATGACGGGTTGGCGCTTGGGTTACACCGCGGCACCGGCAAGCATCGCCAAAGCGATCGACACCCTCCAGAGTCATTCCACGTCGAATGCGACTACCTTTGCACAGTTCGGTGCTCTTGCGGCCTTGAATGGTAGCCAGCAAATCATTGAAGACATGCGTGAGGAATTTGATATTCGGCGCCAGTATTTGATGGGCCGTTTGGGCAGCATCCCCAATGTCACAGTGGCTGAACCGCAGGGTGCATTCTACGCCTTGGTCAACATTGGCAAGATGGGCCTCACTTCAATAAACTTCGCCGAGAAACTACTCAGCCGCTATGAAGTGGCCGTGGTGCCCGGTCTGGCCTTTGGGGCTGACAATACAATACGTTTTAGTTATGCCGTCGGTCTTGATGTCATCAAGGAGGGTCTCGATCGCTTCGAGAAGTTCTGCCGCGAGCATTAAGCTGCAACATACCGCAGTCATGAAATTCAATTCGCCTACCCGACTGTCGGTGAGGACGTCGTGGATGATGGCTGCAGGAGGATTAGTGCTTTGGCTTTTGCCGATTCCTTTCACCAATAGTTTGGCATTCTGGCTGATGACGGCGGCCTATAGCTTCCTCTGCTATGCGGCTTTTTTCAAAAAAATCTAATCCGGGCGTTTCATACAATGACATGCATTCCAAGTTGATGCAGGTTCAAGGGTGAACTTTCGCCTTCTTCTTTCGCTAGCGCTTTGGATCTCATCTCACGGCAACACCGCTGCCGTCGAGATTGAGATACTGGGCAATGGGACGGACGCGCTTCTGGGTGGCGACCTCACAGATCCTGAGGATGATGGTAATGAAACTGCTGGAGCTCAGGACCCTTCGTGGAACTGGATAACCATCGATTCAGATGACGAACCCGGCTTTGAAGGTAACGAATCGGCCTACAATGTGTTCGACAACCAACTCGGCCCTGGCAATGACAAATGGTGTTGTACCGATGCCACGGCAGAAGACCCACGCCACATTACCGTCGAGTTTGCTGCTCCGGTTCGACTCACACACTTCACCCTCAGCTCAGCGAACGATTCCCCAGATCGCGATCCTATTCATTGGCAAATTCTTGGTTCCCAAAATGGTGCGCAGTTCTCACCCATTGTAATCTATCAAGAAGACCAAGCGGTGTGGGACCAGCGCCTGCAGGTGATCTTGTTCACGCTCGATCAGCCCGCCCCTCCTTATCGGTTCCTCCGCTATCAAGCTTCCAACACACCCGGCTCATTGCACCAACTGGGCGAGATTGAGTACTTCGGCGAACCTGGAGATGGCATAGACAGTGACGACGATGGCATTAGCGATTTCTGGGAAATACTCCATGGGCTCGATCCTTCGATCAATGACGCTCAGCTCGATCCCGACGCCGATGACTTAAGCAATCTGCAGGAATTTAAAGCCCCTCGCACAGATCCACAGAATCCTGATTCCGATGACGATGGTCTTGAAGATGGTCTCGAAGTCAACACGTACCAAACGGACCCCACCACAAAAGACACCGACGGTGATACCCTTGCTGACGGTTTCGAAGTTGATCAATTACGAACCGATCCCCTACGGACGGATAGCGATGGCGATTCCTTTGACGAAAACATTGAACTTGCGCTGGGAACGAATCCATTGGACCCAAACGATCGTCCTAGTGCTATTACCGCACTAAGGTCTGGTGCTTGGCACACGCCCACTGTTTGGTCCAATGGACAATCTGTAACTCCTGGTAACAACTACGTGGCCATCGGCAGCGTGGTATCTCGTTTAGAAACAGCCGAAGATGGCACTGGTGGCTTCAATGGCAACCGACTCACTCTAGTCGGGCCCGGCCTCACTCTATCGCTCAACCATTTTCGTATTGCAGGCGTGCTCGAGTTGATTAGCCAATCTGCCACTATTGAAGCTCACCGATCTCCAACAGGCCTGAAAGGCAGCTTCACTGCTCTCGGTAATTCCCATATCCTGGTGGCTAGTCGCAACGTCGATCTACGCTCTAGATTGAATGGTAAAGGCACGCTCAGGGTGAGTGGAACCTCCTCAGGGAGTCTTCGATTGAATGGCATTGCCAATACCTACGATGGCGATTGGATTGTGCAAAGCACGACTCTCATCGCCAACACTGCAGGGGCCTTGGGGACTGGATCCCTGACACTAGTCAACGCCCATCTCGATGTCAGTGCACCCAACTATTCGCCTAACGCTACGCTCGATATACAGGGCGAGAATTTCAGTCTGCACCTTGATGCCGACATCGTCTATCGGGATTTGCGCGGCTTGGATGAGCATGGCAATGAATTGTTCCGACTTTCAGAGCTCGCTGAGGGAGTGAATTCTTACACCAGTCAGGAACTGCGAGCCATTCTCGAGATTACCGATGATGGCGCGGTCAGCGGTACAGGCCGATTGATCATCGACCCTGACGGGACTTCTGACAATGATGCTGATGGTTTACCCGATGCCTGGGAATTGGCCAACCTGGGCAACCTTAGTTCCGACGGCAGCGGCGATCACGATGGAGATGGTCTCACCAATGCCTTGGAGTTTCGCACGGGCGCAAATCCGAACCTGACAGACACCGATGCGGATGGCCTTACCGACGAGGACGAAATCCATCGCCATGGCTCGAGTCCTGTGATGGCGGATACAGATGGCGATGGTGACTCCGATGAGACAGAGGTCCTTGCCATGAGTGATCCCAATGATCCTGGCGCCTTCACAGTAAATCCTGACCAGGCTGGTGCTCAGGACGTCACGCATCCCACCGATGCCATCGTGATCGTGAACGGCCACAATGACAACGACGCCAGCCAAGGACCACCACCAGGAGCAGAAGGTGTCGAGCATGCCATCGATAACGTTGGCCAGAAATACCTCAACTTCCTCGATTTCAACTCAGGCTTCAACGTCACCCCACAAATTGGAGCGACCGTGCTCAACTCTATCCGGGTGTACCCTGCCAATGATGCGCCGGGTCGCGATCCCGCTGCCTACCGACTCACAGGGTCCAACGATGGTACTCGTTTCACGTTGATTTCGGAAGGCGCTCTCTCACTGCCAGATGATCGCAACGCTGGTAGCGATGCACCGCTTACTATTTTCGAAGAGATTCGGTTCGCCAACACCACTGCCTACACGTCTTATCAAGTGACGTTTCCAGATCTCAAAGATGCAGACACGGCAGTTGCGATGCAAGTTGGCGAAGTCGAGTTGATTGGCCTACCAGCGTTAGATCAACAAGCACCCACCAGTCCAGACACCATCAGTGGTGTGAATCGAATGAGTATCGTCAGTTTCGGTCTTACCTTTCCACCAGGCCAAATGGTAAATGTTGAATTTTCTACGGATCTTGTTAACTGGGAAATGATCGCCAATGATGTGCAAGGTGATTTTATTGATCCCGACCCGAAGAGAACTCAGCTAATGTCAGGATATTACCGAGGAGTTTTACGGGAAAACTAAGCAGAGCAAAAAACTGTAAGTAAGTTGAGGTACCCTCATTGCGCCCAAACTGAGCTATTTGCGGTGGTCAGACTGAAAAACTCGCCAATGATAGTTGATGCCTGGATCTTTGGAATTTGGATCTAGTTCTGGAAACGAAACAGCAAGAATAACCTTTTATAAGAGGAATGCGGGCCCATTTTCTGCGCCAAATGGGCCACCGTGATAAGAATTGCGATGGGCGGTGTTAGTTCTGATTGGCGCACTATTGGGCATAGCTTGCAATCAGGGGCTAACAGTCATCCGTTTTAAAGCACCTTCGCCTTCAAAGTCAGATCTCTGAATGGCTTGCCGGACTCAAATAGAGATTTGCGTTCGGTGAGGCTCTTGGTGAGACCTTGCACTGCTGCTGAGGGCTTGAGTTTAGCAAGAATTCCCAAAGCCGTATCGATTTGAGCAATCGCTCCTTGATAGTCGCCAGCATTGGCTAGTGCCACCGCGACGGTAGACAGGTAGTTGGGATCGCGATTACGACTACGGGCGGACACCTGCTTGGCCAATTCCACTGCTCGATCGGCGTTGCGCACCGAGGCATCGGGATGCGCGGAGAGCAACCATGCCAGGTTGTTCGCTGCCAAGATGTAGTTCGGATTGATCTTCAGTACTTTCTCGAAGGCTGTTAGAGCCTTATTCACCTGTCCCATTTGTTGCAATGACAACCCACGATAAAACAAGATCTGAGTGTTATTAGGCTGTTCCTCGAGAAAATGATCCAAGAACGGCAAGGCTTGCTTGGGCTGACGCAGTCGCAAGTGGGTCATGGCTAGCCTACCGCAGAGCTTTAAATCGTTTGGGTTAAGCGCGAGGGCCTCTCGCCACGGTTTGACGGCTTCTTGCGGGCGTTTCAGTGTCTGCAGGAAGTCGCCCAGATCGGATGGAATCCGAACGTCTTTGGGGTTGAGCTTCTGCGCCTGCCGGTAAGTGGCGACGGCGCGCTCGTTTTTCCCTTGGGCACGTAGCAAGGTTGCCATCACAAAGTAACGGTCTGCAAAGATGCTATCAGAAAAGCGATCAGCTCGTAAGCGCCGATCCATCTCGGTGGCCTTCGAGAGGTAGGCAAGACCTTGTTCCACCAAATCATGATCGACAAACTGTGAGGACACACGCAGTGGATCAGGCGTGGGCGGGTCATGTGTCCAGACACCTTTGTAGGGAACGGACGCCATGCGACGTTCTGCCGGAGAGAGCGTCATCAACGCTAGATCATTGAACAAGGTCTCTTGTGGCACCGGGCCTTTGTAAATCGCTAGAAGGTATCCATTAGGATCAACTAAGAAACTGCAAGGCACTGGTAAAGTCTCCCACAGGTCCAAGGTGGAGCGCTGCAGAATGTCCAGGGCACGGTACGTTTCGGGAGCTGCCTGAAAGGCTCGAAACGGAAAACCCAACTTTTCCAGAATGGTGTCAGCTTTCTTTCGCCCTGACTCTTGGTCGTCAGCATTGAGCGCTATCACCTCCAAGCCTGCATTGGCAAAGACTTCGGCCGACGCCGTCCACTCGGCTAATTCTGCCAGGCAAGGTCGGCAGAAGGATGCCCAGACATTGACCAACACTGGTTTCTTGCCGAGAACGATCTCTTCTTCCTGCAATGATGTCAGGGTCGGCATGGCCAGACCTTCGGGCAAAACAATACGTGCGCCGGCTTCAGGTTCGGGCAACACCATAGGTGCGGCTGCTTTTGCGAAGTCGGCGACCACTGCAGGCGGCTGCCATACCACCGCTTTCCCGGTGCCTTGAGAGAGGATGTGAAACTGATTCACGGCCACGGTCACAAACGCTTCCTGTTGCCCATTGGGCCAGCGAACCCGTACGGTCACAGGTTGTTGCGTCTGTTTGCCCAGGCCAAAGTGCATCCAGCCGCTGGACTGAGTAAGGAATCCTTCGCCGGCGCGCTTAGTTTTAATAAGAGGTTTGTCGAGCACCACTTCCACACGGGTGCCGATGGCGTCCCGGTTGACTTGTTTGCCATCGCCAATCAAGTGCAATGCCAAGAAGCCATTATCAGTCTCTACTTCGTTGCGCATGAAACGCACGCGGGGTGCGGTTCGATTCGTGATCCAAAGATCCAGGTCACCGTCGAAGTCCCAGTCGACGGAGCCTAACGCCCGCCCATCTTCTGCAAAGTCTAATCCGATGACGGACGACACATTGGCGAACTGCCCTTGACCACCATTCAAAAAGGCGCAATGACGCTCGTTGCCACTAAAGGAACGATTCTCGTGCAACAAGCGGTTCAAAGCTTGCCAGCCCTGCTGATACTTGACGACTGCTTCCTCTGAGAAGCTGTTCACCGGGCTTTGCGACACGACCTGTCGCCAATAAACACTTCACAAATCGCCAGTGTCCTGGCTGGTAATGAAACCATTGGCCACCAGTAGGTCTTGATGGCTATCGTTGTTGATATCAACAAAGGCTGAACCCCAAGCCCAGCGCCCCATGGTGACATTGGCGGTGACACTCACATCACGAAATTGACCATCACCGGTGCTTTCGAACAAACTATTACCCCGCGCATGACGTCGGAACACTCGCAAAACATCATCTTTCTGCCCCTGCTTGAACTGACGTTGGTAGGTGATGCGATTGCCTGCTGCAGAGAACATATTACTGACATACAAATCCATCTTGCCATCCAAGTTATAATCACCCCAGGCGACCGACATACCAGAAGACATGTCCTCGATTCCCAACGAACCAGCGACATCGACAAAGCGCCCGTTGTCTTGCTTGTAAAGATTGTTACGTCCATAGTCATTAGCCACGTAAAGGTCGAGATCACCATCGTTATCGTAGTCTTCCCAGCTAGCAGCGAAGCTGAAGCGGTTGTTGTTCTGTTCAAGCCCGACTAGCGGAGTCACCTCATTAAACTCCCAGTCGCCGTCATTCCGCAGCAGCATGTTGCGGCCACCGTTCTGTGCATCATGATAGGGCATGGGCTCGCCCATGGCGCCCTGGCGAATGTTATCTGCCGCAGGATTGTAGCCGCAAACGAAAAGGTCGAGGTCACCATCGCGATCATAATCTGCCGAACTGATAGAAAAAGTCTGTGCGTTGGTGCTGAGACCAAAGGCCAGCTCAAAGTGCCCTTGGCCATCGTTCTCCATCACCAGAATACGCCATTCCTGAGCCACCACCAAGTCACGGCGCCCGTCGTTGTTGACATCGATGATCAGTGCACTAGCACAGTAGTCTAACCAATCAGCACCGCTGTCGGCTGAAGCATCAGTCAAGGTACCATCGGCGTTGCGAAGGTAAAGACGGTTGGGCAATCCACCTTGCATGCAGAGATACAAGTCATCGAGCAAATCTCCGTTCACATCGCCCAGTGCCAGGCCATGATTGGCGACCACGTCTATGCCCAAGTCACGAGGGATACGGCCTCGCCAATGATCAGCGCCACGCAGGATCTGATCACGGAATGTCGTTGTCTTTCCCAACACTGCCACAGTGTGATCTTGATAAAGCGGTTTGGCTAAATAACGACTTCGTTCATAGGCCAAGACCTCGATCGACTCTAGTAATGGTGGATCCTCAGCTTGCCAGCGCAGCAGCCATTCTGCGGATACCTGCACCTTGCGGGCTTCGTGATCTTTGCCACTAGCTTCTAACAAAACGCGTGTTTCCACCATCGCGTCTTTCGGTTCCAAGCGGTAGAGCTTGAACTTCACTTTGGTGAATTCACTGGCGAAGGTTTTGCGAAAGGATTCAGCTGCGAGCCGAAAGCCTTCTTTACCCAACATAGGCGGTGCGTTGCTATCAGCTGCATTCATGCGGTGCACCACAAGGCCGCTGTCTTCAAAGACTAAATCCAGGTCGCCACCACTCCAAGCAGCGGTTTGGCAATTCGGTGCCAGCGCCAGAGGCATTGCCCCTTCACCCACGGCCAACCATTTGGCAAGAGCAATCAATTGCGTCGATGCTGCCTCATTGAAAGCTTCAGTGTCCCAGCCATCTTTGCTGGGATCGATACGATCGTAGGCATCGGCTAGAGGCCCAACATAATCGCGCTGTTCTAGGCCCGGCAAAGTGACGATTTCTTTAACAGCAGCTTCGTCCACTATCGCTGCGGTATCAGCAGTCGACAACAGATTGGCTTGAGGCTGCTCCGGGGATGCTAATTGTTGCTCCTTCTTCTCGAGCGTGTTTGTTTCGGGCACCGGCTCACCTCCACCGCAGGATGTGAGCCAGAGCAGCGAACCTAGGATTCCAAGCCATGTGAACTGCCTACGCATACTACCGTCATAAAAGGCTCGCTAGCCATAAGCAACGCAAATTCCTCACCCCGCCGGCATAAGCGTTTGCTTGCTTCTTGATCTCTTGCCTGACTCCGTCAGTATCGGTATAGCATGACTCGATTGTGGAAGTTTAGACTGATGGCGGCTGGTACCCCCACGCTAATCGGCCTGGTCATCATCACCATGTTTCTCATGAAACGCGACAACCTGGTGGTGAGCAAAGACGGCGTGACGTTCCAAGCCCCGGCCCTCTATGTGCAGGAACCTGGCCATGAGAAAACTGGACACAAATACCTCTACGACGCTCAACTTGGCTGGCGCAACATTCCCAGCTGGAAAGCGACCACCTATGGGCAGCCGCTGACGACCAATTCCAAAAACTTGCGCGACAAGGAATACTCATTCGAAAAAAAACCTGGTATCAACCGCATTTTGGTGCTCGGTGACTCGTTCGCTTGGGGGTACGGCGTCGGTGACAAGGACATCTTCACCGAAACATTAGAGAACACATTCAAGCAAAAGAAGCAGCCTTGGGAAGTGATCAATACAGGCGTCTCCGGATGGGGCACCGACCAGCAGTATCTGTTTTTCCAGAGCGAAGGCTTTCAATACGAACCTGACATTGTCGTCGTCGCGTTCTACCTAGGCAATGACCCAACCAACAACACTAACTCAGTGCAGTATGGCTTGAATAAACCACTCTTCACCGATCTGGAGTTGACTTTGGCTAACGTTCCCGTTCCCAAGCCACCCACCGATTCGAGCAAACGCCTGACTTCAAAAGTCGATAAGAACGCGCTTACTGTATGTATTCTTGAGAAACTGGCCGACCGCAGTGCCGATCTAGGCGCCAAGCTGGTGATCATGAAGTTTGGCGTATTTCAAGCACCTGACAGTCCGGCAGTGCGCAAAGCTGAGGCGCTGTTTCACGGCCATTTGACCAAGATTAAAACCAAGCTGCGTTATCTGGATCTCGATGAGGAGTTCGCCCTTCGTTCGTTCACTGCGCAGCAACTCACTGAGGGCATCGAAGACGGACATTGGAATGTGTTGGGGCACCGGATTGTCGCTGATATCTTGCTCAAATTTCTTACTGAACAGTTGTTGTTATGAAGAAAGCCAACCCCAAGAATGGCAAAAGGTCGAAAGCAGCTCAGTCCCCTTCTAAGGCTGTTGCCTCGCCGCCAAAGCCTTTTGACAAGCGCCCCTTGGTTGCCTTTACGTGTTTGTTAGTATTCACTGCTATCGCGATGCCAATCATGATCATGAAGGGTAAGCAGAAGAAGCAAGCTGAAGCCACCGCCAAAACTGCGGTCATCCCTAACGAACGTCGTAAGACGCCGGAGTACGCGGTATTCCGACCCCCAAGTTATGCCCGTAACCACTCGCTCAACCAAGAGGCGGTATTGGTCTGGGGAGGTGATCATCAGTATACGGACGGCCTTAAGAAGAACACTTCTGTGAGTAACATTACCCGTGAAGACTATGCCGGTGCTGATGCGTGCATGGAATGTCATGACGACAATTACGAGGCTTGGAGCCAGCATGGTCATCGATGGATGAATGTGTTGGCCAATAAAGAATCAGTGAAAGGTGATTTTTCTGGCGGCCCAAACGCTCGCATCATGTATCGCGATGGCTTGGGTGAGTTCTATCGTGAAGGCGAGTCCTACATGATGCGTCTGTCACGCGATGACGTGGTGCGCGAATTCAAGATTCATCGCACTTTGGGTTATCGCATTCATCAGTATTACATCGGCGTCTTGGTGAAAGGGCCAGAGTCGGCTGATGATCCATTGCGCACTTTGGATCATGTCTTGCCGTTTGGTTATGAATTGACCATGAAAAAAT
>MDTC01134596.1_pt1 | contig 13142 bp, 13 predicted proteins | sample 811181 | NCBI WGS metagenome assembly MDTC01 (sample SAMN05326644, study PRJNA326480) | marine metagenome | isolation source: seawater | place: Pacific Ocean: North | collected 2011 | reverse complement strand
CTTGGTCGTGGTCGTATCATCCACGGCGATGGTGCAATCTATCAAAGAGTTCGTTTTGATGCAGTTCTGTTCTGCATGGATGATTACGAAGTTGTCGAAGGTGCAGTTTCTGAAGTCAACGAGTTCGGTGCATTCGTTCGTATTGGCCCTATGGAAGCACTGCTTCACAAATCACAAATCATGGAAGACCAAGTCGAAGCAAATGTTGGCGCAGGAGTTATTCAAGGACGTAAAACTGAGCGAAGAATCGGTGTAGGTGACTCTGTCCGAGCACGTATTGTATCTCTCTCGCCTGACACTTCTGATCCTCGACGTTCAAAGATTGGATTGACCAGCAAGCAACCAGGACTTGGCTGCCACGACTGGCTCGAAGAAGATGGCAAGAGCGAGGTGTGATGCATGGCAAAAGTTCCCTATGTATGCAGCGAATGTCATCTTGTTCTTGAAGACGGAGTAGATATCTGTCCTCGAAATCCTGATGCCCGTGTTTCTTTAGAACACCAAGGTTACGTCATTATTATGAATCCAAATCGTTCGGAAATCGCAAAGCGATTGAAGATTGATCAACCAGGAAAGTATGCTCTAAAAGTGAGTGTTCGTTAAGGAGATGAAACTATGGATATTGTATCACGTAAAGAAAACAAATTACTCAACCGTATAGAAATTAATTTCAGTTGGCTACATGCTAAACAAGCCACGCCATCACGACAAGCTGTGATGAATCTTGTCAAGACTCTTGAACCAGGCTCGAAAGTTGAACGCATCGTCGTTAAAGAATGCAGCACTCGCTTCGGTCAGCCTCTTACCACTGGATTGGCCTTCATCTACGGTGATGAAGAATCAATGAAGGTTGAACCTGAATTTATCCACAAGAGACATGAACAATTCCGTTCGGCTCCTAAAGCACCTGCAAAGGAAGCTGCACCTGCTGAAGAAGCACCTGCTGATGAAGGAGGTGACGAGTGATGGGTGACGGTCCAAAACCTGGCGCAAAGTGGTCCAAGTATACCGTCAATGAAGACGGAACCTTGACTCGCAATGCTGAGTTCTGTCCAGACCCTGGCTGTGGCCCTGGCGTATTCCTCGCTGTTCACAAAGACCGCAAATCATGCGGCCGATGTGGCTACACTGTCAACAATGAATGAATTTTAGTTCATCAGTGAACGTATATCATTCAAGATTCCTTCGGGACTCCAATTCTCATGTGTCCAGCGAACTCGCTGCAGACCCGTCTCATCAACCAACACTAATCCGTTGGTATGCTCGATGTCGTAATACAAAGAATGACCTCTTCCCAAATCAGTGCTGTTATTCGATTCAGTGAGAACGAGTCCAATTGAGAAATCAGTCCAGACTCTTTCGATGTGTGAAAGGCTTTCGAGTGTTTCGACAGTTGTTGTCAAGTGTGGCCAAGTCACGTTGTATTCATCCATGTATTCAGTAAGTCCGAATGGTCCATCACGCCATGGATCGACCGTTATCGATATGAAACTGGTGTTGGAACGTTCTTGCTCATTCAACTGGGATTGAATCCATTTCATATCCGCAGTTGTCGTTGGACAATGATTTGGACAATTGGTATAGATGAATCCAAAGACGACAATATTTCCATCCAACACAGAGGAATTAAATCGTGAATCGTTGTTATCTTGTAAATCAAAACCACGGTAAGGCTGAGCAGGATTGACATCTTGGCCTTCGAAAATATCGACTTCCTTTGGACTCAAGCATCCAGCATTGAGCATTAGGACGGCGACGACAAAGACGAGTCTGTCCACTTCTATACCTCAGTTCCTGTTTCGATAACCACGGTAAAAAGCAGCTCCGATGATAATGAAAAGAATCCAAGTCGAGTTCCAAAGCACTGCTTGTAGATTGTTTCTCTCTTCATCCGAATCTATGAGTTCAGGCATATGTGAATACAGTGTTTGTGCTGCATTACCGCCAGGAGGGCCTCCGCCTCCGCCCCCACCACCGCCACCGCCTTGTCCGCCACCGACATCTTGGCCGGCTACATCAGCGATACCGTGGTAGCAGAGGAGGAAATAGGGGAATCCAATCATGCCGACTGTTTGTCCATTCGTATCAGTCACCATTGTAGGTGAACCCGATAGAGGAGTACTCACATAGTGATAAATTCCTTCTGGATATTCAGGTGTCGGCCCGAACCTTCCGTTACATTCGTCTAAATCACCTGAACCATCAATGTAATTCCAGTCATCGATTCCGTTGTATCCTTGATCTCCACCCTCTTGAGTTCTCTCAATTCCGTAAGAAGAAGTGATTGCTTTCAAGCTGGATTGGTCATCATTGTATCCATACATTCCATAAATCGGGTAGCCATCAAATGCCCATCCAATAATTGGACTGTGTTCATCGCTCTTAATTTTAGAAGAATCATAGTCTTCCATCGTCTCTCCGGATTCTGGTTGCCAATACACACAGTTTGCATCATAATGGTAGTGGTAACCACCTTGACCAGCAGAGTGTCCTGTGCACCATCCGAGTACAATCGGTTGTCTGTCTTCGTTGAAATAATCGAAGTGCAGTGCAACAGCGTCGCCTCCTGGACCTTCTTCAGGTCCAAAAATAGGTGCTCCATTCACCGACATCGCTACAGTTCCTCTGTCTGGGACGCATTCCCATCGACCTGCCGAAGCAGGACAATTTGTTGTATCGTGTCCTCCAGATGTGTCGTTGACTGGATTAAGTGGAAAAGTGGTCGTGAAATCTTTTTCAGGAGCACAACACCCCATTGTGCTTAAGAAATCATGGTTTGGAATACCGTTACTTTCAACGACCATCTCACCATTTTGAACAGTCACGGACACTTGACACTGGAACCAAGGCCCTGAACCTCCTCCTCCCGCACTGCTTACGCCGTTTGAGTTGGCAGTGTATCCGTTTCCATCACCATTGTAATCCTTGACCCACGGTCCGGTTCCATCCTGACAATACCATGAATCGACTGGGTCATAGGGCTCAATACCTGCACGAATGAAGGTAAGGATTTGGTCGAAATGTTGGTCATTCTCGTAAGGCAAATGGTGCGCAGCAGTTTGGCTATGCAAATCAAGCGAGCCAGTAAACTTCTGAGCAAGGGCTGGTGCGAGGTCTTTGAAAGAACCATCATTTTCACCTGAGAAAATCATTGCGGGAGTTGAAAATGGTGCTGCATCATCAATCGTATCCATGAGGCCATGATGGGTTGTTGGCAAGTAACCATTGTAGAGCATAACTCTGTCAAAGGTGTTCTGTGTGTTTGCAAGATAGACTGGAATCATTGCCGAGCCTTGTGAATAGCCAAGTAGGGCATAAAATGGCCCGTTGTCTGTAACCATTTGGTCAAGATAGGCTATGGACAAATCTGCCCAATCCGGATCCGTTGTTGGTTCACCTTTCCCGCCAGGTGGGTCTTGATACCAAACATTTCCACTTTCAGGGGTGCTGGCAAATACAAATTCAAATTCAGGTAATGCATCAACAAGGTCTTGCATTCCTTGTTGTGAGGCTAATCCCGAAGCAGAATCGCCACCTCCATGAAGTGCGAGGATTTTCATTGATGTGGGATTAGGTATGCTTGACGTGCATCCTACAGCATTGACAATCTCACCCGCCGGCGTATTGGGACATTCATCAACATCGTTGGTCACTCCATCACCATCATCGTCTTTTTGCGATGCGGAGCAGCCAGCAGTATCTACTGATTCTCCAACCGGTGTGTTGGGACATAAATCAAGAACGTTATTCACGCCATCTGAATCACCATCTTTTTGTGATTCAGCACACCCTTGGCTATCGACTGCTTCTGATGACGGTGTGTTGGGACATATGTCCATGTCATTCATGATTCCGTCGAGGTCGTCATCACTTTCTGAATCTGAACACCCGTTTGCATAAACAGGTTCACCAGCAGGTGTAGAATCACATTCATCAGCATCATCAAGCACGCCGTCACTGTCCAAGTCAGTTTCAGGTTCAGGTGGTACTGGAAGGTTGAGTCGGATTGTCGAGGTTGATTCAGAAAAGAGTCCACATGAGGCAATTAAATCACCGATGGTATTGTGGTAGGAGGTATTGACGGACATACTGTATTCACCAGTCGTAGAATTCTCGTCACCATCAATAAGACGCGCAGGACTTTGTCCAAGTGGGTGATATTCGATTGAACAGGTGGCGGGGAACCTATGTAACATCAATCCTTGGAGCGTTCCAATACTGGAATTTTCTTCTGGTTGAATCCAAAGTGTTGACAGAACGACATCTTCTTCCTGCGGTGCCTCAACAGTCAATTGGGCCATTGAGACTTCACTGCTTAAGCCGGAAGAATCTACCGCTTGAATCTGAACAAGCCATGTTCCTGGCTGTGCAAATTCGGTCAGCAGTGACCATTCTCCGTCTGTTGAGGGGCTTATGGAACGTACCCCACCTATCTCTTGGAGTGTGTTTGAATCCAAAATGATGACATTAACAGTTACAGTTGAACTCTCTTCATCGAGAATGAAACCTTCAATACTCGCATTTTGGTTATCCCAAGAGTGCGTATATTGTTCCGAATTAAACAACTGTGGTGGTTCATTTTCAGTTGGAGTTGAATCCTGTTGCTGCTCCAGATTTTGAGTGTCCTCATCATTACTGGTCTCATCGATCATGAGTACAAAACCTGAACTCACCATAAGCAGTGCCAGAACGCCACTCACAAGGAGTATTTTTGTATCCATGATTCGAATGATTCCTCAAAAGCATATAGTGCTTCGTCAATACTGAATCAGTTATTCTTCGGCTTGCGAACTGAAAGAATATGCCGATTCAGAAAATGTTCCGTTATTGAGCAGCAGCATTGTTGAATCATTGTGAACTATTATTTGCATTGGAATCTCATTGAGTGCGCTGGATTGGTGTTCAAGTTTAGAAATGCATGCTTCTTCCCTCCAACCTGCAATATGCCATGCTGCTTGCTCACTGTTCCAAAGAGCATGTTGAACTGGGCCGTTTAACTTTACAGTTTTTTGAATGCCTTGACTGTTATACCAAACGACATGTCCATTTTCGTAGCAAAGTAGGTGGTTCTCTTGACAACTGTATACTGAATCGAGGATTCCATCGAACGGGATTATTCCCGACTCCAGTAATTCACCAGTCTTAGATTGGTAGACTTTATGCCCGCCGCCTTTTGACCATACATGCAGTTGCTGTCCTTGAATCGATGAGGAAACAATGACTTCGGCGTGGGGCAATTTCTCAAGTTCAGGCCATGAAGGTTCAGGTTTTCTCCAATCCTCACCAGTGCCTTTCCCCATCGCATAGATTCCTTTTTTCCAGAGAATAAACACAAATTGCTCATTATTGGAGCAGAGAGAGAGTGGTTCTGCATCCAACACATGAGACCATATCGTCCCAGCTGGATGAAGCGCGGCATCGATTGTGGTACGAACTCTCAAATCCCCACGGTTAGGGCCATTTGCAAAAGGTTTCGACAGAGCAAATGACGCCATTCTCGCAAGCATTAATTCATGGTCGATCCATGTTGCAATCAATTGGTTATCAAGAACTGTGACCTGCTGAGCAGGGCATGGGAATGGTTTATTGACGTCTCCAACTTTCTTCATTTCCAGGTCGAGTGCTAAAAATTCACCATCTATTCCAACGGCGATATACCCTGATTCCCAAGGTAATATCTGGGCAGGGTGGAACGGTAAGGGCTCCACCATAGAATCGGACATGATGGGTGCTCACAGTGCCTCTTTGTCAATACTCGTATGTGCGAGGTATGAAATGTTGATTCCCTTAGCACGCTTTATGGGCGAAGTGCATGTGGTTCTCATCGCAGTGAGTGCTACTGATATTGCATCGACCAACCAATCCGATGCGCTCATGAAAATGGGCCAATGGGAATCTTCGGATGTGGTTGAGGGCCAACCAACCTTCAAGCGTTTGCATGCTCGAATCTGGATTCTACCTGGCAGTGTGCTTCGTGAAGACTTCCTCGCACGACGGTGGATGCATGCAACAGGCGAAATCGTTGATGAAATTATTTTCCCATCACGTCATTCAGCGGCAAGTGGCCGTCCATCTCTTACGCTTCATCCAATTGGGGTTATGCAACTCGATGAAGATGAATTGCCGCCGTATGGTGGAAAAGCCGGTGATGCTCCTCCCCCGTCAACACGTCTTGCCTCTTGGTGGCAAGAATTAATTCGAGTCTCAGAGCATTCTGATTTGGTTGAAGGTTTTGATACCTCTCTTGAAGTCACTCACCATGGCCCGTGGATTGAAGTTCCTTCGTTGTTTATCGAAGTAGGTTCGACTTCAGAAACTTGGGGTCATGAGGGTGCAGCAAGTCTTTTGGCAGATATCATTCATCGAGGTCTTGGCCTTGATGGGTCTGAAGGTTTTGGATCATGGAATCCTCAGACAGACATAGACCAACCCGTGTTGATTACCTTAGGCGGAGGTCATTATGCTCCACGTGCTAATAATCTTGGATTACAGCCAGGTCTACGTATAGGCCACATGCTTGCAACATATGCCCTTCCGTTCACTGCACCACAGATTGAAGGCGAAGAACCCCAAGGTAATTGGAAGCAGTCAATCAATGCAGCCTTTCAAGCAACAAAGCGTGCGTATCCGAATGGAAAAATTATTTTTTCGATGGACAAGAAGGCCTTCAAAGGTTGGCAGCGGCAAGCAATACGTGAACACCTCACTTTTCTTGAAGTTCCATTACTGACTTCGAAAGGAGTTCTTGCCCTCCTTGATGAGTAATCCAGCAATGCATACTGAGGTAAGCCTCAAGAGTCCCCGTCGCTGACAGCCGTTAAGGTGGGAAGATGGTGAGTTGGTTTTCCAAGACAATTGTTGCCATGACCATCCGTATGCCCAAATGGTTTGTCGGCTGGGTTTCACGAAGATATGTAGCAGGCCCTAAATTAAGTGATGCAGTTACAATCATGAAGCGTCTCTCAAAGGAAAATGCTTGTTTCACGGTCGATGTATTGGGAGAAGAGATTACGTCGCTTGAAGAGGCGCAATTCTTTTTGGATGAATATCTCGCAGTCATCGATGCAATTCGTGAAAATAATCTCGATGCGAACCTTTCGATTAAACCAACTGCATTTGGGTTACTCATCGATGAGAAAGAAGGTATGAAAAACATTGAGACATTGGTTCGCATGGCAAACGAGCACGACCTTTTCGTACGTCTGGACATGGAAGATTATCGTGTAACTACTGCTACAATTCAAGTGGTTCTGGATCTTCATAAACAGGGATTGACAAATGTTGGAACAGTCCTACAAGGTCGCCTTTTTCGAACCCTTGACGATATCAATTTCCTTGAAATTGAATTAGGCCCAGCTGCTGATTACCGAATCTGCAAAGGCATTTACCTTGAATCCGAAGAGATTGCTTACACATCATATCAAGATATTGTTGACGCAACAAATGCTTCCATAGATCGCATGCTTGCTGCCGGTTCATATTGCTCGATTGCAAGTCATGACATACCAGTCATCAATTATGCGAAATCAGCATTAGAATCGCATGGTATGGGTCCGAACATTCCTGATCCACGTCCAAATGCTGCTCCTGCTCGAAAGGCGAAAGGCCCCGGTTATGAATTTCAAATGCTTCTTGGTGTTCGTGGCCCGTTACGTCGCAAATTAGCAAAGAACGGTCATCGAACACGAGTCTATGTCCCCTACGGTGAAAAATGGTATGAGTATAGTATCCGCCGTCTTCAAGAAAATCCCACCATCGGTACACAGGTGGCAAAAGCATTCATCATGCCTTGGACGAACCGACCGTAATCAATTACGCGGTCTCTTCTGTTTGCGCTTGTTCGACGGTGTAACGCCCTTCTTGACGACTTCTTTTGGAAGAATAGGATTCGGATTGAATCCAAGTTTACCTTCTTTCCAAGCTTGTCGACGTTCCCTTGGAGTGCGAGGTGCAAAATAATCTGGATTTGGAGGTTCATGCAGATACATACGCTTGATATCACGTGCTTCAACTGTACCCCGCAATGTTCGAGCACGGCCCATGTGAATAGCACGTATACGCCAAGTTTGATCCTCGATATCAATCAAGTTTCCAGCAGTGTAGGGTGTGTCGGCAGGTACGATGAGAACATCGGAGGATGAATCTTCACCTCTCGTCATGGTAAGTTTTACTCGAACCATATCACATCGCAAGGCTGAGGCTCGAACAATGAGACTTGCTTCACAATGTTTGACGTATCGACCGTCTTTCATTTCTATTTGATTAATTGACCATAACTTTTCATCTTCTTCAAAGACATCTTCTAATTCGATTGTCTCATCAGCATCCATTTCAATTGTCTTCGTAATCGATGATGGGCCTTCTGTTAGGACAAAGGGAATACTGACAACAGGAGGCGGGCGAATATGTGCAGTGTGAACCTTTTCACATTCTTCACACTTCAGTAAATAGTCTGCACCAGTGCCTTTCGGTGTTTCTTTGAGAATGATGTGTCCTTCAACCCGGTTGCATTGTGGGCAAAGAACCGCATTCTCAAGAATAATTTCATCGTCTTCGATGAAATCTTGCTCTTCGATGTTGTCAGCCATGGACTTCCCTGTCTATGCGCTCATACTCTCCCGTTTGAAGGTACCGGCTCAGGCGCTTAAGCGAGGCTTGAAGTCATCGCGCTGAAAGGCACCTCCATGTCGGAGCAAGAGGGCGATGATTCTGAAATAGGAAAGGCCAACGTCTTAGCCCATTTATTGTCTCCAGATGATACGCGCTCGCGCGATGAGCCGGCGATTGCAACGAATATTGGAACACAATTGCAACACATGGGGTTGACCACATGGTCGATATCGATTTTGCGTCGTCTTCGTGACGCTTTGGGCAAACTGAAACCTAACTCTATTCTTGAAGTCGGCGCAGGAATTGGCCACCGTAGTGCGTGGATTTACGATTTATTTGTCACCGATGATTTACAGCCCAAGCGCTACCAATTGGTTGAAGACGGTGCCAAATTCGCTGTAATTCTACGACGATTGATGCTTCGACATGATGCGGAATCATACACTTCAATCGTCGTTGGAAATCTCGATGCATTAATTGGTGAAACAAATGCTTGGCATGCAGCATCTTCTACCGGCTTAGAAGTTGGTTCACCGCGTCTTGAATCAGGTAACGATGTCATCATTGTTGATGGGTTATCGGAAACTCGTGGCCGGAATGTAGAGGCTTTGCTTCCCTTTCTATCTGCGAGTGGAGTTCTGTTCACGGTCGAACCGGATATGCCATTGGGCAATGTCGAAGAAGATGACACGGATGGAATGCGTTTGGTAGATGGGTTCAACCAATGGATGGAATTCGTTAAATCAGCAAATGAAACGCATCACATTGCTTTCATGCCCTTATTCGGGGGCACCCTCGTAGCACTTACCAAGAAGTGATTTGATTCACGCATTTGCTCTTTCGAGCAGTTCTTTTACGTTCAACAAGCCATAGCCATAATCATCATCATGTCCACTCTGCCCCTCTTTTGGAGTCACGGATTGTTGAATCCATTCTTTGACTTGAACGGTATTTGCAGACGATGTAGAATCAATCAGTTGTGGGTTTTCTTGGAGTAAAAGAGCAAGTGCTCCAGTAACATAGACCGTTGCCGCACTTGTCCCGTCGACCATTGACCAAGTTCCTTCATAATTAACGACCGCAACTTGTTGTGCTGGAGCTACGAGTTCTGGTTTTTTGTGCGGGTCGCTACGTGGTGCAAGAAGAGGCAGTGGTAATATTCTGCCATTATTGTCTCCCGTTGAAGAACCAGTCCAGTGGTCTCCGTTTTGTGTCACACCACCTACGCAGATGACTAATCGCTCTCCACAAGGATTGGATACGTCTCCATCATCATTTTCTCCACCATCATTTCCGGCAGCAGCAACAACGAAAATACCTTGATCGATTGCATCATTTGTAGCCTCATCTGAACCTCGGTCTGAACCGATATCAAATGGAATAATATCGGGTGCACCACCAAGAGATAATGAGATGATGTGCACTTCTTTTGATACGCACCAGTCGATTGCTTCAGCAACAACAGAGTCCACTCCTGAACCATCTTCAGATAACGCCTTTGCTACGAATAAATCAACGCTCGGTGCTATTCCCTTCATCCATCCATCGGCTACAAGGATTCCAGCCATACTGGTGCCATGGCCGTGGTCGTCGTATGGTGACGCTCTGTTGTTCACGAAATCTTTCCATTCGACGAGATTAACAGATTCAAGATCGCTGTGCTGCATCATGATTCCAGAATCAACAATACATACACGAATACCATCTCCATCGGAATTTATGCCATCCAATTTTATCAAATCTGAATATATTTCTTGGGATTCAAGTGCTTGGTCGCCTGGACGATAGGATACGAGGCCATTTTCTCCTAAGACCAAGAAACCTACGTAAACCATTGCAGAAATGAGAAGTACGACGACACCGAGGGCTACCATTCTTTGTACGAGTACTAAATTCTCCTCCCTTTGAAACTCAAAGATATCTTCGGTGTAAGACTCGGTTTCTACGTCTTGTTCCACAATACCACCTTAAAATTCAACTGAATGCATGAACTGCTTCGGTGAATATTTCAGCAAAGAGTCGTGCTTCTTCCTCTGTGTTATACAAATAAGCAGAAGCACGTAGTGAACCATTGTTGTGTCCTCTTGAGTTGAACCATGAATGGACACAGTGTTGACCACTGCGAACCATGACACCTGCAGCCTCATCAAGGAGTAATGCGATATCATGTGCGGGTAGTTCATCCATTAATATCGAGCAAATACCACCGCGCTTGCTTGCATCAAGAGGGCCAATAATTTCGATGCCAGGTAAGTCTTTGATTCCATTCGTCATAATCGTGTTGAGTCTTATTTCATGCTGGTGTACTGCATCCATGTCGATTTTGGAAAGGTAATCGATTGCAGCTCCTGTGGCTATCATTCCGGAGAAGTTCCCTAAACCACCTTCAAATCGTGCGGGCGGATTTGCCCATTCGATTGAGTCGTAGGTCGACGACTTTACGGTTTGACCTCCGGATTGAATGGTTCGAAGGTCATCCAGTAATTCGTATCGACCCCACAAACCGCCCATTCCAGATGGGCCGCACATCTTGTGTATCGAGAAGGCTAGAAAATCTATGTCGAGGTCTTGAACATCGACACTCATATGTGGTGTTGATTGGGCACCATCTACACAAACCAATGCTCCATGGTCATGTGCAATTTTTGCAATTTTCTTGATGGGTATTTTGATGCCGTCAAGATTACCTACTTGACTCATAGAGACCATTTTCAATTGTGGACCAGCATCTGCACACGCTTCTTCAAAGGCTTCAATATCAAATGTATTATCAGCATTGGATTGCACTACTCGATGATCGATTCCTTGTTCTTGTTCAAGCTGTAGCCAAGGCACAAGGTTTGAGTTGTGCTCTCGATCAGTTGTCAAAACAACATCTCCTTTTGACCATGTCATCCCATGCGCCACTTGATTCAATGAGTGGGTTGCGTTTCGGGTAAACACAATTTCTCTTGCTGAATCAGCATTCAAAAATTTATGTAACTTGGTGCGAGTCTGCGTTGTTGATTGCGATATTTTAGAACCATACCGGTGAACTGAACGTCCACCACACCCCGGTGTTTTGGTGTAGTAATCGTGAATTGCTTCAACAACAGAATCCGGTTTCAATGTCACGCACGCATTATCGAGGTAAGCAGGCGCATCATCGTGCCTCAATGTCGGAAAGTCTTGACGAAGCTTTTTGAAATCCATTACCATGCCTCCACATCTGAAAGATAATCAAGAGCCGGAGCATTCATTCCACACTTTGGACATGCAAATCGTGTAGGTGTTTTTACAGAACAAAGCGGGCAAGTCGTCCCAATGAGATTTTTTGCTGAACAGCCTTCTGTAGGGCAAGGGACAATGATGTCTCCATCAGCGTTTCGAGAGATGTTAACGGGTGCCTCGCATTCAGGACATTGAGATTCATGTCCATCTTGGCTTACCCCTTTTCCATCCAGTTCAATTTGTGCGTTAATTGCAGCACGCGTTTGGACTTGAGCATCAGTTCCCAGCATACGTTGTGGATACCAGATGAGCACCATAAACAACGGAATCGATATGCTGCCTGAGAGGAGGTGCGTGGTAAAGGCGCCGATTCGCTCTCCTCCTCGTTCAGCGACAAAATGGGCTCCTGCCCATGCTGAGAGGGTAATCAAAACAAACCACAATGTGAGAATGAGTCCCCACCCTCGAAGTGAATGTTCACCCATTTCGATTTCAGTCAATCGAACATCTTCATGAACGTGATATTCTTCAATGTGATAATCTCGAGTTTCGACAACGGCCCGACCAAAGTAATAGATGAAAAACATCACGATGAGCATTGCAAGAGAGCCTTCCATCATTCCGCCAAGGCTTGCATTGACTGGGAAATCGATTTGTGTTTCATGGAAAAGAATTTGTGCAACTACAGTGATGTTCCAAAAAAACAGTAATGACAATGCATGTATGCGCATAACAGGGAATAAGCGCCAGATTTGCATTGCGAACCAACCCCATAGTATAACGGAAAGGAGCATTTGGAAATACCCCCATCCGCTTACGGAATTCAATCCTTCCCAACCTATTTTTTTGGCATCTCCTCCATCAATAATTTCTGGGGATAAAGAGCCGAGTAGAAACGCTAACACTCCAATGCCCAGTGTTGCCCAATATTCGCTGTTCCATTCACGGAGAGCCAATTTCGTTTGGAATCGCAGTTCCACTTGCATTGCATCAAGTGGTTTTGCAACAGGATGAATCTCGGAGAATGAATACAAGGGTTCAACATCCCTCAATCGAAATGGAAGAACCGAGTGGTCTTCATCTTCAATCGATGGAGCGGGTTCCTCTTCGCCCATGTGCTTGCTAGTCGCTCCTCCTTTGAATCGTTTCGGATTGAAATGCTTGGTTTGAACCTAACTTTTCATGGGTGAGCGTTAAACGGTGAAGCAAAGTCGGCGGGTTAGAAGCCGAGATCGCATAGCCTGGTATTGCGCGCGACTGGAAATCGCGTGTCCTTGTGGCACGAGAGTTCAAATCTCTCTCTCGGCGCCTATTTTGACTTG
>MDTC01211124.1_pt1 | contig 13144 bp, 5 predicted proteins | sample 811181 | NCBI WGS metagenome assembly MDTC01 (sample SAMN05326644, study PRJNA326480) | marine metagenome | isolation source: seawater | place: Pacific Ocean: North | collected 2011 | reverse complement strand
GCTTCCGAATGAAAATCTTAAAACATTTATTATCTGCCAGGTTTATGGCTGTATTACTTTTTATTATGGCTGCTGCTATTGGTACAGCTACTTTTATAGAAAATGAATATGATACAATTACTGCTAAAGAACTGGTCTACAATGCTAAGTGGTTTGAACTTGTTCTGTTACTGTTACTTCTAAATTTCATTAATAATATTAAAACTTACCAACTTCTTAAATGGAAAAAATGGTCTGTTCTTTTATTACATTTTGGTTTCATAATAGCCCTAGTTGGAGCATTTGTATCTAGGTATATTGGCTATGAAGGGGTTATGTTAGTTCAGGAAAATGACACTTCTAATCAAATTTATAGTTCCGAACCCTATTTTCAAATTAAAGTCCACAACGATAGTATTCAGTATAATGAGGAGCAACAGCATTACTTCTCAAAAGTGTTTACAAAATATCCCAAAACTAAATTTAGTTTTCCAGGTAGTGAAGATATTTCAGTGGAAGTAACAGCAAGAATCCCTAATGCCAAAAAAGAATTTTTTAAAGATGTCCCCGGAGGAAAACTATTTTTACATTTAGTATTACCTGGAAGAGAAAATTTATATTTATCATCGGGAGAAGTAGTTGTTAAACAAGGAATTCCTTATGCTTTTAACAATAATGACAGAGAAGATGCAATAAAGTTTTTTTACAACGAAGATTCACTTTTAGTTTTTGCTCCATTTGAACTCAGTAAAGTTGATATGGCTAGTCTTTCTGTTGAGGATAGACAAAGTGGGAAACAAATTGATCAAGACACACTAAGTCCTAACGTAATTCATAATATTGATGTAAGAAATTTATTATCTTTTTTAGGTACTCAAATAATGATTAGTAGCATTGAAAAGAAAGCCAAATTAGAATATGTTTCTACCGAAAATAATGATTTACCTGATGCTCTAATAACTAATGTTAAGGTTGGTAATCAAATTCAAAATGATATAATAATTGGTAAATCTGGTGTTAGAATTGTGCCATCTACTATTAAATGCGGAGGTTTGTTTTTTTCTATAGCTTATGGTCCAAAAAATATTGAAACACCCTTTGAAGTTGGACTTACAGACTTTAGATTATTGAAATATCCTGGCTCAGAAAGTCCTAGTAGCTACGAAAGTGATATCACTATAAAAGATGAATTGAATAAAGTAGATGAGTCATATAATTTATTTATGAACCATGTAGTAGACTATGGAGGATTTAGGTTTTTTCAATCTAGTTACGATTGGTCAAGTGAACAAAATAAAAAAGCAGGCTTGGACCCTGATATTACCATTTTATCTGTTAATCATGATATAATTGGAACTTGGATTACTTACTTAGGATATTTGTTATTAGCTATTGGTTTGCTAGGAACTCTTTTTAACCCATCTTCAAGGTTTATTGAAGTAAGAAAAAAAGTAATTAAAATGAGGAATAAACGAAAAAGTGCGCTTGCCATACTTTTATTACTCATTTGCTTTGGTTCTGTTACAGCTACCGATAGCACTCTTAAATATAAGCCTGTTCCAGTAAATCAAGCAGATTCATTGGGAATATTATTAGTTCAAACTTTTGAAGGTAGAATTCAGCCTACTCATACACTTGCTTATGATGTATTTCACAAGATTTCAAAACAAAATAGTTTCACGACTTCAGATGGTCATGAGATGGTTCCAATGCAAATTTTAATGGATATGATGATCGATCAAAATTATTGGTTTAATCAAAAAATGATCTATATAAAAAAGGGAACCGGCGTTGGAGACTCTCTTGGAATTAGTGGAAAATATGCTTCAGTAAAAGATTTCTATAATGAGATTGGTTCTGAAAAGCTCGAAAAACAATTAAAAATATCATTTGCAAAAAAAGATATTGAAAAAAATGTATTTGACAAAGAAGTTATTAAAGCCAATGAGAGAATGAATATAGTATTACAAGCTATGAATGGGGAGGTTTTAAAGATTTTCCCTAGGTTGAATGATGAAACAGATAAATGGGTAAATTGGAAAAATCCTTATTGTGATTTATCAATTGATTCAACAGATGAATACCTATCTAAAATTTCTCTTTCAAGAGTTTTCCGTTCTTATCTTTTTGATTTAGTTGAGGCAAAAAAAAGTGGAGATTTTACTAAGGCTCAATCTCTTTTAAACTTTATCAAGGGTTATCAAATTAGGTCTTCAAAAAAAGATCTTTTGCTAACTAGAAAGCAGATAGATAGAGAGATTTCCTATAATCAGTCCAACTTATTTATGCGTGTTAAGGATTATTATGGATATCTTTCTTTATTTCTATTGATATTTGCTTTTTGGAGTGCGCTAATGTCTAATAAGCAAAGTCTTTTATATAAACCAGTTAATCTCATTCTTTGGTTATTGATTGGTTTACTTATTGTGGTATTTTGCATGCATACCTATTCTTTAATTATTCGTTGGATCATTACTGGCCATGCGCCATGGAGTAACGGTTTTGAAGCCCTAACTTTTATTGCATGGGGAGGAGTTTTAGCTGGATTTTTATTTATTAGAAGTTCTAAAATCACCTTAGCAGGAACCTCCTTACTTGCTTTTTTTACCTTAATGACTGCAGGTCATAGTAGTTTTGACCCTCAATTAACTGATTTGCAGCCCGTTCTTAAGTCTTATTGGTTGGTAATACACGTTGCATGCATTACTATAAGTTACGGCTTCTTAGGCCTTGGATTTATATTAGGACTTATTAATACTGTAAATTATTTATTTTTAAAAAAGAGTAATAAAAACTTAAAGATGATTATTACAGAGTTAACACATGTTAATGAAATGACGCTTACAATTGGGCTTGCTTTAGCAACAATTGGTACATTTCTTGGTGGTATTTGGGCTAATGAGTCGTGGGGCAGATATTGGGGATGGGATGCTAAAGAAACGTGGGCTTTAGTAATTGTTCTTACCTATGCCATTGTTTTACATTTTAGATTAATTCCAGGTTTAAAAAGTAAATTTACATTTAACGTGGCTTCTGTATTTGCTTTTTCCAGTGTTTTAATGACTTTTATTGGTGTAAATTATTATTTATCTAAAGGATTACATAGTTATGCTAGGGGGGAAACTCCAGTATTTCCATTCTGGGCTTGGGTTTTAATAGCCTCTATCATAGCAATTACATTAGCAGCTTGGTTTAACAAGCGAAGATTAAAGTCGGCTTAACCAATAGGAAATCTTGCTGTAGCTGTAGTGCTTAAATCTGTGAATTTTTTTTCTTTTTCCATAAAATATCCACTCATAGCTATCATAGCTGCATTATCTGTGCAATAACTTATTTTCGGAACAAAAGTGTTACAGTTTTTAATTTTTCCGAATTTCTCAAACTCATTTCTTAGTTTTGAATTAGCTGAAACTCCTCCTGCTAATGCAATATCATTACAAGGGTATTTTTCTATTGCTTTTTCCAGTACTTTTAGTAGGTACTTTACTAAATGAGATTGATAGGAAGCACAAATATCATTTATGTTGTTTTGGATGAAAAGTGGATTGTTTTGAGTTTCTTTTTTAATGAAATTAAGAAATTGAGTTTTAAGTCCGCTAAAACTGTAATCAAAATTTCCTACTTTTGGATATGTAAATTCAAACTTTTTTTCATCTCCAAGGGCGGCTAATTTGTCAATTTCAGGACCAGCAGGATATCCTAAACCCAAGATTTTTCCAGCTTTGTCAAAAGCTTCTCCTACTGCATCGTCAATAGTAGTTCCTATTACTTTCATTTCAAGAGGAGCCGTAATATATACCAATTGGGTGTGACCTCCAGAAATTGTTAAACAAACAAAAGGAAAATTAGGAGTTTTAAATACTTCTTTTTTTTCTTGAATAAAGTGCGCATGAATATGAGCCTTCATATGATTCACTTCAATCAAAGGAGTATTTAAGGATAAGCTTAGAGATTTAGCAAATGAAGTACCAACTAGTAATGAACCTAAAAGCCCTGGTCCTTTGGTAAATGCTATACTTGTTATATTTGAAATATCAATTTTTGCTTTTTTAAGTGCTGCAGAAACAACAGGAATAATATTTTCTTGATGAGCTCTTGACGCAAGTTCAGGGACAACTCCTCCATATTTTTCATGTACTGATTGATTAGCTGTAATATTTGAATAAACAACCCCATTAATTAATACAGCAGCAGATGTATCGTCACAACTGGATTCTATCCCAAGAATGATACTATCTTTGTGGTTATTCATAACAAATTATTGAAAGTAAATTTCAAAAATACCATTTCCATTTTAATAAGATTGATTTTTAATCTATTAGAATTTTCAATAATAATTATAATTCTATTTCTTTTTTTAATCAGATCTTCATTTATACAAAATAGTATAACTAGAGAATTTACACAATTTTTAAATTCAGAATTATCTTCTGAAATAGCTGTAAAAGAAGTGTCTTTAAAAAGCTTCAAGTACTTTCAATTAAACGAATTATTCATTCCAGATCAAAATGGTGACACTATTTTATTTGTCCCTAAAGTTTTTGTAAATGTTGGAAAAATTAATTGGATAAATCGGGAATTTCATTTCAATGAGTTAGTGCTGGAAGATGGTCAAATAAATATTCACAAAAATAAAGGAAGTAAGAAATATGAGTTTCAATATTTACTCCATTCATTTGAGAAAAACCAAAGAAAAGGTAAGAAATATGAAATTAAAATAGACGAAATTAATTTAATAAAAACCAGTTTTAGTCATCAAGATTTTAATCATAAAAATAAGTCAAAATTAGTTGATATTCAGCATTTTAAATCATTTAATATAAATCTTTCATTAAATAATTTATTATTAAATAATAAGGCTATTTATACTACCGTAAATGATTTAAATTTTAAAACTGATTATGGATTAGAGTTATCAAAACTAAATGGAGAATTTTATTTGGATTCTAATATTCTAAAAGCTAATAATATTAAATTAAGCACTATAAATAGTGAATTAGAGACTCAAGAAATAAATTTAAATTTTAATAATTCTAATACTTCTAATTTTGAACTTTATAATGTCAAAGAAATAAAATCGATTATTTCAGCTGTAGATTTTAACTTGTTTTCGAACATCAAAATAGATTCATTTCTTAAAATAAGTGTTAACAGTAATTTGTCAGCTTCAAACAATGAATTTTATTTTGAAGATCTTTCTATACAATATTTAAATTCTAATTTAAAGGGTGATTTAAACATTGAGAATTGGAATAACAGCCTTGCTAATAATTATAGATTTGATATTAAATCTGATCAATTCTATACAAGTGATTTATTTTCTTTAGAATCAATTAAGAGTTTTAGAATTCCTCCTATCATAAAAAATAAATTTCAAAAAATTAATGATTTTGAATTTTCATTTTCAGGAAATGGAAATAAAATTAATTCTTCATCAGAATTTAAATTTAATTCATCTATAGGAAAAATTTATGGATCTTTAAATTTATTGAAAAATGAAAGTGAAGAAATTTCTTACGATGTTAATCTAGATGCGGAGAATTTTTCAGGAAATCTAGTATTCGAAGAACTTAATGTAGCAAATTTTAATGCACATTTTCAAATAAATGGTAAAGGACTTTATAAAGATGATATTGATTTAGAAATCAATGGTTTCTTTTCAGATTTCATCATTAATGAATATCGATATGATGATGTAGCTCTTTCTGGTTCTTTCAAAAATAAAGCTTTTATTGGGGAATTAAAGCTCACTGACAAAGCCATTGAGTTAGATTTTAATGGTCATATAGATTTGAATGTTCAACCTTTAGAATTTGATTTCGCATTAAATTTAAAAAATACCAATCTTTATCAATTAGGAATTACTTCCAACCGCCCGAGCAGTAAAATTTTCTTTAATTCTCATTTTAGTGGTTTTGGTAATGATTGGAAAGACTTTACAGGTTATGTAAATGTTGATGATATTATGTTTGTTAATGAAGAGAAAGTATATGATTTAGGATCTATTCAATTTGATTCTCAAACAAATGATTACAGTCATTCTATGAATTTTATTTCAAATTTATTAACACTAAATATTGTTGGAGACTTTAAATTCGACCAGCTATATAATAATATTCAATATTCTATTTCTAAATTATCTCCAAACTTATTTCCAAATATTAATTCTGATGAAAAAAGACAGTCATTTAAGTTAGATTTTAAAATTCATGACTTTGACATATTATCAAATTTATTCTTTCCTAATTTTAAAATTTCAGAAAATTCAAAAGGACAATTTATTTTCAATGATAGGAACAATATCTTTAATCTAAATTTTGACGCTAATAAAATAGAATATGAAGGTATAGATTTTCATAATATTTCGCTAAAGACTTTCTCTGGCAATATAACTGAAAAAGACAGTAATTATAATTGTATTATTTCAATAGACAGTTTAAAGGGTTATAATTTTGCACTTAATGAACGTATTGATGTCAAAACGCTATTTACAAATAATAAAATAATTTCAGAAGTTAATTGGTTAAATAAAGATTCCTTAAGTCTTGGTGAAATAAGGGGAGATGTTGACATTGTTAATGACAACATTTTCAATATAAATGTACGTGGATTTAATTTATACGATTCTTTAATAGGTAGTTGGAATATTGCTAAAGAATCTCAAATTAATTTTATTGAGGGCAAATTTAAAGTTGATACCATTAATTTTGTCAATGATCAGCAACTTATAAGTTTTTATGGAAATATTGGTTCAGAATTAAGCGATAGTTTCAACGTAGATTTAAAAAAATTCCAATTAAAAAATATTCCAATCTACCTTGATTTTAAAAATGAAAATAGTGATTTAAGTGGATTAGTAAACTCCAATATTTGCTTTCAATCACTATTAAATAATGTTCAATTTTCAACTACTTTAGACGTTAAAAATATCAACTACAATAATTTTGAACTTGGGGATTTAAAGTTCTCTTCTATTTGGGATGATTTTTCTAAAAAATTTATTCTTGATGGAGAATTAATTAATGAATTTAATGAACAAGAAATTAATTTAATAAATGCCTCCTTTTCACCAGAAAATGTTTCTGATAACAGGTTAGGTGGTTGGGTGTCACTAAACAATACTAATATTGATTTTTTAAATCCTTTTCTTCCTAATGAATTTCTTTCAGATTTAAAAGGGTTTATTAGTGGAGATCTCTCTTTAAAAGGAACTTGGTCACAACCTCAATTTAATGGGATTTTAAATTTTAATCATTTAGAACTAAAGCTGAGTGAATACAATTCATTATTCAATATTGAAGGAAAGTTATTAGTTTCAGATGACAAAGTAGAGATATTAAATGCTTCTATTTATGATGAATTAAATGTTTCTGGTATGATTCAAGGAAGTTATCATCACAATAATTTTTCCAGATATTCAATCGAAGTAGGAATGGATTTTGATAAACCTATGATGATAATGAATAATACCTATTCTGAAAATCCTTATTACTATGGTAAAGCATTTATGACTGGAATTACTAAAATAAAATACGATAGTATTAATGATTTATCTATTAAAGTAAATGCCAAAACAGCGAAAAATACAGATTTGTTTATTCCAATATATGGTGATCAAGAAGTAGTTCTTCATGATTTTATTTCTTTTAAAAAGATCGATTCAAGTAACTTAAATAAATTCGTCCCTAAAGCCTATTCTAAAGAGAAACTTGATGTAGATATAGCGTTAGAAATAACAGACGAAGCAGAAGTTATGTTAATTTTTGATGATCTTGTAGGAGACGCAATGAAATCAACAGGAGAGGGCCATATTCAACTTAACATAGATCAAAATTATGATGTTTCCATGTATGGTAATTATGTAATTAATAATGGTGAATATGTTTTTGCCTTAAAAGAATTTATAAATAAAAAATTCACTCTCAATAAAGGAGGTGAAATTACTTGGCTAGGAGATCCTTATAATGCTAAGATTGATCTAAGTGCAAAATATTCTTTAAGAACAAGTTTATCCAACCTTGTCATAGAGGAAGAAAAAGTAAATTGGAAACATAAAAGTTTAGTAGACGTTTACATAAATTTAGAAAATGATCTAATGAATCCAGATGTTAAATTTAACATTGATTTTCCTAGAATAAATGAATCTGACAAAACTATTTTTGAGAATGCACTTTCTAATAGTGAAGAAATGAATAAGCAAGTCTTTTCACTTTTAATTCTCAATCAATTTATTACATCAAATCACCTTAATTTTGGAAATAACGGTAATATATATGATATATCTAGTAGTGAAGTTTTATCTAATCAATTAGGAAACATGATTTCTTCTTTCACTGATGAGTTTGATATAGGTTTTGACTATTCTCTAGGAAATCCTATAACAAATGATAAATTAACTGTTGCTATGTCCACTCAACAATTTAATGATAGATTAAGTATTCAGACTAACTTAGGGATGTCTCAATCCAATAATTTAACTCAAAACCCCAACACTTTTATTGGTGATGTTAATATAGAATATAAACTTAATGACATAGGAAATGTTAGAATACATGCCTACAATGAGTCAAATGAATATGATTTATCTAATCAAAATCAATCAAATTACACTCAGGGTATAGGAGTGTTTTATAAACAAAGTTTTAATTCTTTGGGAGAGTTATTTTGTGAAATGGCTAATTTATTCAGATCAAAAGGAAATAAATGTAATAATTGTCAAGACTCTGAGTTAAGAAAAAATAGAAAGTAGTTTTTATTTTAAGAAACCTTTTAGTTGCAAAAAAAGACTAGATTTCTATCATTTACTAGTACTAATTCTCTTTTAATCATATTTCTTAAGATACCATTGAAAAGATCTTTGTTAATTAAACTTTTCAATTGATTATATAAATAATTAGGTGATTTTGGTTCGTAATTTACCAATATCAAAATCGCATTTTCAATAACATGAACTGGATTATTTTTTTCATTTAACCCTATTTGGCAATTATCACAATAATTGCATTTCTCTGTCATTAGTTCTCCAAAATAATTGAGCATGAAAATATTTCTACATGCTGTTTTAGAATTTATAAAGTCAATAATTGCTTGATTCTTTTTAGAGGCAGTGTTTCTTAATTGAATGTATTTTTTTGAAAGATTTAATTTACTTATATCTGGTCTTGGTACTGAAAACTGTATTAAGTTATTAGATTTTTTTTTGTCGTAAACTATTATATTTTGTTCTTGTAGTTGATCAAGTAAATGAATTGTTTTTACAATGTCTAGATTTAATCTTTTAGATATTATATTTTCACTGATGGCAACAAGTTGATCCATTATATTAGAATAGCTTCTAATGAGAATATCTATTATTTTTTCAAATTTCAGATAAGATTTTAAAAATCTATTTAAGTTTTGAATAGGAGCAGTAATCTTTATTTTTGAATGTTGATATTCATTTAATTCTTTAATGAACTCTTCCTTAATTAAATATTTTATGCAACTATTTGTATCAGCTCTAGATAGTTTAACTTTTTGAGCAACAACGTCTAAATCTAGTTCATAGTTTTCTTCAGAACTATACCCAATGCCAATTTGATGAATATTAGAAACAGTTTGAAATACATTTTTAATCTTTTCTAAATTTGGATAGCTATTTTGACATCTTTTTTTTAGATTTTCTTCATCTGTATTTGATTTTAATATGAACGAATAAGAGGTTTTACCATCTCTACCAGCTCTACCAGATTCTTGATAGAATGATTCAATTGTATCAGAAATATCGAAATGGATAACAGTTCTTACATCAGATTTGTCAATTCCCATTCCAAATGCGCTAGTAGCAACCATAATATCAAATTCATTATCAATCCATTTCTTTTGTTTAATAATTCTATCTTCAAAGTTTAGTCCCCCATGATAAAATTCACTTTTAAATTTATTTCTATTTAATAATTTGGATAATTGCTCTGTTTTATTTCTTGTTTTAGTGTAAATGATAGAACATTCTTTTTTAATAATTTTTAATAAAACTGTTTCCTTATCAATAGCATCTATAATTTTATATTTAATATTTTTTCTTAAGTATGATTTTTTAATAACATTATTATTTTTAAATAATAATTGATTTTGAATATCATTAATTACATTTTTTGTAGCACTTGCAGTGAGTGCAATAAATGATAAATTAGGTTGCCATTGTCTTAAAATTGAAATAGTTCTATAATCTGGACGAAAATCATTACCCCATTCTGAAATACAATGTGCCTCGTCTATTGCTATAAAACTTAATTTCATTTTTTTAAATCTCTCTTCAAATAATTTACTTTTTATTCGTTCTGGAGATATGTAGAGAATTTTAATTGATCCATAAATAACATTATCTAATATTCTGTCAATGTCTCTATAGCTATGAGAAGAATTTAAATAGGTTGCTTCAATACCTTTTTTTTGTAGTTGATTAACTTGGTCTTCCATTAAAGCAATAAGAGGAGATATAACCAAACAGGTCCCTTCTAGAATAATTGCTGGAAGTTGATAACATAAAGATTTTCCTCCTCCAGTTGGTAATAAAGCTAAAATATCTTTTTTCTGAAGTACATTTTCTATAATTTCTCCCTGAGATTCCCTAAACTCTTTAAAACCCCAATATTTTCGTAAGATCTTTAATTTCAAATCATTATTTACGAAATTCATTCTTTTCTATATGTCAGATTAATTTTACTACTTTTGCAAGAAATTATTTCATTCTATATAAATGAAAGTTGAAACTCTTCAAACCAATATTCAATTAACAAAAAATAGCAGATTACCACAAGTAAACTGGAATAAATTACCTTTTGGTAAACTATTTTCTGATCATATGTTTACCATGGATTATTCAAATGGAAAGTGGTCAGATATGTCTATTGTTCCTTACGGAAACATTAGCCTTTCTCCAGCTAATTCTGCTTTACATTATGGACAAAGCTGCTTCGAGGGCATGAAAGCACATAGAAATATTAATGGAGATATTGCATTATTCAGGCCATTTGAAAATGCTAAAAGATTTAATCAATCTAATAATAGGATGTGTATGCCTGAAATAGATGAGAAATTATTTGTTAATGCCATTATGGAATTATTAGCACTCGACCACCAATGGGTTCCAGAAAATTTAAATCATTCACTTTATATAAGACCTTTTATTTTTGCCACTGATCCCTACATTGGAATTAAACCTTCTGAAAATTATAAGTTTATGATTTTCACTTGCCCTGTTGGGGCTTATTATTCTGAGCCTGTTTCAGTAAAGATAGAAACTAATTTTTCTAGAGCTGTTCAAGGCGGTACTGGTTCAGCAAAAGCTGCAGGTAATTATGCAGCTGCTTTATATCCTGCAATGTTAGCAGCAGAAGAAGGATTTAGACAATTAATTTGGACGGATGCTATTGAACATAAATATATTGAAGAAGCAGGAACTATGAATGTTATTTTTATTATTAATAATGTTTTAGTTACCCCAGTATCAGGTGATACTATTTTGAATGGTATTACTAAGAAAAGTGTATTAGAAATCGCTAAAGACTGGGGAATCGAGGTTCAAGAAAGAAAAATTGATGTTGATGAAATTTTAAATGCCCTCAAGAGCGGTAGTCTAACCGAAGCTTTCGGTGCTGGAACAGCTGCTACAATTGCACCAATTTCTAAAATTTCATTAAATGGAGAAAATTTTATAATTCCTGAATCTAGAACTGATCATTTCCACGTTAAAGTATTAGATTATTTATCAAAATATAAGAGGGGAGAGGTTCAAGATAAATTTAATTGGCTAGAAGTTATAAATTGAATTAATATTTCAATTAATATTTTCTATGATCAAGGCTGAAGCTCCTCCGCCACCATTACATATGCCTGCAACTCCAATTTTACCTTTATTTTGTTTAAGAACATTTATTAATGTAACCACAATTCTACTTCCACTAGAACCTAAAGGGTGACCAAGTGCAACAGCTCCACCATTTACATCTACTTTGCTAGGGTCAATTTCAAGTAGCTTTGAATTAACAATCCCTACGACAGAAAAAGCTTCATTTAATTCCCAAAAGTCTATGTCTTCTGTCTTTAAATTAGATTTTTCCAAAGCTTTATTAATAGCCTTTGTAGGAGATGTTGTAAACCATTTAGGTTCTTGAGATGCATCTGCATAACTTATTATTTTTGCAACTGGTTTTAAATTTAATTCATTCGCTTTTTCCATACTCATTAAAATTACAGCAGATGCACCATCATTTAAAGTAGATGCATTAGCTGCAGTTACTGTTCCATCAGTTGAGAAGACTGGTTTCAATTTTGGTAATTTTTCTAATTTTACATTTTTATATTCTTCATCTTCCTTAATGACAATATCATCCCCTTTTCTTTGAGGAACATTGACCTCTACAATTTCATTTTCAAATAATCCACTTTTAATTGCATCACTTGCTTTTTTATAAGATTGAATAGCAAAATCATCTTGTTCTTCTCTAGTTATATTATATTCCTTAGCACACTCATCAGCACAACTTCCCATATGTACTTTGTTGTATACATCAGTTAATCCATCTTTCACCATTCCGTCTGTAAGATTAATATCTCCAAGTTTCTTTGCTTTTCTTGCATTATAATAATGAGGAACCATGGACATGTTTTCCATTCCACCTGCTACTACAATTTCTGAATCACCACATTTTATGCTCTGAGCAGCTAAAAAAATTGCTTTCATTCCAGATGCACAAACTTTGTTGATAGTTGTGCAAGGAGTATTTTCATTGATTCCAGCAAAAATAGCTGCTTGTCTAGATGGGGCTTGACCTAAATTTGCCTGTAGAACATTACCCATAAAAACCTCATCAACTAAATTAGAATCTAAATCAATTGATTCCAAAGCACCTTTAATAGCAATAGCACCAAGCTTTGTTGCAGGAACTGTTGACAGAGATCCACCAAAACTTCCCATTGGGGTTCTTTTAGCGGCAACAATTACAATTTCTTTCATCCTATAAATTTACCTTTATTTTTCTTTTTATAATTAAATAAAATTAATTAATGATATTAAAAATTGGAGGATTATAAAAATTGTTCAATTCAAAAACTATGTTATTTTTGCATACATTATTGGAGAGGTGGCAGAGTGGTAATGCAACAGCCTGCTAAGCTGTCAACG
>MDTC01214324.1_pt1 | contig 13145 bp, 12 predicted proteins | sample 811181 | NCBI WGS metagenome assembly MDTC01 (sample SAMN05326644, study PRJNA326480) | marine metagenome | isolation source: seawater | place: Pacific Ocean: North | collected 2011 | reverse complement strand
CAGTTGACAAGATTCAGTATCACCTCGGAAGGCTGACTCAATTTTATAAATCTGATAATGCTGCAAATAGGAATGTGAAAAAAATTCATAAAGGGTTTGTAAATAGTAATGCGGAACAGATTATCGATTTTGGCCTTCATGAGTTTTTAACAAAATTTATTGATGATATGTCAACTACTTATTCAGATTTAGAGGAAGTATATTTTTTAGGCACCGACAGATGATAATAAATATTAATTATGAAACTTCTTATGTGTTTTCGTCTAAAGTACCTAGACTCGTCCAAAGTATTATGCTTTATCCAACAGAGTGTTTAAATCAAAAAGTTATTAGTTGTGATATTGTTACATCGAAAGGCGAGTTAGTTGAAGTCCCAAAGGATGCGCTTGGGCACAGGCTCTTCAATATCTATAATAAAAATATATCTGAGCCACAGACTATTTCTATGAAATGTACAGTTGAAACTAAAGACTTTTTTGGGCTGATGAAAGGGCTTAGTGAGTCTATTCATCCAGACTGTTTTCTTAGACAGACAAAATTAACTGAACCAGATAAGAAAATATTAAATCTTGTGAAAAAAAAAGTTGTGAAAAGCTCCGTAGATTTCTGCCATTACCTAAACCACTGTGTATCAAGTTCCATTAAATATTTATCCGGGACTACTGATATATATACTTCCGCAGTAGATGCTATCTCTCAAGGGTCAGGTGTTTGTCAGGATTTTTCACATATCCTAGTAGGCTTAGCACGATTTCATGGTTACCCAGCGAGATATGTTAATGGTTTTATGTTGGATGATACTGATTTAGCTTCAAATGACACTCACGCATGGGCAGAGATATTCATTGCAAACTTAGGCTGGGTGGGATTTGATCCATGTCATAGCAAGTGCGTAGATGATAGATATGTTCGCGTTGGATGTGGTTATGACTTCTCATTCACTTCGATGATAAAAGGTGTCAAAACTAATTATAACGGAACAGAATTACTAAACCATCAATTGTCTGTTCAAGCTCAAACCTCTCAATAAGAAGATTATCTCTAAATAATTTTAAATTCGGATATCAGATTAGGTACTGATATAGTTCGTAGACAGTCCAAGACGACTAGAAACTGAACGTTTGTTGCACCCAACCTCATGGAAATAACGCTTACATACTTTGACTAAAAATATTATATCTCATTAAAATTATAATCTAGGTAATCATGTAGTATCATAGCTTTATGAGATTTTTTATTTTGCTATTTTGTGCTTTACACTTTTCAAGCATATTAGCTCACAGTTATGACGCTAATGAGAACCCAAAAGTATTTTTCATAAAACCCTTAAACGGTGATACTGTCTCCAATCCTATAAATGTAAGATTTGGAGCCAAAGGCATAAACATTGTTCCTGCTGGTGTTGATCTACCAATGTCAGGACATCACCATCTTTTGATAAATGTTGATAAGATTCCTAATCTAAAAATGCCAATCCCTGCAGATAATAACCATCTCCATTTTGGAAAGGGGCAAAGTGAGGTAGAGCTAAACTTACCTAAAGGCAAACACACTCTTCAACTTTTGATTGGTAATCATTTACATATTCCGCACAGCAAACCAATTATTTCAGAAAAAATAGAAATAAGTGTCGAGTAACAAAAAGAGTATCTAAGTAAGTCGGGTATGTGTTTGAGCACGGATATCGTTCGTTGGTGTCATGAGAGAACATAAACTCAATGTTTGTTTAGCACGACCCATTTTTATTACTTTAAAAAAATGTTACATTTAGACACCTGGAGTATCTATTGCAAAATAAAAATCATAACAGTACTGAAGAAATTCATATATTTGATTTCTTGAAATTGGTATGGAAAAGCAAAGGATTGATAATATTTTCCATTATTTTTACATTATCAATTAGCTACTACTTCGTCGCACTACAAGATGATAAATATGAATCAAAGTTAAACTATGAAATATACTTAGATCCACCATTTTATCCAGAGGATAAAATTTACAAGGACTTCAAAAAAATATTTTTTTCAAAAAAATCTTTCGATGACTGGGATAGAGATAATAAAAATAATATTTCCTTTGATGTTTTGACAGGTGGAAAACCTGAAATAAACTTCTTATCAACTAAAAAAAATAACTACATTTCTATAGCTTCCTCTGATCAACAGTTTTTAGATTATCTATATGACTACTCTAATCATGTAAATGACACTTTGACTGATCAATATGCCTCTAGAGCTAGACTTGAGATAAAAATGATAAAATCACTATACAGAAGCTTTGGTGTTCCAGGCAGCAATAACTATAACCAGATTCTAACCCTGGATAGATATATTAGTGCAGTTGATGATGGGTCAAAAACGCTGACTATTAAATTTCCAACCCCTCCTGTAAGTGGTAAGACAAAACCTATAATTATTTATCTAATATCTATTATCTTTGGACTTGTAATTGGCATAGCCTTTATCTTTGTTCGAGAAGAAATAAATAAATACAGAATGAGCTAAAAATACTTTGCTTGAAGGTTTTTTATTAAGAATTATAAAGACACATCAGTCAATAATGTATTATTAAGATATAATGAAAGTTGTTAATAGCTAAAGAGATTTAATAAATTTTACGAGTAGTATGAGAATAGTAGTTGTGAGCGGAGGTTTTGACCCGATACATTCTGGCCATATTGATTACATCAAGTCGGCCAGAAAACTCGGAGACAAAGTTGTGGTTGCCTTGAACAGTGATAATTGGCTCAAGCGAAAAAAAGGATCTTTCTTTATGCCTTTCCATGAACGGAAGGTGATTCTTGAACAAATGTCTTCAGTAGATCAAGTTATTGATTTTATTGATGATGATATTGGTAGTGCACTGAATGCATTGAAAAAAATCAAAAAACTCTATCCCAATGATAGTATAGCCTTTGCTAATGGAGGCGATAGAAATAAAAACAATATTCCTGAGATGAGTCTTGATGGTATTGATTTCTTATTTAATGTAGGAGGCGAAGATAAAAAAAACTCGTCATCTTGGATTCTCAAAAAGTGGAAATATTATCATGAAAAAAGAGCGTGGGGATCATTTTATAATTTGTTTGAAGAAGAACACGTAAAAGTAAAAGAGCTTATTGTCAATCCAGGTAAAGAAATGGGTTTTCAAAGACATTTTAAGAGAAACGAAATATGGATGGTCAGCAAAGGTTCATGTACTGTCAACTATAGTGAAACTAGCCCTGACAATAAACAAAGTATTAAGTTAGATAAATTTGATCATTACCTCGTTCCACTAGGTCAATGGCATCAAATTACAAATCCGTCAGATGATGTTTGTCATTTAATTGAGATACAGTATGGTGAAGCTTGTATTGAAGAAGACATTGAGAGAATTATCTCATCAACTAATAAAATTAGGCAGAAGCTATGAAAATTCTAGTTACTGGCTCAGCAGGCTTTATTGGGTCAGCACTTACTTTAAGACTTCTAGCCAGAGGGGACGAGGTTATTGGAATAGATAATCACAATGACTACTATGATCCTAAACTTAAAGCAGCACGCCTCAAACGTCATATTGATCATCCAAACTATACTCATGTTAAATTAAACATAGAGGATCGTATCCAAATATCTAAACTTTTTATGGAACACAATTTTCAATATGTGGCGCACCTAGCTGCACAGGCGGGAGTAAGATATTCAATTGAAGAGCCAAACACTTACATAGATACAAATATTGTGGGTTTTGCTAACGTTTTGGAAGGGTGTAGACGACATGATATCAAGCACTTTGTTTATGCATCATCTAGTTCCACTTATGGTCTAAATACTAAACAACCATATTCTACACATGAATCAGCTAATCATCCGATAAGTCTGTACGCTGCAACGAAAAGAGCAAATGAGCTCATGGCACATAGTTATAGTCATTTATATAATATTCCTACTACAGGTCTGAGATTTTTCACTGTCTATGGTCCTTTTGATAGACCTGATATGGCATTACAAAAGTTTGCAAATGCAATCATTAAAGGAGAGTTGATCAATGTTTTTAATTTTGGGAAACACAAGAGGGATTTTACATATATTGATGACATTGTTGAAGGGGTGATAAGAGTGTTAGATAAACCTGCAAGTTCAGACCAAAATTGGAATAGCGCTAATCCAGATCCTGCAACATCTAGCGCACCTTATAGACTCTATAACATAGGTAACAATAATCCAATAATCTTGATGGATTATATAGATGCCCTTGAGTCGTCTTTAGGAAAAGTTGGAAATAAAAGACTTCTTCCAATACAATCAGGGGACGTTCCAGACACATATGCTGATGTAGATGATTTAGTTGAAGAATTTGATTTTAAGCCAAGTATGAGCCTAGAGCAGGGCATAGATAATTTTGTTAGATGGTTTAAGGAGTATTATCATATAAATATCTAAGATATTTAAATTGGTGTAGACACTGATGTTAAGACATATTCAACAATTATTTAGCCTTCTTACTCCAAAGCAACGCAGACAATATCTTGTATTACAACTCCTAGTGGTAGCAATGGCAATTGTCGAGATTGTTGGGATAGTCTCGATTCTGCCATTTATGGCACTAGTAGGTGATATGTCGTTGATCGACAAAGAAGCGAATTTGTCCTACTTATATCAGCTAAGTGGCTCTAGCTCTGAATCGCAGTTCATTCTTATATTAGGTATCGGAGTCCTAGCCATGCTATTCATCTCTGCTTCAGTTTCAATGTTTACAATTTGGAAATTATCCATGTTTGCAAATAGAATAGGTGTAGAAATCTCTGGGAGTTTATACACTTACTATTTGAGACAAAATTGGCTTTTTCATACTACTATCAGCAGCGCACAATTAACAAAAAAAATTGCCACAGAGACCCAAAGAGTAACTCAAGGTGTACTTGTACCACTTATGCATATGAATGCAAAAGGTGTTCTAGCAATATTATTAAGCCTAACGCTTTTTGCTTATGACCCTATAGTTGCATTAATAGGCTTGATAATTTTTTCTTTAGCTTATATAACACTTTACACTTTTGTAAGATCAAAGCTTCATAAAAATGGCTTAGCGATATCCGAGATGAACGAGAAGCGTTTTCGTCTAAAAAATGAGGGCTTTGGCGGAATAAAAGATATTTTATTAATTGGTAGAGGGAATGATCTAATAAAGCGGTTTGACCAAACAGGACACATACTCGCAAATAGCCAGGGTAGTAATGCTGCATTAGCACATGCTCCAAGATACTTCATGGAGCTGATTGCTTTTGGTTCAATGATTTTGCTAGTGCTTTACTTAGTGGCAACTCATAATGGTAACCTGGGAATCATTCTTCCGATACTATCAGTATACGCACTTGCAGGTTTTAAATTACTACCGGCACTTCAGCAGATTTATTCAAGTGCTGCAACGATTAAAGGAAGTATATCGGCTTTTGAGTCTATTCGAGACGACTTATTAAATTCTTTTGATCAAGAGAGCGGCATATCAGCACAAGAAAATTTACACCTCCCTCTTAAACATGAGATACGCCTAGATAATATCAGTTTCGCTTATCCAAATAAAACCATTCCAGCAATTAATAAGCTTGACATGTGTATACCTGTCAATAGCCTAGTAGGAGTGGTAGGCCCATCAGGAGCAGGGAAGTCAACTCTAGTAGATGTAATCCTTGGCTTGATAATGCCTCAAACTGGAAAACTTGTTGTTGATGATACAGTAGTAACTTCAGAAAATTGTCGATCATGGCAGAATAGCATTGGGTTTGTCGCACAAAGTATTTTTCTTTCTGATACAACCGTTGCAGAGAATATTGCATTTGGGATAGAAAAAAATGAAATTGATTTCAATAAAATTAGAGAAATACTTAAACTCGCTCAACTTACAGAATTTATTGACAGTTTAGAAAAAGGAATTGAAACGCCTGTTGGGGAGAGAGGTGTGCAACTATCGGGAGGTCAACGTCAGCGCATTGGCATTGCCAGAGCGCTTTATCATGATGCAGAACTCCTTGTTTTTGATGAGGCAACAAGTTCACTTGATGGAATAACTGAAAAAATGATTATGGAATCAATAATAAATCTAACTGGTCAAAAAACTATAGTTATTATTGCTCATAGGTTAAAAACTGTTAAGAAATGTGACCAAATTTTTTTCATGGATCAGGGAAAGGTTATAGACCAAGGTAGTTATGATAAATTAATTGAAACGAATGATCGTTTCAAGAAAATGGCTTCACATGCCTAAAATGGGAGAAATACTTTGAAAAACTCTAAGATACTTATTACTGGAGGGACAGGATCATTCGGGCATGCGTTTGTACCAATGACCTTGAAAAAATATAATCCAAAGAAAGTTGTTATATTTTCTCGTGATGAGATGAAGCAGTGGGAAATGGCAAAACTTTTTAAAGACGATCCTCGTATTAGATTTTTTATAGGGGACGTCCGTGATAAGGACAGGCTGTATCGAGCATTGGATGGTATTGAGTATGTTGTCCATGCTGCAGCAACAAAAATAGTTCCAACAGCAGAGTACGATCCTTTTGAGTGTGTAAAAACAAATGTTATAGGAGCCATGAATCTTATTGATGGGTGCATTGATAAAGGTGTTAAGCGAGTTATTGCTTTATCGACTGATAAAGCTAGTAGTCCTGCAAATTTATATGGCGCTACAAAGCTTACGTCTGATAGATTATTTGTTTCCGGAAACTCTTACTCAGGAGATCACGAAACAAGATTTTCTGTTGTAAGATATGGTAACGTTATGGGCTCAAGGGGTTCTATTATTCCGTTCTTCCAATCTATTTCTGAGAGCAAACCACTACCAATCACTGATTTTCGCATGACCCGCTTCATGATTCCCCTTGAGGATGGAGTTGAACTGATATGGCATGCTTTTGAGGATATGCATGGAGGAGAAGTTTATGTAAAAAAAATTCCATCCATGAAAGTGACAGATATAGCACTCGCAGTGAATGAAAAAGCTAAGCAAGAGGAAGTCGGTATAAGACCTGGTGAAAAGCTTCATGAACAGATGATTGGTATCGAAGATACACCATACACTTTTGAATACCCTCATTATTTTAAAATACTTCCTGCAATAAATCAGTGGTTTGATGATCCAAAGAGAATTGGTAAGGGTATGAAAGTTGATGAAAATTTCACCTACCGCTCTGATAATAATAAAGAATGGATGAAAATCACAGAACTAAAAGCCTGGTTGATGGAAAATGCCAATAAAATTGGTAAAATTTAATCATGATCCCATATGGCAGACAAGATATTACCCAAGAGGATCTTGATGCAGTTAGAGATGTCTTGACATCTGATTTCTTGACACAAGGACCTAAAGTACCAAAGTTTGAAAAAATTGTATCAGAGCACTGCGGAGCAAATCATGCAGTAGCAGTTAATTCCGCTACATCTGCATTACACATAGCTTGTTTAGCTCTTGGTCTAAAAAAAGGAGATTATCTTTGGACTAGCCCAATTTCATTTGTTGCCTCAGCAAATTGTGGGAGATATTGTGGCGCAAAAATAGATTTTGTTGATATTGACCCAAAAACATACAATATGAGTATTAACTCGTTAGAAGAGAAGCTTAGAAAAGCAAAAAAAAATAATTGTCTCCCTAAGATAGTTGTTCCCGTGCATCTGGGTGGTCAGTCATGTGATATGAGAGCTATACACAGGCTTTCTCAGGAGTATAAATTTAAGATTATTGAAGATGCCTCACATGCAGTTGGGGGGAAATATTTAGATAGATATATTGGTAGCTGTGAGTTTAGTGATGTTACAGTTTTTAGTTTTCATCCAGTTAAAATTATCACTACTGCCGAAGGTGGTATGGCATTGACTAATGATCCCGATCTTGCAGAATCAATGTTTAGATTGAGAACACACGGTATAACAAAAAACAAAGATCACATGACCAGAAAATCTGATGGCGAGTGGTATTATGAGCAACTTGAACTAGGCTTCAACTACAGAATGAATGATATTCAAGCAGCATTGGGGATTAGTCAGTTTAAACGCATTGATAATATTGTTTCAAAACGACACACTCTTGCTCAGCGTTATGATAAACTATTAAAAGATTTACCTTTAGTGATTCCATATCTAAGTCCAACATCGTATTCATCTTTCCATCTGTATGTGATTCTGCTAGAGGATCAGAGTAAACATCAGGAATTTTTCAATAATTTAAGACAGAGAGGTATTGGCGTAAATCTTCATTATATTCCAATATATCGTCAACCATACTACTCATACAAAAATGAAGATTATAAAAATTTTCCAAACTCTGAATTCTACTATTCCCGTGCAATAACAATTCCACTCTATCCATCTATCTCCAGGATTGATCAAGACAAGGTAGTTGATGCTATCAAACAGTCAATATGAAAATTAAAATAATCGCTAATGATGTACTAATGGAGTGAACAAATGAAAATAGGAAGTGAAATTCATGAATTTGCTAGAGAGTTGTGGCCCATTAATAGAAGTATAACAGGTGAGGGTGTAAGAAAAACCCTTAAGAAAATATCACATCATCTACCAACTTTAGATATAAAATCTGTACCTAGTGGCACCAAGGTCTTTGATTGGGAAATACCTAATGAATGGTACATTAATGAAGCATACATCATTATGCCGAATGGAAAAAAAATATGTAACTTCTCTGAAAATAATTTGCATCTCATCGGATATAGTATACCTTTCAAAGGCAAAGTAACTTTAAAAGAGCTTAAAAATCATTTACATACTCTACCTAGTCAACCAAATGCCATACCGTATATCACAAGCTACTATCAAGAGCGGTGGGGATTTTGTCTTACACAAGAACAGTTTGATAGTTTGGAGGATGGAATTTATGAAGTCTGCATTGATACAAAACTATTTGATGGAGTTTTAAATTTTGCAGAGTTATTAATTAAAGGAAAAAGCAATAAAGAAGTTTTTTTGAGCACTTATATTTGTCATCCATCTATGGCCAATAATGAGCTATCAGGACCATCTGTACTAACATTTCTTGCTAAATGGCTCCTTGGAATCAGAGAACCAGAGTATAGCTATCGTATTGTATTTGTGCCCGAGACAATTGGATCGATCACCTACTTGAGTCTGAACTACAAGGAAATGAAAAGTAAAGTGATTGCCGGTTTTAATGTTAGCTGTGTTGGCGATGATAGGATGTACTCATTTCTTCCCACACGAAGTGGCAATACTACGAGCGATGTAGTTGCTAAACATGCACTTAAATGGGTTGACTCAAATTATCAAACCTATACCTGGCTTGACAGAGGGAGTGATGAAAGACAGTATTGTTCTCCTGGTATCGATCTTCCGATTGCATCAATTATGAGAACAAAATATGGTCAATACCCGGAATATCATACATCTCTTGATGATTTAGAAAATGTTGTGACCCCTGGTGGACTCGAAGGAGGCTATACTGTACTTAAAAAAGCTATTGAGGTAATTGAAAAAAATAAAATCTACAAAGTGAAGGTCTTATGTGAACCTCAAATGGGAAAACGTGGCCTTTATCCTACTTTATCCTCAAAAAAATCAGATAAGAAAGTTAAGTTAATGATGGATTTAATCTCTCTATGCGATGGTGAAAATTCATTATTAAATATTGCTGATGAATTATGTGTGCCTATTTGGGACCTATATGAAATTGTAGATAACCTCTTAAAGCATGATTTGTTAGAGGATATAACTATAAAAGATGAATGATATAAATATAATTCAGTATCTACCACTCACCCATCCTAGAGCGACTCTTCGTTTAGTTAAGAGTTTGAGTGCGGCTGGAGTAATGACCATTCTTGATTTAGAGGACAGCGCTCAAGACCCATTCAGCAAAAAGCTTACCGAAGATCTTAAAATTAATGCACGAAATAACTTTTTTGAGATTATTAGCAGTAATAACTGGGACCCAAGATCCTTTGGTGTTCCTTTATATATTAGAGTAAATGCAATTGATACCGAATTCTTTAAAGATGATATAAGAATGCTGATTGATGCAGTTAAATCAGGTTTTCCAATAAGTGGTATTTTTTTACCAAAAGTAGAATCGTATTCTCACATTGATGAAATTTTTTCGTTGTTAAGAGGTTTAAATGAAAAATCGAAAAATACTATTGAAATTATACCGATGATTGAAACTAAGTCCGGCATGTCAGATCTAGGGAATATTCTTGATATGGATAAGGTAGATCAAAAATTTTCTAAAATTCATTATGGTCATTTTGATTATTGTTTAGATGCTAAGTTATGGCCTTTTCCTGATCCACAACATGATTCATTTTGGAACATTATCAAACCAATGATTAAATTAATTTTAAAAAATAATAAGACGTATATTCATACTCCATTTCCGTTTCCTAATAATATAGATTTATTTTGGGCATCTTATAAATATCTCAAAAATCTGTACCCAACAAAAAATATTTGGGCATGTACACTAAATTCAGAAATATCTTTTTCAACTGAAAAAAAAAATAATCCTGATCTCATAACTCATTCTCCAGACTTATCAGAAATGTGTAAAATTGAAGAGGCTAAACTAATTCGAAAAAATTTTCTTGCCGGAAGAGCTAATAGGAGGTCTTTTGGAATTTATAATAATAGGTTCATTCCTCCACATCAATTTTTTGCGGCAGAAGAGTATCTAAAGAACAATGATATAAGCTAGTGGCATGATTTCAAAAGAAAAATTACAAGCAGGCTTAATTAGCGACCTTGAAAAGATTGGGTTATCAAAAGGCACAGACTGTTATGTCGCAAGTAATATAGTTTCTTTGGCAAAGACAGGAATAAAAAAGAATGATCTTCTTCCAATATGTCTATCCGCTTTTAGAGATATTATTGGATCATCAGGAACTATTTTTTCTCCATCTGCATCTATGAACCTTTGTAATACAGATATTCCATTTAATCTTGAAATTACTCCATCTCATAATATGGGTGCATTTTCAGAGTTTATTAGAGTCCAACCTAGTTCAGTGAGGTCTTTACATCCTTTTTGGTCGATTTCTGGAATCGGACGAAATACAGAGATATTAAATAATATATCACGACATTCCTATGGTGCTGGCTCACCATGGAGTAGATTTTTAGACTTGGATGTTATGCAAATAAACCTGGGAATTCATCCATCTAAAGCAGTTACTCTAATCCATCATGTAGAAGTTACCTCTGGTGTGCCATATCGCTATACAAAGGAATTTATACACCCAATCATTCAAATAGATGGATCGATATCATATCAACCATTTTATATGTCTGTTATGTATCAGCAATCAAATATAAAAAAAAGACTAGCCTTGAATGAACATTATTTTAATGAAATGGAAAATAGAAGTTTAATAAAATCAACTATCCATGAATCAGGCTTGAAAATGTGGTCATTTAGAATGCGTGATTTTTATAGAGTTGCATTAGAATTTTTTGTAAAAGATATATACAACTATTTAGAGAAACCACCAACAACCAAACCATATAACTCGTAGGCATTCTTTCTGTATTAGAGAATTTGGTGTAGAGTTATATGAAATGATTAAAAAAAATATTGCAATTATTCCTGCTAGAGGTGGCAGCAAAAGGATACCAAAAAAGAACATTAAGGATTTTCTAGGAAAACCAATATTAGCTTATTCAATTGAGACTGCCATAAGAACTAACTTGTTTGAAAGGATTATAGTCTCTACTGATAGTGATGAGATAGCTTCCGTCGCATGTGAGTATGGCGCAGAAACTCCTTTCATTCGTCCGGATGCCATATCTGACGACTATACCGGAACACACAAAGTTATAGGACATGCAGTTAATTGGTTAGAGCATCACAATACTGAAATAGATTTTGTTTGTTGCATTTACCCCACTGCACCCTTGATTGATAAAAATGATATCATTAAAGGGTATAATCTAATTGAGGAAGGAAGATGGGATTCTATTATTGCTGCGACCAATTACTCCTATCCAATATTTAGGTCTTTCGAAATGCTATCAACTGGAGGTTTGAAAATGATTTTCCCGGAGCACTATAATTCACGATCACAAGATCTAGCAGAAGTTTATCATGATGCTGGACAATTTTACTGGGCTAGACCTTATATCTGGACTTCAGAACCAAGAGAATTTAATAAAAAAAATTCAATTGTAAAAATCCCCAACTCTAGAGTTCAAGATATTGATACCCTAGAAGATTGGGAAAAAGCTGAGACACTATTTAAGACTCTCATGAAAAATAAAAGTTAGGATGTGCTGTAAATTATCGTTATAAAGCGAATGATTTAGCTCAACAGAAATCGAAAGAAAATTAGAGATATTATTTATGGAAATTAACAACACAAAAAGCAATGCGCTGATTTGTCTGGCAGCAGGGGATACACAATCACCTCTAATTCATAAAGCTAAATCTCTTGGGTATATTGTGGTGGTAATAGATAAAAATAATAAAGCTGAGGGTTTCAAATATGCAGATGAGAAAATATATATAAGTACACATGATGCAGATTCAATCATTGATCAACTTAAATTGTTATCCAAAAAGTTTAAGTGGATAGGAGTTTTGAATAGAAGCTCCGGACCTCCTGCCATTACAGCCGCTAAAATATGTCGATACTTTGATATTCCAGGTATACCGATAGCATCTGCAGAGACATTAGTTCATAAAGATAAGTTTCGCCAGTCATGCCATGAAAAATGTATTCCATCACCTGATTATGTGATTTATGATGCTAGCGAGCGACACAATATTGAGGTTCATAAGTTTCCTGTTGTTGTTAAACCAGCATTAAGTATTCGAGGCAAGAGTGGAATCACCATAGTTCGTTGTAATGAAGAGCTAAATAATTCTATTAGATATGCTGTTGAAACTACTATTAATAAAAAAATTATCATAGAGGATTATTTAGAGGCACCAGATCTAACACTTGTCAGCTTTGTAAATAAAAGTAAATTATTTCCTGTTTGTTTTCTTGAGGAACTTAATGAGGAAAATGAAGATGGAACAATATCGCCTAAGGGCTTTAGGACATTTGATGTAAATATAAACAACTGGTATAGCCAAGCTAAAGATATTACATCAAATATTGTATCTATTTTTAAAATTCAACGTTCTCCTCTTTTGGT
>MDTC01146508.1_pt1 | contig 13145 bp, 13 predicted proteins | sample 811181 | NCBI WGS metagenome assembly MDTC01 (sample SAMN05326644, study PRJNA326480) | marine metagenome | isolation source: seawater | place: Pacific Ocean: North | collected 2011 | reverse complement strand
TTGCGCATATGATTGCCTTACCGATTGCTGACAAGGTGACTCTACGAAAAAATGAAGAGGGCCGAATAAAGCATATGATTATTGACGCTCTGATGGGTATTCAAGCCGGTCAGAATCCGCGAATAATCGATTCGATGCTACGTAATTATCTTCCTGCCAATAAACGTGAGTTGGCAGTTTAGTCAATGCTCAGATTTTGACTGAGGCACATAAAAAATGTCATTAGATAAAGAAGAATGCGAGTGCCCCCCCGAGGGCTTACCGGCTTATATGAGCACCTTTGCCGATTTAATGGCACTATTGATGTGTTTCTTTGTGTTATTGCTTTCTTTTGCCGAGATGGATGCGATCAAATTTAAACGTTTAGCGGGCTCAATGCGCATGGCCTTTGGTGTTCAACGCGTGGTAGAAGCTGATCAGATTCCTTTAGGTACTAGTATTATTGCTCAAGAGTTTAGCCCAGGCCGTACCGAGCCAACGGTAATCAATACGGTGACGCAACAAAGTATTGATCAGGCATTAAAAAATTTACCGGTCGACTCTACGTCGTCAAGTGATTCTGCTGAGCTTGATAACACCGATGCGCTACGTCAAAAACTTGAGACATTGGTCTCACAAACCCGAGAGGATGCCGTTGAGTTAGCGAATGCCTTGTCAGAACAAATCGCGAAAGGTGAAGTAGAAATAGAAACGCAGGGTCGAGAGATTACCGTCAGGATTAAGGAGCAGGGGTCTTTTGCCTCGGGCTCTGCGAGTTTACAGCCTGGATTCAATCAAGTGCTCTATGATGTGCGCGACGTATTGATCGATAAGCCAGGAAATATTCATGTTCAAGGCCACTCAGATGATGTCGCGATTTCAACCACTCGTTTTCGTTCAAATTGGGAGCTCTCCAGTGCTCGCGCTGTGAGTGTGGCGCATGCGCTGTTGAGTGAGGGCGTGCTTGATTCGCGACGATTTGTTGTCAGTGGTTTCGCCGACAATAATCCCTTAGAGGCAAATATTGATCCAGACTCGCGAGCGGTCAATCGGCGTGTTGAAATTGTGATTCGGCAAGATATTACCACTGAATTGCAGGCGCAACTTAACCGGTTAAAAGCAAAAGACCCTGAACGCTATCAAGATGTTGATCGTGAAGCTGTCCAGCGATTTAATATTCGGCCGGATGAGGTTTTTTAATGGCCTGCTAAAAAGTGCGCGGCCATAGCATCGAGCAATAAAAATAATAACCCGTTAGCATCATTAAATGCTTGCTCATTACTGAGAATTTGTTGTTCATTTTGTACGTATTGGCCGCCTTCTAAAAGTTCCTTTTGGCAGGCTTGAGCGACTCTTGTCGCGGTTGCACGATCAAACTCTAAATGAAACTGAAGCGCAAGGGTATGCTCACCAATAATAAAGGCTTGGTTATCGCAAGCTTTCGAGCCAATGATTGCTGTCGCTTGAGACGGAATGTCGAAGCGATCGCCATGCCAATGCAGAGGTGTGAATTGCTGCGGGAATATGCCGCTTGACCAGTGTCGATGGGCTCTTTCTTGTTCATGCGATAAGTGATAGTCAACCTCAAACCAACCAATTTCTCGGTGCGGGTTTGCTGTGATGTTAGCTGCTAGCGAGGCGGCAATCAATTGCGCGCCTAAGCAAATTCCAATCACATAACGCTTGGCATTAATAGCCGCTCGAATAAGATTCATTTCACCTTGCATCCATGCCAATTGGTCATTGACGCTCATCGGTCCGCCCATGATAATTAAGCAATCAAAACTGTTAATCGATGGCAGTTCTAGGGTTTGACTGACATCAATGCAGCGAAGTTGATGGTCATTGCTTGTCGCCCATGTACGAATCACAGCCGGCCCTTCGAAAGGAACATGTTGAAGTATCAGTATATTCATGGCTAGTTTGAATCACCTGTTCTAATATGAGCTTAACAGCGCTCAATTGACAAAAGAAAAAATAGCTATGCTATGGCTTCATTAACGGTATGCTAACTGTTGTACAAGTGATAATAATCGAATCAAGGCTAAGAGCCGTATAATTAAATAGATACCATTAATGTTAAGTTTTCTATTAAAGTGTAGCGGTAACTAGCCTGATAGGTAAAGGCTTGTACTATTAATGAAAGTAAAAATGCGGCTAGCGCGGTCGATCAAGGATGCTATTGTGGACGACGATAATTTATTCAGCCAACAACTTGACGGTGTGAAACCCCTCAAGCCAGTTGATCGTGCCAGGTTGAAAAAACCGACCAGTTCTGCTTCAAAGGCTTATCAGCGTCAAGCTGCTGCTGGCGATCATCAATCAGATATTGACGATAATCCGATCGTATCGGTTTCTGATGATTATGTTGATATGGTCAAGCCATTAGATATTTTGAGTTTTAAGCGGGCTGGTATTCAAGATGGTGTATTTAAAAAGTTTCGCCTTGGTAAATACAGTATTGATGGCCGTTTAGACTTACATCGACGAACGGTAGTTGAAGCGCGGCAAGAAGTGTTTAGTTTTATTAGCGAGGCCACCGCTTGCGACGCCCGCTGTTTGTTAATCTTGCACGGTAAAGGTGAACGAAATATTAATCAGCAGGCTAAGTTGAAAAGTTATGCTGCGAAATGGTTAAAAGAGATTCCGCAAGTAATGGCCTACCATAGCGCTCAAAAACACCACGGTGGTACCGGTGCTTTATACGTCCTGCTTAAAAAAAGTGAACGCTTAAAAGAAAAAAATCGCGAGCGTCTAGGCCGTAGCTAGTAAAGGTTAAAATTGATTTTTTGTAGGATAAATACTGAATGCAAATTATTATTCCGTTCCAATCGCCAGAGTTAGAATCGCAAATTCAGCAATTGAGTCCATCGATTGAGCTGATTGTGCTACCACCGAATGAAGCGATTCCAGCCACCGTTAATCCCGAGGTATTACTCACCTTGGGGGTTGAAGAAAATCAACAGTTAGCGGCTTTTTTGAGTGCTAAAAGCAATGATAGCTCAGCACTGAAGTGGTTGCATGTATTGGGTACGGGGGTGGATTACTTCCCGTTTGATTTGGTCGGCGATCGATTATTAACTTGTTCTCGAGGTGCCCACTCTTTGCCAATCGCTGAATGGGTGATGGCCATGATACTGACGGCCGATAAAAATCTGCCCGCTGCTTGGGTCTCGCAGCCACCTGAGCAATGGCACAGCGCTGAATTGGCGCAAACTAGCGGCAAGACTTTGGCGTTACTGGGGTTTGGTTCTATCGGGCGCTTGGTGGCGGAGAGAGCACTGGCCTTTGGCATGCAAGTAAAAGTTCTTGCTCGGCGACCTCGCAGTGAATGGCCTAAAGGCATTAAGGCAGTGAGTGACTTGCGGGCGCTTTTGTCAGACGCCGATCACATAGTGCTAGCTGCACCCGCTACAGCAGCTACGCATCATATTATTAATCAGGCGTCGCTAGCTAACTGCCAGCAAGGCGCTCACCTGATTAATGTGGCTCGAGGCTCACTTATTGATCAGCCGGCTTTACGAGAAGCTTTAGATAACGGTCAGCTTGGGTTGGCCTCGCTCGACGTGGTTGACCCCGAACCTCTACCCGCCGAGCATTGGTTATATCAGCATGAATCGGTGCGTTTGTCGCCACATATCTCATGGAGCGCGCCGCAAATATTGCAGCGTCTAGCTCTGCCGTTTGTTGAAAATATCCGCGCCTACCTCGATGGCCGACCGCTGCAAGGTTTGGTTGATCTAGAACAACGCTATTAGTTCGAAATTCTTTCTATTGGTTTTTATATCTGTGGTTAGTTTGTCATTAGTAGACGGTGATACCATGCTTTAATAATAACTTAGGTAGCACACTATCAAGTCGGTTTAGATCTTCACTTTTCAGTTCTAGAAAAGCCAGCTGCTGTTTTTTATAGTGGTCGATTCGCAGAAGTTTTTGACTGATTGATGCGGCTTCCTCATGCAGCGGCCAGCACTCAATATGTAAGTTAGCGTGTGGTAGATAAAAGTCGCAATAGCCCATCGTCTGGTCAGCTAAGGGCCAGCGGTAGGCATGAACAACACTCATTAGGTAAAGCCAGTTGCAGACTTGCTGGTGCTCCTGATTAGTCGTAGGGTGACCATCGCGGCCAGCCAAATTTATTTTTTTTGAAAAATTTAAGGCGGTTTGTTGTTCATGATTTGATGATTTATCTTTGGTATTTACTGATGTGTCGGTTGACTGTTCGCTACCGCTCAATTGTTCTAGGGCGTATTCTAAGCCCGGTTGATTCAGTATATCTCTAGGCCAGACCGTATAAGGCACGCCTGACTCGGGATGTTCTTTTTCGATGCCGCCTAGATCTTTACCTAAGGGTGTTATTGTCCAACCCTTATGAAAGCGGCTCTGCCAGCCCAACTCCGCGAGTAGTGCATTGAAGCGATGACTGCCAATATCGAAACGTTTGCCCAAGGCTTCGACATTGAGCGGGATCTCGAGTAACTCCTGAAAAATAGCGTGTTCAATAATACTTTTTGGCCAGCCAATATACTCACCAAATTTTTGGCTTTGAATGTACTCGCCGCCTTCAAATTCGCCTTTGCCGGTTAGCCGCCAATTTTTGTCTATTTTTTCTATCCATGATTTTTCAGTGAGGAAGTTAAATAACGATTGGCTAGGGATATCGAAGTGCTTAGCCAACGCAGTGGTTGACATAACATTGTAATTGGATTTTCTTGACAGTGTCATAATGCAACCTAGAGGTTAAATGGCCTGATGACGACTAAGATAACAATCGCAAATAATGCAATCACTGGCGCTTCATTAAACCAGCGGTAAAAACTGTGGCTATGAGGCTGCTCGCCAGACGCAAAGCGTCGAATATAACGCCCGCACTGAATGTGATAGGCCAGCAGGCAAGCGACGAAAGCCAGCTTGGCCCAAAACCACGGTTGTGCAAGGTAATAGTCGAGATTATAACTGGCGAGCCAAACGCCAAAACCGATGGCCAAATACGAAAAAGGCGTAATGAAACGGTAGAGTTTTTGCTCCATAACTAATAGCTGCGCCCTGACATTGTCCTCCGTCGACATAGCATGATAAACAAACAGCCGAGGTAGATAAAAAATGCCAGCAAACCAGCAGACAACAAAAATAATATGCAAGGCTTTGATCCACAGCATGGCTTAATTTCTCAAAGATAGTCTAAATGTGTACAGATGGTGGTTTTTCATCAGCGTAATTGCCGTTTGTGTTGCTCGATTATGGTATTAGATAGCATCTTGTCACGGTAATGCAAAGAATGCACTTTTGTTTTGCTCTCCGGACTTTTATTATTCCTTATCAGAAAGGTTATGATGATACTCGCTTGACCATAATTGTTTAATATTTATACATATTGACGCGGAATATGGCTTAGTATGATAGGACTTTAGGTACAGGCCTCAATAAAAGGATAAAACAGTGAATACGACAGACCCAACCATTCGTGTTGGTGTGATTGGCGCCACAGGTTATACCGGCTCAGAATTACTGCGATTATTATTGGCGCATCCGCAGGTTGCGTTAACCCGTGTGACGTCTCGCAGTGAGGCCGGCACTCGATTAGCCGATTACTGGCCCAATTTGCGCGGTCACTGTGAATTGGCATTTACCGTGCCAGAAGCCAAGGATTTAGCTGGGGCTTGTGAAGTGGTGTTCTTTGCCACCCCGCATGCAGTGGCGATGAATATGATGTCAGAATTAATCGAACTTGGCGTTAAAGTGATTGATTTATCTGCTGATTTTCGATTAAAGGACGTGGCGCAATGGGAACATTGGTACGGCGTTAAGCATGCTTGCCCCGAATTAATAGCCTCAGCGGTTTATGCTTTGCCAGAAACGCATCGTGAACACATTCGAGGTGCTCAGTTACTGGCTTGTCCCGGCTGTTACCCCACTTCGGTTCAGTTAGGTTTTTTGCCGTTGCTAGAGGAGGGCTTAATTGAAACCGATTCTCTAATCGCGAATTCAGCCTCGGGTGTGAGTGGTGCCGGCAAGCAAGCCAAAGTTGCTAATCTCTTTACTGAGGTCAGCGAAAATTTCAAAGCCTATGGAGTGGCGGGACACCGACATTTGCCTGAAATTGAACAAGGGCTTAATGACATGGCTGGCGAGCCAGTGACACTGACCTTTGTGCCGCATTTACTTCCGATGATCCGAGGTATTCATTCGACTTTATATTGTAAGCCCAAAGATTTCTCACAGGACTTTCAAGCGCTCTTCGAGCAGCGCTTTAGTGATGAGCCTTTTGTCGATATATTGCCTGCCGGTCAATATCCAGAAACCCGGAGCGTTAAGGGAACTAACCTCTGTCAGATCAGTGTTCAACCCATCGCTTCGTCCTCATTGCTGGCTATTTTAGTGGTCGAAGATAACCTCGTTAAAGGTGCAGCGGGTCAGGCGGTTCAAATTATGAATATTGTGTTTGACTGGCCTGAAACGACCGGCTTGACGAATATTGCCTTTCTGCCCTAAAGGAAATGATGAAAATAGGCCAAAGTTTTGTCCTTCGATTGACGGCATACAACACCTTTCGAGCGATTTTACTGATTGCGCTCATGCTGTTGATGATTGCTGTCGGTTTCTATTTGAGTTATCGCAGTGGTTTGGCTGAAAGTCATCGCTTGGTGGCCGAAAATGCCTCACTTAATAATACTGTGGGCCAGTTTCAGGCTGAACTCGCACAGGCCAGACAGCGGGCAGTTAGGGCCGATAAAGCGGCAGAAATTGCCCGATTGGCCAATGAAGAGGTTCGCCTGTCGCTACTCACTTATGGGCAGGAGATTGCAGATTTAGAGGCTGATATTGCCTTTTATCGAGGGTTGATGGCGCCCGATGAGTTGGCTGTCGGTCTAGCGATTCACGATTTTTACTTGAGTTATGAAGAAGATACTGACTTCTATCATTACACCGCTATTATGACTCAGTCGGCCAACAAGCACTCGGTGCTTAAAGGTTCGGTAATGATGGAATTGTTAGTTCAAGGGCCTAATGGCATTGAGCATATTGCTTTTTCAGATTTACCGGGTGTCACTGACTCAATGCCGACTCGATTGCGGTTTCGTTTTTTTCAACGTATGCAAGGACAATTCAAATTGCCGCAAGAACTTCAGCCTGTTAGCATTGTCCTCAGCGCTGAAACGAACAGTAAAAAACCACAAAAAGTTTCGCGAAGTTTTCAATGGCAGGCACTGCTAGGAGCGAATTGATGTTTAGTAATAAAGCTAAGGGTACAATAATAAGTGCAGACAATACGACCTTGATCGCCAAGGGCACTGAGATGAGTGGTGAAATAAAGTTTTCGGGTTGTCTTGAAATTGAAGGCACGGTGGTCGGCAATATCATTGCTGAACCCAGTTGTGAGACCTCGCAAGTTAGGATTCAGAACAGCGGCCAAGTAAAAGGCGATGTTTGCGCACCAGTGATCATCGTTAACGGCCAGATAGAAGGAAATGTGTATTCATCAAAACGGGTTGAATTAGCCGCAAAAGCGCTAGTTTGTGGCGATGTCCATTACCAAATGATGGAAATGGTTAAAGGCGCTCAAATTAACGGGGGCTTAATGTATACTGAAAATTCAAGCCAAAAGCGCTTAGAGACACCTGAACCAACAAGCCAAGCGGTTGATTCAAATGATATTTTAGGTCAATATGTCGATTCGGGCCTGAATGGCTAAAAGGCCGCTATTCGCTTATGATATAATCAATTCATGGTTTCTCAAAGCTTTTGAATATTAGTTTCTAGATTGTGAGAGTTCGCTTAAGCCCTCTCAAAACTCCGTATAAAGGAATCGCATGAGTACCAATACCGCTCATCAAGCATCAACACTAATCTTTACCGAGCGAGCTGCCATTAAAGTCAAAAGTTTGATTGATGAAGAAGATAATGATGCTTTGAAGCTTCGGGTATTTGTTACCGGAGGTGGCTGCGCGGGCTTTCAATATGGCTTTACCTTTGATGAATTAGTCGCCGATGATGATGCAGTAATCGAAAATGCCGGCGTTAGTCTCGTGGTTGATTCGATGAGCTACCAATATTTAGTCGGCGGCAGTGTCGATTATACCGAAGGGCTTGAGGGGTCTCGATTCATTGTCGACAATCCTAATGCCGACTCTACCTGTGGTTGTGGCTCGTCTTTTTCTGTTTGATCTTATCAGTTTGTATCCACTGATCTCTATGCTAAATAAACCCCACCAAGTATGGCGGCTTGATCGGCATTAGTGGCATTACCCAAATCGACTGCCTGGTTTGCTAAAGCTTGCTTCGCCAGCCATGCAAAGGCGGCGGCTTCCAACCAATCGGGATCAATACCAAGCGCTTCCGTTGTTACGATACGGTGATCGGGGCAGGCAGCGGCTAGCTGCGCTAATAAAAAGCGATTATGCGTGCCACCGCCACAGCAATAGACCGTCTTAACTTCATCGGGTAAGGCAAGTAACTGGGTAGCAATCGTATCGCAACTCAGCTGCGTAAGTGTGGCTTGGACATCTTCAGTTGAAATATGCTGTGCATCGGCATCGGCCAATACCGCGTCTAACCACTGCAGGTTGAATTGCTCTCTGCCAGTGCTTTTGGGTGCAGCTAAGGTGAAGTAAGGGTGCGCTTTTAATTGATTTAATAATGCCGGTTGGCATTGGCCTGTACTTGCCCATTGGCCATCATTATCGAATGGTTGTTCCTTATGACGCTGAGTCCAGCCATCTAATAAGGTGTTGGCAGGCCCAGTATCAAAGCCGCTAATAATTTCGTTGTTGGACACAACTGTAAGATTGGCGATGCCACCTAGATTTAAAATCACGCAGGCCGCTGTTTGTTCTTGGCAGATGGCACGGTGAAAGGCTGGTGTTAAAGGTGCGCCCTGACCACCGGCGGCAATGTCGCGCCGGCGGAAGTCCGCTACAGTGGTAATGCCCGTCAGTTGAGCGATGGTGTTAGGGTCAGCGATCTGCAAACTAAAGCTGGGTTCCGTGTCAGGGGAAGATGAAGGCCGGTGGCGAATGGTTTGGCCGTGACTGCCAATAGCGGTGATGTCTTTGTTGGAATATTGAGTTTTGCTTACAAGCGCTATTGTAGCTTCTGCAAACAATGTGCCCAAGCTGCGGTCAAGACGCCCCATGATTTCAATTTCATTATTGCCTGGCTGGCACAGAGCATGAACTAGCTGTTGTGTTGCTTTGGGAATAGCATGGCTATGCGTGGCTATTAATTTCGGTTTATTAGTATTGCTAAACTCAAGCAAGGCAGCGTCGATACTGTCGACGCTGGTGCCAGACATCAAGCCAATAAATAGCGGGTTCATTGATTGCTGGCAAGTTTGAAGGCGCTGCTGTTACTTGCTAATTGCATCTGTGTTGATGCAATACTGGCCATAAAATCAGATTTAAAAGCGGATTTTAGGCGTTTAGCTTTAGGTAACTTTTTTAAGATAGTGCTTGGGTTGCGGTGCACGCCATTGACTAAAAACTCATAGTGTAGATGCGGGCCGGTGCTGAAGCCGGTGCTGCCTACTTGACCAATAATTTGACCTTGTTTGACTCGCTGACCTTTTTTAGCAAAGCGCTTATGCAGATGCAGGTATTTTGTGATGTAAGATTCGCCGTGACGGATAAAAATATAATGACCATTCGCATTATTGTAGTTTGATGCTATTACACTACCGTCGCCGGTTGAGAAAATCGGGGTCCCTGTTGGCGCTGCGTAATCAATGCCGCGATGGGGTTTGACTTGCTTGGTAATTGGGTGCAGACGTCGCATATTAAATCTCGAGCTGACGCGAGTAAAATCCAGCGGCGCTCGAAGAAATGCTTTGCGCATACTGATACCGTCTTCATTATAATAGCCAATATCACCGTCGGGGTCAGTATAGCGGTAGGCATTATAGGTTTTGCCGCGGTTAACGTATTGAGCAGCGATAATGGTTCCTTCATCAATTTTCTCACCGTCTAAGAAGTGTTCTTCATAAGCCACGGTAAATTGATCACCATTACGTACATCAAGAACAAAATCAATGACACCGCCAAAAATATTGGCCATGTTCATGGTCGTCGAAGGAGAGATATTCGCTCGCTCTGCTGACATTGACAGCGAATCATTCACTTTCGCGCTGCGGTAGACGACTCTTATGTCTGGTTGTCGAGTAAGGGTGGTAACAATGAACGGAGCCTGCTCATCACTACGAGTAAAGTGAATACTTTCAAGCAGTGATTTCCGCCTTATGACTTCGATCAGGACTTTTCTTTCATTGATGACAAACTCGAGACTTTCACCGGGAAACATGCGGGTTAATGCCTTACCCTCAGTGCTGGAGTTGACAACGTTTAATACTTCGCGGGCACTTAGTCCAACGCGATCGAACACCATTGATAAGTTATCGCCGGGCTTAATAGGTTGAATAAACCGTTGGTGGTCTTCGGCAGCCGCCTCGGCTAGAGATCCATTACTGTCTTCCGGATTGGCATGAAGAGAAGCTTGACTATTTAAATCGGTATTCGTGTTGACATGCTCGGCTAAAGACCCCCCGTTGAGTGGATTAGACAGCTGATCATCATTGTTTTTAATAGCTGAGAATGGCGATCCAATCGCTGGCAGTGACAGTGAGATGGTCTCGCGCTGAGACTTTTCGTTAGCGGTGCCTGCGGCGTTATCCTTTAGCGAGGGAGACGAGCTATTCTTAAACGGTGTGATGCTACTAAATGCCAGCACTAACAGGCATAACGATAGGCCGCCAAGGGTTGCTGGAAGTCGCGCAGAAGGGCGAATCTGTCGGAGTCGGAGCCACCGCTGGCGCCAAGTGCTGTTGGCGGACGGGGAGTTAAATGGAACAGCGTGTCGTTGTTCAGCCATAAAGTGAATTCGTAACTGTGTCTGTTGGCAAACCGTTATTAGTTTTATGGCATGATAGTATACCAAAATAAATTCGCTTAATGATTGAAAACTAGCGAGATTTTGGTTTTTTTATGCAACAATTTCATTTTTTATCGTTGCTCTGCCGATTTTACACTTAAATTGTTTGGCATTGGACTTTAGTTCATCCGATTGAGGAGTTAAAACACATCATGTCAGCCGTTATTTTGGATGATTTGCAATCCCGACAGCTAATTGCACAGCTCACTGCAGAAGATGCATTGCAAGCGCATCTTGCCAGTGGCCCTCAGACGGTTTATTCAGGCTTTGATCCCACCGCCGATAGTTTGCATATCGGTAGCTTGGTTCCTTTACTGGCTTTACGTCGTTTTCAGTTAGCGGGGCACAGCCCAATTATTTTAGTAGGCGGTGCGACAGGGCTGATAGGTGACCCGAGTTTTAAGGCTGAAGAGCGAAAGCTAAATGGTGCCGACACCGTTGCCCAGTGGGTTGACAGAATTCAGCGTCAAACCGCCCAGTTTGTCGATTTTGAGGCGAGTGCTAATTCTGCGAAAGTCGTCAATAACCTCGACTGGACGGCGGGCATCGATTTGCTCGATTTTCTTCGCGATACGGGCAAGCATTTTTCCGTCAATAATATGATTCAAAAAGAGTCAGTCAAGCAGCGTTTAGCGCGCGATGGTGCCGGCATCTCGTTCACAGAGTTCACCTATATGATTTTGCAAAGCTACGATTTCGCCGAGCTTTACCGGCGTCATGGTTGTTCGGTACAGATTGGTGGCAGCGATCAGTGGGGAAATATCACCGGCGGTATTGATTTGACCCGCCGTCTGCATCAGGCTCAAGTGTTTGGTGTCACCTTACCATTGGTGACCAAAGCGGATGGCACTAAATTTGGAAAAACCGAGTCGGGCACCGTGTGGTTGGATCCTGCTAAGACCTCGCCTTATGCGTTTTACCAGTTTTGGATGAATACAGCCGATGAAGATGCTTATCGATTCCTGCGTTTTTTTACGTTTTTATCGATCGACGCGATTGCAGAAATAGAGCGTTCGGATGCCGAGATTCAGGGTAGAAAGCAGGTGCAGAGTCTATTGGCGGCCGAAGTGACGCGGCTAGTCCACGGTGAACAGGGGCTGGCGGCAGCAAAACGGATTTCAGAGGCGCTGTTTTCTGGCGATTTAAACGGACTGGCTGAGGCCGATTTTGCTCAGTTAACGCTCGATGGCTTGCCCAGCACCGAGGTGCAGGGGGGCAGTGCTGGCTTGGCGGAGCTGCTGGTTGACTCGGGCGTGGCGGTGACGCCGCGTGGTGAGGTGACTTTAGGGCAGGCTAGAAAGTTTATTAACAGCAATGCTATTGCCGTTAATGGTACAAAAATTTCTGACGAGACAGCGCAATTGAAGGCCGAAACTGGCTATTTTGGTCGCTATCACCTCATTAAGCGCGGAAAGAAGGTATTTCACTTACTTCAATGGCGCTAACATCCCCATAAAGACCTTCGATTGGCTATTTTTCAGCCATCTTAGAATTGGCTTTGCTTGCCGTTCTAATATGCTCTTTTGGTAGTAAACACTTATTTTAAAAAAGTTAAAAAAAACAGTTGCAAGCGAGCAAACTCTCCGTATAATGCGCTCCTCGGTCAAGGGGCGGAGGATTAAAAACCTAAGTCAAATGAACCGACTAGGGTGACACGAGCGGTCATTCTGCTATTTAAAAACTTAATCAAATCATGCGTGTAGGCGCTTGCTAGATAGATAGTACGACAGTATTGCTTTTGTTGTTTAAAAGCGTGCACAACTAAATATCAACAGTAAGTGTCCTACTAAAATTTTTATATTTTATACGTTCATTTATTTGTTGAGCCAAAATCGGATGTCGACCGTTGTTAAACGAGCTTGCTTGTGCAACAGCAAAGACGTCCACTTGTATTTAAACTGAAGAGTTTGATCATGGCTCAGATTGAACGCTGGCGGCAGGCCTAACACATGCAAGTCGAGCGTGAAAGCACTTCGGTGTGAGTAGAGCGGCGGACGGGTGAGTAACGCGTAGAAATCTACCTAGTAGTGGGGGACAACCTGGTGAAAACCAGGCTAATACCGCATACGTCCTACGGGAGAAAGCGGGGGATCTTCGGACCTCGCGCTATTAGATGAGTCTGCGTAAGATTAGCTAGTTGGTGGGGTAAAAGCCTACCAAGGCGACGATCTTTAGCTGGTCTGAGAGGACGATCAGCCACACTGGAACTGAGACACGGTCCAGACTCCTACGGGAGGCAGCAGTGG
>MDTC01268430.1_pt1 | contig 13146 bp, 22 predicted proteins | sample 811181 | NCBI WGS metagenome assembly MDTC01 (sample SAMN05326644, study PRJNA326480) | marine metagenome | isolation source: seawater | place: Pacific Ocean: North | collected 2011 | reverse complement strand
GAAGTAGCAGCGGCAAAGATGCGAGAGTTATTACTAAACTCGAGACTACCTTTGTTAAGAGCTTTACACCCTGGTTGTAAGAAAAACGGGATATTCTCGAGCATGAGCGTAATGCGTGAAAGCATTTCTCTTGCAGTTGCACCTTTGTTTGCAAGGATCGCCACTGTCTTTTCAGGTTTGAATAAAGCGAACCAGAGTAGGTAGGCGCAGGCTGATATTGACTTACCTGATTGACGACATGCGAGAACGACATTGAATCTGTGCTCATTAAATTGTTTGAACATATCCTGTTGGTAAGGATATAACTTAAAATCTACTAGTCCCTGGTCTAGAGAAATAACCTTTATGTATTGCTCTGCAAAATATATGGGGTCATTCATACACCTCTTATATTCATTGAGCTTTTCTGGTGTCCATCTTTCTTGTACACCATCTCTCTTGACATTAGGATTCCCTAAGTAACTTTGGATCTGATTCAACGGTAGCATCAATTACATCGCCTTGTGACATCATCTTCTGTAGTTCTGAAGTGCTTAGGTAAAAATTATTTTGTTGATTTTCAATTTGTTTAACTACGTCTTTCTGATCGAGTTCTTTTTTCTTTTTATTTAAATCCATCAATCTATCATTGACGTCTGAAATGTTCTTTATCATTCCTGATAACACTTCAAATGCACGTGGATGCTCGGATTCTCGAGCAACATTAATCATATCTTCGAGTGCGTCTTTGCCCTTTTCAATCAGGTCATAGTATGTTTCACGAGAATACTCGTAATCATCTGAAGTCTGAGTCGGCGTCGAAGTCTGTTCTTGTGAATCCGAAGTCACTGTCTGCTAATCCTATAACTGTTGTTGGGTTCGGATTAATCTGAATTGTATTCAGTCTAATATCCGAGTCTGCTAAACCTCCTCCAAGCTGGAAGATTCTTGCATTTGATTGACGTACAATATTTCCAGTACCAATACCACCGTAATACTGCACTCTCATTTCAAAATCTAAATTGTATATAATAGTTCTTCGTGCACCGACTTCGCCTTCAAAGTCGTCTTGAAATCCAACACCGGCAATACTGATTGGAATGTCTTCTCTATAAGAAGGATAGTCTTCTTTCAAGGGTATCATTGTCATAGTATACTGTGGATTGAAAGTAGGTAAAATCTGCTCAACAATCTGCAGCGCGTCATCTTGAGATTTTGCGTATACGTTTAATTGAAAGCCTAGTACGTAAGGTACTCCAGTGTTTAGCTTTGTTCTACTACTGTTAGAACTTGTTAATCCTTGGACATTATTAAGTTTTGATAGTTGCCGCGTTGTATCATATCCGATACTTGTAATTTCAAATGACATGCGAGGTAGTTTAATTGCTACTTTAGTATCTGTATCTAAATTTGGATTCTCTCTGATTCTATCTAAATACTTTGCTTTTGGAGCGTAAGCCAGAGGAACTTTAATTTGAGATATACCTCCACCACTGCTGTTTGTCCGAACAACGTAAATGTTGTTAAACAGCCGACCAAATGCTGCAACGCATTTTCTCGTCTTCTCATGGTAAAAGTGTGCACCAAACATTAGCTTTTATAAATTCCTTGTAGCATTGATTCGAACTGTTCTACTTTTTCTAAACGATTAGGCCAAAGAATATAATCTTTTTCTGGATTTTTCTTTAGATTATTTAGTAGTGGCGTTATTGCATTATATAGCCTGTCTATTTTATCTTGTGTTGCGCCGACACCAACAGCCATTTTTTGAGCAGTATCATTAGCTTGTTTTACAGCTTCGAGTTCATTCTCATCTACTGCAGTAAAACCAAAATCAAAAATATCGTCTGACATTAATTATTCTCCGGATCACCAAATGGGTTATCTTCGGTAAAGTCAAGGAAGTCTGTTGACTCTGAACTAAAGAATGTATTTTGTTCATTCTCTGCAACTTGGTTGTCTTCTACAACTGAAAGCACATTGAAAGATGAGTCAACTGACACACCGGCAGGATTAAGCCTGATTGAGCTACTACCAGCACTCAGCGTAATCTGTCTTCCTGTAGCAAATGTGTGGTACTTTCCATCGCTTGCACCAACATGGATAAGTGATAGTTTATCGCTTGAATCTTCATAGCTTGCAACTTCACCAGTTACAATCACACCATCAGACAGTGTCATGGTAGCAGTCTGACCTGCTTCAGTTAATACACTGTCGGAATCAAGCGTAAGGATATACTTGTATGCAAAATCTGTTTCTATCTTATCAATTGCTGCAATACCAGTTTCAAGATCTTCGCCAGTATATTCAAACAGATGCGCTCTCATTTTATACACGTTTAGATTAGACACCTGATAGAAAGGCATCTCATGTTCTACGTGTGTAATCTGAAATAGAGAATTAGAAAGAGGAAGATAAACCAGGTCACCTTCTCTTGGTCTTTCACCTGTTATCTCGTTGTCATATCGTGATACTGTCTGATTCCATCTGCGTCTAGAAACAACAAACGTGCATTCATCACGTATCTCAACACCGAATCGTGTAAATAGATCTCCTTCACCCTCGAAACCTTCAACGTTATCGAGATACATTTCAACTTTATACGCAGAATTAAATGAAGATTCGGCATCATCGCCAAATACGGTGTCTTCGTTTACAAGATCTCGTGGAACATAATACACATCCTGTCCATAGATCTTTAGTGATTCTATGACTATGTTTTCGTATAATTCATGTTCCGACTTAACTTTATCGGTAAAGTAAATATTTCTAGCCATGTCATCCTACAAAAAAGTCAGCCGGCATTTCGTGTTCTAAACGAATCTTCTCCTGTAATTCTTGGAGCTCAGCTTGAGCATCGTCGAAAATCTGCCTGCCGTTAATAATGACTCCTCCGGGTAATTGCATACCTTCAAACTTAATTAAGTTCATCCCCCATTGCAGCTTGATAAGCGCAGTGGCATAAAGCTTAAGCCACATGTCATTGTAAATTGAAGTGTGTGTATCAGCATCTATTGTTTCATATGTTTCGAAAACGACAAAATCATTTTCTTTTATATCTTGGTCTTCAATACTACCATGTATGTAAACTCTGTTTTCTCTCCGCACAAAATCAATAATTGGCATGCCAGTTAGTTTCATGTCCAAAGTTGCTAGATATTGTTGTACCTGCTCGTAGTAAGCCATGTCTCCTGCAAACTTTGTAATATCGTAAATGTCATTAAGCGCCATTTGATACTTAATATCAAACATGTTAGCTGATTGACCAAACGCCGAATCAATTTTAAAAATTCGTGATATAAATTGAATATTAGAAGAAACGCTGATATACTTGTTTGAAATATCTGTCGCAGTCATTTGATGCTTCAAGTAACCGCGCTTTGTAGCATCGGAATGAAACTCTTGATAATACTGAATTGCTTCGTCAATGCGATCTTCAACCTGGTCTTCATCCACATTAATCTCAATAACGGGATCGCCGAGTCTGCGCTTGCAGTAATCTATCAGTGTTGTTCTTGAGTTAGGATTTGCCATTAACTATACGCCTTGATAAAACTTTATTCTATTTATAATAAAATTATCCCGCAATCTCCAAAACACTTAAATAGCACTCACCGTCAGAACCTTGACCAGTACTGCTGATATAGTTTCTGTTAACGTAACCGTTATAACTGCTACTTCCATTTGCTAATTGAACTTTAAATAGTTGTGAGGAAGTTGAACTAGGTGAATACAATCTTTGAGCAAAGTACTGACGATTTTCATATTGTGCATTAGATGCGTCTGGACCATAATCAACCATCCAAACCTGAGACCCGCTTCCTGCAATGCGCGTAGAATTTGCGAATACTCCAAAATACATACCGCCTGCCGACCAATGCTGTGTGCTAATGTGTACAGAAGCAGTAACAAGAAATTTACTACTGGTAGATGCAGGTGTCATTGTAACAGTAAGCCCTGTCACATCTGCAAAAGAAGTAGAGGTAAAAGTTTGATGGTCTGTTTTACGAGCGTATTCTGCGGCAATAACAGTGCCAGCCGGCATATCAGCACTTGATATACTCGTCAGTGGAGTCTGATCTAAATCTATGATTCTCGGCTTGGCTCTTTGAATAGGCATTACTGCGCAATCTCCATAAGTGTTATAGTTGATGTTGCATTATCCGCCTGAACACCAACACCACCAGCACCGTTTCTATTTGCTAATTGTGTTTTATATGTTGTTGCAGAAGTAGTTGAAGGAGAATCTAAGAAACATACACTACATCCTCCAACATTTTGGTCGTGACTAGTATTTGCATTTATGCCTAACTGACTTTCAAATTTTGTTAGTTCTGTTGACCCTCTGAACAGCTTAAGTTGCAGTCCAGTGTTTGCACCATACTTTTGACATCCTTGTTGATTTACTAAAACTAAAATTTTACTAGTATTATTTGTTGGAGTAATAGTTGCAGTAAGACCAGTATCAGCAAAACTTGTTACTGTTGAGGCAACGGTTGTTGAATGAGAACCATTTATGACCTGAATAACATGGCCAGGCGCATATAAAGTTTGGTCGGCTGGTACGTTAATAATTGAACCAACCGCTGCTTTTAATTTGTTTACGAATAAAGTGCTCATCCTACTAAATATCCACTGAAATGAGGAGTTCCGTCCGGTGCTAAATCGTCATCGGCATCATTATAAAACATGTATTCTTCATTAAAATTAAGTCTTACACGAGCATTTGCAGTTAAAAGAGCTGAAACACTTAAGTTTAGTGGAATGCGAGTATAATCTCCAGAAGCATAGCTATAAGAAGCACCTATGCCTGAATAACTGCTTCCATTATCAGTTGACACTTCAATTCTACATTCTACGTCAACTCCAGGGTTCAAACTTGAACCTGCAGTGCTATCTGCACCGAAGCCTGTAAAATTAAATTGATAAACTCCATCTATAGGAACAAGAAAATAACCACCACCAGAATTCCAATGCGAACCCTGATTTGTAGTTATTGTGTTAAAGATAATATGTCCAGTCGCACCAGCGGCGCCAGAAGAACTGTTTATCATAGTCACATTGAAAAAAGGCCGCGTAGGTGTAGTTACTCGCCCACCGTTGTCAATACTCATTGCTTGAGTGCCGGCAGTATTTTTAATCGCATCAACTCTCAACTCACTTGTCATTGCGCTATTTCCTGTGCAGTTAAACTAGTTTGAGGGTAATGATTCCATGCGGCATCGGTGTCACCGTATGTCATTCTATTCATCCAAAGTGTACCGGAATTAGTCGTGTTACCTCCATGAATTGCGTATGTAATTTGAGATGTCGTCGAAGGCGAATCATAAAACACCCCGTTATGGTTAAAAGTTTGATATTGCCAACCGTCAGTTGTCCATACAGCATGATTACCAAAAACTTCAAACCACACAGGAGTTCTATTACCTGAGACATCACCATTGCTTGCAATCTGTGTACTTGTTCCGCCAACTGTACGGAATAATTTGATTGCGGCATATCTATCAGTAGATGCTCCATTGAACATGCATGATACTAATATTTTACTTGATGACGATTTAGGAGTGATATTCACTGATAACAAACTAGTAAATGTTGTACCAGCAACTGAGGTCCTACTATTGGTTGTTGCGTGCTGTGTTTGAACAATAGTCCCAGGCGCAATAATACCTCCAGTAATAGCAACATTACTTGAAGAATCCAGAGAATTTTTAATTGTATCAACTAATAGAACGCTTGTCATGATGAAGCTCCAAAAGCTGTTATCCAAACTTGAGGCATGTGAAACGTATTACCTCCTCCACCGTCAAAATATTGTGTTCCATGCATTCTTGACACATTATTGCTAGTACCGTAATGTCTACTTTGCCAAGATAGACTCCGAGCAGATGTCCAACTCGGTACTGCTCCAGTGTTTGTGTCGATGCTACCTAAAGAAGAATCAATTTTAAAATACCATGTGCACATAGGTTTTGATTCCATATATGTAGCTGCGTGTGTGCGACGAGCGTATACTGGTTCTACTCCATCTATGTACAACCTATAGTGCTGAATCGCATGAGAACCACTATTCCATGAAGCAGCATGTAAAAATTCATATAATACACCTATACAATTCTCCGGTGCAGTGTAACTTATAGATGATCCGGTTACAGTTGTATAGCTAGTAGTATTAATAAGTTGATAAGCAGTAACATTAGGTAAAGTAAGAGTATTTCCGCTTTTTGTAGTTCGAGTTGAGCCATCACACATACCACCAACTTTTTCAAGTATGTTACTTCCTACCGAAGTATTTGAAAACGTAACCTTGCCCGTAGTATCAATACTCATCGCATCGGTACCGTTAGTATGCTGTATGTTTCTTACACCTAATACACTGTTTGTCATAATTTATTAACTCCAATAAACTCTTGCTGTTCCAGAATCAAATCCACCTGTTGCAACTGCCCAACCTAATCCAGTTATTGGACCAGATAAGTTTAGTGTTCCAGCCCAACCATGCATATAAGCGTATCCTTTATTTGACACCAAGCAGTCAAAGTGATATACAAACGAACTTGAACTTGTTCTAGAAAATGTTATTTTACCACCAAACATATTGGCTGGATTAGTAAAACCTCCTGCACGAAGTTGAGTATGACCTGCTGTTCTGAAATCACTTAATGTAACAGTAGCACCATTGCTTGCATACCACCAAACATAGTTATATGCTCCACTTGGTGCTGCTGACCCACCAACATAAGCCTGTATGCCTGGCTCTTGACCAGTCGTCAATGAGGCAGCGTGTGATATATCAGTAAAAACCATAGTTACATCCATGGCCCAACTTGGAACTACATTTGCTCCTGGGGTCCATGTATTACTTGAACTATAAACTGCATAGGCAGAATTACCTGTTGTTTGTTGTGGAGAAATTTGTCCACTGCCATTAATACTCATTGCACGAGTACCAGCTTTATTATGAATGTTGTTAACAAATACTTTAGACAACTGTAAATACTCCGTCCACTTTGAGTGTTGCAGAGATCTTAAAATCACCTGCCACAGATGCTCTTTGATTAACACCAATCGTTACATTTTCAGTTAATTCATTTGCGTTTATTCGAATACCAGCTTTTGTCATAAGATCACTTGACATTTCCGTAACACCAACTGAGCCAGCTATTGGATTTGTAACACCAGACCTAATGCCAAGATGTATGATTCTTAATGCTGAGTTAGAATCGACATTTGAATCAAATGTAAGTGTAGTTCCTGACAAAGAATAATTTGCTTCGGCTTGAACAATGCCATCAACTGAAACAAGGATTGAACTTTTTGAAGGAGGTGATTCTGAAAGTGTATATATATTCGAATCGCCTGATGCTATAAAGTAGTCTTCAGTAAATGATTTTAAATTAGCAGCAAGTTTATCTGCAACAATCGATTGATCAGGTATTGGTACACCCCCAACATCACCGTAAAGCAATGCAAAGCAAGAATCGTTAGTTGCTGGAGCTGTAGTAAAGACAATATTATTTCCGCCGTTTGCTAGAGCAAAGTCTACGCCCGGTTCTTTGATAATATTATTAAGTGATACAACAAGCTGATTAACTTCTCCAGCTTGAAGACCTAGCGGAAACGAAGTCGAGCTATCGTTAAAAGACCAAGACGATACGTCTATCTTTTTAAACTCTCCAGTTGATGGTTCGCGACCTATGTATGCCATTAACTTGAAAGCTCCGTTACTGTAAGTGTTGATATAGGTCTATCATCATAACTAGTTGCGTTGTTGTTAGAATAACTTCTATTCAAATAAATTGCATATGATGTGCTATAACCTTTCCAATCAACGCCGTAAGTAATAGCACTCGCAGTTGAAGGTGAATCTAAAAATAGCATTGACATTGGTCTAATACCATACTGTAAACCACCACTGGTAGGTGTTGTTGATCCAAAATCATATGTATTCATCGTTACAGACGATTGTGGTCTACTACCATCAGCGTTGCCAATGCCTACAGCAGTTGACCCTCGTTTAAACCTAAATGACAATTGCCAATAAGCCATTCCACCAACAGCGTGTAATTGTAATAGAAACTTTGAATCAGAAGAAGCGGGAGTAATATCAATATTGAAACCAGAAAGCGCTTCCCATGTGTTTCCAGTTGATGAAGACACTGTAGTACTAATAACCGCCTGTTTTACTTGCAGTACTTTGCCTCCTCCTACGGCAGTAGCATTGTTATCTATAAGCACAGCGCCACTTGAATTTGTCAGTGGTTTGTTTAGTTTAACGCCGGTATCGGTAAAAACTAAGCTGTCACTATCTGAATTTACCTTTTGGATTCTATCTACTTTTAGTGTTGCTACCATTATCTATCTCCAATAAACTCTTGCTTTACCACTATCAAAAGCAGAACTAGATTTAAATCCTATACCAGAAATTGGTCCGGATAAATCAATAAAGCCATTCATACCAATAGTATACGTTGCATAAGTTGGAGTATAGTAGGTGCCGGCTACAACATAATCGTTATCTGCAACTCTGCGCCATACCATATTTCCAAAAAATCGATTTGCTACGTCGGTCCATCCATAAAAAGCAAATCCTTCATCACCTGTACTTGTTCTATCGGATGTGGTTACAGTACCACCATTACTAGCATACCAAGATGTATATTTGTATCCACTGTCAATTATACTGCCGCCAACATATGCTTTAAAAAAAACATCTGTGTTGGTAGTAGCAATAGAAAGATCATGATACGCAACAGTTATTTCGCTATGCCAATCAGGAATTCCGTTTGTTGTAACAGCCCAAAGATTGCTTGAATATGTTGCTTCAGCATGAGTATCCGTCCTAACAAAATCAATTTTGCCATCGGCTGCAATTGTCATACCAGTCGTATCAGAATCATACTTGTATGTCTGTGCTTCGATAGTATTTACAATTAGTTTACTCACCCTGCAATCTCCATGACAGTCAATGTTGATACGCCACGTCCATCATAACCGCCTGCATTATTTAAGTCTCTTGTGGTTCTGTTAATATAAGCTGTTCCTGATCCATCCGTACGGATTGCCATTTGAACTTTGTAAGTAACAGCTGATGCAGTGTTTGGTGAATCTAAAACTTGAGATGGTACATGTAACATTACATAATTACTTGAGCCATTATTTGTTGTAGCATAATTAAAGTGGCCTGTTTGTCTAAGGCCTATATCATTATTAACTAGTAAAACCGATCCATTTCTTACAAATCTCATATAAGTAAAATGTTGACTATTAGCAACGGCTATAGAACATGATACAAAGAACTTAGAATTTGCAGACGCTGGAGTCATAGTTATGCTCAAGCCTGTAATGTCGGTAAACGTTTGACTCGTAGTTGATTGAGTACCGGCAAAATTAACCGATTCTATTTGAATCACGTGGCCAGGTATAGAAACCCTTCCGTTACTAATTATTTCATCAACTTTAAGCCTGCCTGCCATTATACAATACTCAGATTACCGTTTACCGTTAGCGTTGCACTAGAGTCAACAGACACAGGACCAGCAACCATCGCATTCTTATCTGTTGCGATGGTTACATTAGTCGATAAGTTTTGGTCATTTAATCTGAAAATAACATTACTTCCTGTCGGAAAAGTCTTTTCAGTTAAAAATCCAGCCCTTGCTGTTTCTCTAGCTCGAGTCATTATCTGGTTGGCCAGGTAATTGAAGAAGCAATTAGCTCGCCTGAACTATCTGTTGACGGATTAGCTCCGTCCGGAAGATCTCTTAGAGCTTGCATGTAAGTAGCAAGTTCAGAAGCAACGGCTTCACCTTTTGAATGAGCTTTTGTTACTTCCCAATCTAAACCAGCCAGTTTAGCATTTCTTTCTTCACGTAGAAGCCTCATGCCTTCGGCCGCGTCCATTTCTGCGATCTTTGCAGTAATGGAATCCGCTGTAGGTTTACCGCCCCACATTGCGTTGTTTTCTTTACCACTTGAATCTAGCCATTCAAGACCAGAATAATCTTCACCCCGAAGCACCCACTGTGCGCCTGGGCGGAGTTGCTGCAGTGCTGCAGGAATATCATACTTCATTTAATTTCTCCTTATTGAAGTTATGTTACTATTTATTTCACGTTTTTAGTCCAAATACAGTGATGTTGCCGTTAACGGCGCCAAATGTTGCAGTTGAAGCAATATCAGATCCAGACGGGTTGCCAGCTACTAAATTGATTCTAAAATCTGTGGCAGACGTAGCATCACCAATATCTTCAGTAGATGATCCTTCTTCACTCCACTTTGCAGTTTCTCCAAGTGCTATTTGATACATAATACATGTATTTTTCACCGCGGTAGGAATTGTAGAAGAGAAAGGATTAAGAATAGTTAATTCACCAGTAAAATGCTCATTTGCAACACCGGCCAGTGATCCAGCTATTTGATGCACGCCGGATGTGCTATAGTAATTTTGTTGACCGTCACCACCCGATACGAGCCTAGAGTAATTTTGGCAGCCGCGTACTGCAACACCTGATGTTATTAGTGTGCCACCGTTACCAAATTGACAAGAGAGTATAGATCCGTCTGTTCCAGGCCTGTTTACTCGATAAAAAACTTTGTAATAGTCATAGTCAGCAGAAAAACACCCATTTATATGAAATGCGTCTATCGCAGCAGTTGTTGCAGTTGCGGACGCTATATGCGTCATACCAACACCAACAGGAGAATTGCTAAATGTAACTGTGCCTGACGAATTAATTGTAGTAGCATTAGTACCATTTGAATGCGCTATCTCTTTGACTCTTAATTTACTCATTGCGCGATCTCCGTAAGTACTATTTTGGATCTTCCACCAGTTGTTCCGTTACTCCAGTTAATTTGGCTAGTGCCATTTGCATAGAGGTTATTTTCACTGACGGCAACAGAGTAATGTATTGTATTTGTGCTACCCGGGCTATGCTCATATTGAAATGACATATTCCCCATCAATTGAGAACCGTTAAGAAACATAGTATCTTCATCAGAAAATAACTGCGTAGCCGAAGCGACACTACTTCCATCATCAAATGTTGTTGTCGGATGACTTACTAACTCGAGCCTAAGGCCGCCTTGATTGCCACCACTATTGATAAAGCCATGAACAAATCCAGTTATGAGAATCTTTGAATTAGCAAACTTAGGTGTAATAGCCGCTCCAACGCATCCAAGTCGAGCTGCACCATTAAAGGTAAACATAACTGCAGTTCCTGTACCTGTTGTAGCAGTAACTATCTGTACAGGCGTTCCGGGTGCTGACAAAGAATGACCTGCCGGTATACTAATGGTATTACTGCTAGATGCTCTTCCTCTTAACTGGTCTACAACTAATGTACTCATACAATACTCCACTCACCGTTAACAGTTACTGTAAAACCAGAATCAATTTCAATAGGACCCGCACTCATTCCGTTTGTGCTCGAATCAATAAGAATATTTTCTGTAATATTTTGAGCGTTTGTTCTAATAATAGAATTGGCTCCAACATACGGTGACTCGGATCTTTTAATAGCTTCAGTGTTTATTGCTTGAGTTACTCTATTCGGTATGAACGATGGAGCGGTAAGATTACCACTGAATGTATCGCCAGATCTTTTTGCCGCGCCACCGACATCTGACACAGTAACTTTTGTAACTTCTACAATTTCCAGAATATCATTTAAAACTGCGGCAGAAGATAAAACTATATTTGAATTAGTACATGTAAAGTCGCCATCAGGTGAAAGCTTGGAGCCGTTTAAGAATACGTGGCTGGCACTATCCATATTAACGAGAACAGATCCATTACCGTCTGCTCCAGTAAAAGTAGTTTGGCCTTCGGTAGCAACGTAACGATACCGAGTATTTCTTAGTTCAACTACATCATTATTTCCTACACCGAGATATGCCATTACTGTGCAACCTCCATAACTGTAACATATGAAGTAGATTTATTAACACCATTATTGTTCCAATTGATAGTCAGATTATTAGCATTTTGTGTATTTGCATAAAACTTATATGTAATAGTATCACCTACACTATAGGTTGCTCCAGTGTCAAGATGATTAAACCAAGGCCTAGACTCAATACCTCCACCGTATTGATCTTTGCCATACCATGAATTTTCTTGTATTTCAGCTTGATAGGTCGAGTTGACATCTCTACTAAACTTACAATGCATCCAACCGCCACCAGTTTGACCATGCATAACATTGCATTGAACTAAGAAGTGTGATCCTGCTAATTTAGGTGTAAATGTAGTTCTTAGACCAGTGATTTCAACTGAAGCATTCGATGCACTCAAAGTCTGGCCACTACCACTAGCAGGCGTATTTGCAAAAACTGTATTGACAATCTGTACTACATGCCCTGGAGCATGAAGAACATGACCACTAGCTATTGTTACGGTAGTAGGATCTGTCGCAGTCGCTAAACCTTGTATTTGTTGGACCGAAAGAGTACCAGCCATTAAGTAATCTCCAAAATACTCAGCGCCACATCAATCGAGCTTGCAGTATTCGAAGTTACTTTGAGAACATCACTTGCATTTAATACAACCTTTTGATCTCCGCCGACTGCAACTAAAGAACTTCCAATTGGAATCGGCGCTGCTTTTATCAAGTAGATATTATCGCCATCATTATTCTCAATTTGTACGTCTGCTTGTACGCTTGAACTTGAAATATTTGCAAGATTCAAACCGATGATAGTTGTTTCAGTAGCCGATGGACACGTATAAACTGTGGCAGGACTCGTGCCTACAGCTGTGTCAGTAACTAGTTTAAATGCATTTGCCATATCTTACCCCAGCGCGATTGCCATAGCGATGCCGCCATCGCCAGCAGCTAGGGATGAAACGTCAGCAGAGTCTAGAATTCTCGAATGAGCTCTACCTCCAACTGTGATTGTATTGTTGATTATGATCCCGTTCTTGACGACGAAATCTTTGTGCTGTGCTGACATCGGTTCCCTATCCCCGTGTTGACTTTATTCTATTTATACGTTTTTAACCTTTTATTTCCATCGCTACATAAGAACAAGTGTTGTGTTCTGTATTTGCATTTGTCCAACCAATATAAGAAGTGTTAGTTGAATTGCACTTATAATGCATTGAATATTTTATTGCAGAAGTTGTATTAGGTGAATCATATCCATTAAGAGTATAGAAAG
>MDTC01195963.1_pt1 | contig 13146 bp, 10 predicted proteins | sample 811181 | NCBI WGS metagenome assembly MDTC01 (sample SAMN05326644, study PRJNA326480) | marine metagenome | isolation source: seawater | place: Pacific Ocean: North | collected 2011 | reverse complement strand
ATTACTGTTGATTCAGACTCACTTCTTTCAAAATTGTGCGGGGCTTTATCAATTAATGATCTTAATATTCATGATGCAAAAATCTTTACCAGAAGAGACGGAATTGTAATAGACAGTTTTAATGTTACTGATTATAGAACTCATAAACCAATTGATGAATCAAGATTTGATAAAATTAAAAAAGATGTAAACTTAGCTGTAAGAAATGAATTGAAAATCAATAAAGAATTTTTGAAAGTTAGAAATAAATGGTGGCGTATAGAATCAAAGTTATTCAGTAAAAAAAGTAAAATAAAAATTAGTTTCGAGAAGCATGAAAAATATACAATTATTGATGTACATTCGGCAGATAAGCTTGGTCTGCTTTATGAAATAACAAAAAAAATGAACGAACTTGGATTGGTAATTTATTTTGCTAAAATCGGTACTAAAGCAGATGATGTGGTAGATGCTTTTTATGTTTTAGATAGAAATAAAAGAAAGATTTCCCACAATCAATATGAATTAATCAGGACTGAATTAACCCAAATTCTTGAAGAAATGATTTAACGGAGTAAACTTGACAAACCAGCAAAAGTCAAATCCAATCGGAATATTCGATTCCGGTATCGGCGGATTAACAGTAGTGAAAAAAATATTCGAAAATTTACCTAATGAAAATATAATTTATTTTGGTGATACTGCAAGAGTTCCTTATGGATCAAAATCTAATCAAACAGTTGTAGAATATTCGATACAAAACACAAAATTTTTATTGAAGAAAAATGTTAAAATGGTTGTTGTTGCTTGCAATACCGCATCTTCTGTTGCTTTAGATGTTTTAAGAAATGAATTTAATGTTCCGATAATCGGGATGATTGAACCGGGCTCTAAAACTGCTCTAAATAATACAAAGAATAATCATATTGGTGTAATAGGAACGAATGCTACTATAAACAATAAAGCTTATTCACATAGATTAAAAAAACTGAATAATAAAATCAAAGTTTATGAATCTGCTTGCCCTCTCTTTGTTCCTTTAGCTGAAGAAGGGTGGACAAATCATAAAGCTGCACAACTAATTGCAAATGAATATTTGAAGAAATTTAAAGAACATGAAATTGATACACTTATTTTAGGTTGTACTCACTATCCGATCTTGAATGATATAATTCAAAAATCAGTTGGTAAAAAAGTTAAACTAATTGATTCAGGTACTTCTGCGGCAATTGAAGTTAATAATTTACTTGAAGCGCTGGATCTAAGGAATGACTCAACGAGAAAAGGGAATCACCAATTTTATGTAAGTGATGTACCGAGAAAATTTCAAGAAGTAGCAGAGAGATTCTTAGGAAAGAAAATCTCTCATATAGAAAAAATTGATTTGGAAGAATTAATAAAAAGTTAAGAATAATTATTAATTTATTTTTGTTTCAAGTTAGTATAGTAAAAAATTCCGGCTATAGTTTTTGCATCAATAATATCTCCGGCAGAAATCATTTCTTTAACTTGTTCAAGCGGATAGGAAAATACTTCCATTCCATATTCACCTTCTTCTCTATCATGATTACCGGACTTTAAATTTTCAGCAAGATAAATGTGAAGTATTTCGGTACAAAAACCGGGAGTTGTAGAAATACTTCCTAACTTTACAAAGCTGCTGCTTCTATATCCAGTTTCTTCAATTAATTCGCGCCTTGCACAAACTAATGGATCTTCATTCAGATCAAGTTTTCCTGCAGGTAACTCAAGCAGAAATTTCTCAAACGGATATCTAAATTGTTTTACTAAAACAATATTTCCATTATCTAATACTGGCACTACAACTGCTCCGCCGTTGTGAATTGCTACTTCTCTTATACCTTTATTTCCGCTGTCATAAACAATATTGTCAATTCTTAGATCAAATACTTTCCCTTTATGTATTATATTTGATTCAATTATTTTATAATTCATTTCTAATCCTTTTCCTTACAATAAAAGAAGAAAAATCTATAACTCGGAATAACATTCATTTTCTGTAAGTTCAATTTTAGATACATCAAAGTTTTTTTGAGCAATTTTATTTAACAGAGAATCTAAGATATTCTTTTCTAATCTGGGAGTACGTGAAAGTATCCATAAATATTTTCTACTCGGAGTTCCTACAACTGCATAAGAATAATTTTCTTGATCCAATTCAATTATCCAGTAATCTCCTTTAAATGGCCAGAAGAACTGCACTTTTAGTTTGCTGTTATTGCTGTTTTCAACAATAAATGCTTTACCGTCAACCGAATCAAGAGTACCGTCAATGCTGTCTTCAAAGCACTTATTAACAACACTAAGTGTATTAGAATCAATTAATCCATATTCTGCTGTAGCACAGTAACAGTCATCTTGAAAACTATTTGGAAGTTTTGCAACTTCGTACCATTTACCTAAATATCTTGATACATCAACATTATCAACAGTTTCCAAAGGAAGATAATTTTTGCTGCTGCATGCAGAAATTAAAACTGCAGCGATAACCAAACTAAAAATTCTTAAGAATTCTATTTTAGTTTTCATTAAAGAAAATCCTATTTGTTGTAGTATGGAATTAATTCGCTACCCAAATATTTCAATACTGCTGTAATAACTCCAAGATCATCAAGATAACCGAATAATGGTGCTAGATCAGGAATTGCATCAATTGGTGAAATGAAATAAATCAATGCTCCTACAACTATTGATTTTCTGTACCAAGCTACGGAGCTATCAGACATATAACGAAACAGTGCAAGAATATCTTTTGCGAATGATATTTTTTTACCTACACGTTCAACCTTTTCCCAAAGATTTTCTTCAATGTACTTTGATCCCTCTTCAACTTTATCTTCGGTATCATAGTCAAATTCGAGATCATCAATATCATTTGGATTATAATTATTGTTCATTTTATTTCCTCAAATAATGATTGTTAAACCAATCGTATATTGTATTCCACCATAATTTTGCATTTTGCGGTTTAGTTACAAAATGGTATTCATCCGGGAAATATAAAAATTTACTTTCTACTCCTAGTCTTTGCAATGTAGTAAATAATTCAAAAGCTTGTCCTTCCGGAACTCTAAAATCATTTGCTCCATGTACAACTAACATTGGAGTTTTAATATTTTCTGCAAATTGATGCGGTGACCATTTTTGATAAAGTTCTCTGTTTTCCCAAGGTGCTCCACCAAATTCCCATTCCGGAAACCATATTTCTTCGGTTGCTCCGTACATACTTTCTAAATTCCAAACACCGCAGTGGGATACCAGCGCATTAAATCTATCAGTTTGTGTTGATAACCAATTAATCATATATCCACCGTATGAAGCGCCGGCAGCAAAAGTATTTTGTCCATCAATAAAAGAATAATTTTCGATTGCGTAATCATAAGCATTCATTAAATCGGTGTAAACTTTTCCACCCCAATCTGTAGAAATTTCATCGGTAAATTTTTGACCGTAACCGGTACTTCCTCTTGGATTTGGAGCAACTACAACATAACCTTTAGCAGCAAACATCTGCATATTCCAGCGATAATGAAAATCATCAGCCCAGTTTCCTTGTGGTCCGCCGTGAATTAAAAATATCATTGGATATTTTTTATTTGACTTAAAAAAGGGAGGCTTAATTAATATTGACTGAACTTTCGCTCCTTCTGCTCCTTCAGACCAAAATGTTTCTATGTTGTTCATTTCCAATTGAGCTAAAAGGTTTTTATTAACTTCAGAAATTTGTTTCAGACCAGTTCCATCAGAATTAACAGAGAATATTTCGTAAGGAAGATTACTTTTTTGTTTTTTGAAATAAATTGTGTTACCATCAGCAGATAATTTAATTCCACTATTGTAATTTTCTTCAATAATAGTTTTGAGTTCTGCAGTTTCTATATCAATCTTATAAATTGATTGATAAACTTGATTTGCGGCAGTAAAATAAATTGATTTAGAATCAGGCGACCAAATAACCTCTCCAACCGATAAATCATAATCTTCAGTTAAGTTTTTGCTTGTTTTGCTTTCTATATCATAAATAAAAAGTCTTTTCTTATCAGCTTCAAATCCGGCACGTTCCATAGAAATAAATGCAACCAATTTCCCATTTGGAGAAAAAATAGGTTGATTGTCATTTCCTAAGCTTTCGGAAATTTTTCTCTTTGGTGTTTCATACTTCTCTTTAACATTATTTAACTCAACAAGAAAAACATCGTTGTTTGTACTCCATGCTAAATTCTTATCAAGGTTAGTAGTAAATGCTGCATAATTTCCATCGCTTGAAATTGAGTAATCAGAGTATCCGCCTAATGCAATTGGAGGAACATCGGATTTACTTCCGACTGTTAAATCAAAATATTTATTATGTTCAACATCCATTAAAAATAAATGACTTCTTTTTTCGCCTCTCCATGAGTTCCAATGTCTATACATTAACTCGGTAAAAACTTTTGCTTTAACGGGATTTTCTTCAGCTAACTTATCTTTTTCTTCGTTGCACTCTTGAGTCATACATTCCGGATAAACTGAGGAAGTAAACAAAAATTTTGATTCATCATTTGTCCAAACAATTCCGGATGCACCTGTGTATAAATCTGTAAGTTTCTTTTCATTAGAACCATCTAAATCGCAAATCCAAACTTGTCCCTCTTTTTCAAATGTTATTTTATTTCCGGTTGGAGTAAAGTTTGGACTCGATTCATTCTTGTTTGTGTTCTTAAATGGCTTTAAGTTGGTTCCATCAATATTGATCATATAAATATCAGAATTACCTTTATTTGCTGCCATATCAAACGATGTAACATCAAAAACAATTAAACCCAATTTCGAATTTACATCAAAGCTTCCAATTCTTTTCATTTCCCATAAATCATCAACAGTAATTGCTCTTTTTTCTTGGGCAAATAATGAACCGGTTATAATTAAGATTAAGAAAAGAAACTTTTTCATTTTATTCCCTTTATTTGGTTGATAAAATTAGTCATGTAATTCATTGATTATATTTTCATCATAAAGCAGATGCTCATAAGTTTCTCTGCTTCTAGTAACATAAAATTTATTCTTGTCAACTACAATTTCAGGAGGACGGCGGCGTGCATTATAATTTGATGACATCACCATTCCATATGCTCCGGCTGTCATTACTGCTAAAACATCTCCGCTTTCAGATTTTTGAATTTCTCTATCCTTTGCCAAAAAGTCTCCGGTTTCGCAAACAGGACCAACAATATCGGCAACTATATCATTTTCTCCGTTTATTTTGGCGGGTTGAATGTTATGATAAGCACCGTAAATACTTGGTCTTAAAACATCTGTCATGGCGCCGTCAACAACTATAAAATTTTTTTCATTATTGCTTTTTGTGTAAATAACTTCTGTTGCTAATATTCCGCCGTTAGCCGTTAAATATCTTCCGGGTTCAAACATAATTTCGCAATTTAATTCCTTGAAGATTGGAATAAGATTTTCGGCTAACTCTTCAATTGCAAAAGGATTCTCATCTTTATAAACTACACCCATACCTCCGCCAATATCAAAATGGTCTAATTCAATTCCAAGTTCCTTTAGTTCGAAGTATACTTCTGCAAGCTTTTTAACCGAATCAACAAACGGAGATACTTTTGTAATTTGAGAACCGATATGCATATCAATTCCAGTTAATTGAATATTCTTCATTTTTGAAGCTTCGATGTACAACTCTATTGCCTCTTTAGCCGGAATTCCAAATTTACTTTGTACTAAACCAGTTGTAATATAGGGATGAGTTTGAGGATCAACATTTGGATTTACTCTTATTGCTACTCTAGCTTTTACATTTAATTCTTCTGCAATTTTATTTATAGTATAAATTTCTGCAGGGGATTCTGCTTTGATTAGAAGTACATCATTTTCTAATCCCATTTTAATTTCATCTTTTGTTTTACCTACACCGGTCAATATTAACCTTTTCGGATCGGCTCCAATTTTTAATGCTCTAAATAATTCTCCGGCTGAGTTTACATCAATCCCAGCTCCTAAATCATAAAAAATTTTCATTACATTCAGATTAAAATTAGATTTAGTTGCAAAGAATATAGTATGATTAATCTCTTCAAATGCTTTTTGATATTTCAAAAATCGGTCTCTAAAGAATTTTTTGCTGTAGATAAAAAGAGGAGTGCCAAATTTAGTTGTAAGGTCACTTACTTTAATTTCTTCACAATAGAGTTCATTATTTTTGTATGTAAATACATCGGAGTTAAGAAGCAGCATAAATTTTCCTGTAATTAATTCGGATTATCAAAAATAGTAATTTAACATGATACGGGCTAATTTTTGCATAAAAAACAGACCAAATGATGATTGAGAAAAATCAAAAAATATTTATAAATTACTAAAAAATTGTAAACTTTTTTATTAACACGTACGTTAAAATTTTCATCAACCAATAATTATAACGAAAGGGATCTACAATGAAGTTAACAAAAATGTTGTTATTTGTTTTGTTGTTTTCATTTTTAAATATATCTGCAGGTGATAAAAAAACAGAAAAACCATCTGCCGATAAAATAATTGAAATGCTGAAAAAGGGAAATCAAAGATTTGTAGATGGTAAATCAACTTTCCCAAATATTGAAATTTCGAGAAGAGAATTGGCAGCAAATTCAGATCAAGGAAATTATGCATATGCAACGGTTCTTTCCTGTTCAGATTCAAGAGTTCCGGCTGAATTTATTTTTGATGCTGGAATAATGGATTTGTTTGTTATTAGAGTAGCTGGAAATGTTGCTGATACAGATGAAATTGGAACGATAGAATATGGTTTAGGTCATGTTAATACTCCCGTTCTTGTAGTTCTTGGTCACAGTGGATGCGGCGCAGTTAAAGCAGTTAATGCAGTTGTTCATGGCGAAAAGCTTCAACTAGAATCAAATATTCCACCGCTGGTTGATAATATAATACCAGCAGTAAGTGCAGTAAAAGAAAAGCATTCGGATTTATCGCAAAACGAATTAGTTCCTTATGCCATTGAGCAAAATGTTTGGCAAAGTGTGAATGATTTATTTATGAAAAGTGCAGCATCAAGAAAATTAGTTGAAGATGGTAAAGTAAAAGTTATCGGTGGTATATATGATATTGCTTCCGGAAAAGTTAATTGGTTAGATGAAAATAAACCTATGGAAATTCTTAAAGCAGTAAATGACAATCCGCAAAGATCAATGAACATATACGCAGAATAAAACTTTAATCAGCTGGTTCAGGAATATTTATTATTCTTGAACCAGTTTTCCTTTCTTTTATTCCATTAAAATTTCTCTAAAGTATTACGAATTATTTATTAAAATATTAAATTAGGGGACTAATTCATCCTTTTATTATTAGGTATAATATGCAAAGAACAATTCCAAATTTATTTGAAGAGAGTGTAAAGAAATTTTATAATAATCCGCTAATGTGGCAGAAAAGTGACGGAAGCTATAACTCGATCTCTTATTCTGAAATGAAAGAATTTGTTTATTTATTTGCTTGTGGAATGTTATCTCTAAAATTGCAAAAAGGAGATAGAGTAACACTTCTTTCAGAAGGACGAAATGAATGGGTGATGAGTGAACTTGCTGTACTTTATTGCGGGGCTGTTAATGTTCCGGTTTCAGTAAAAATTGATGAATTAAATGATCTGAAATTTAGAATAGCTCATTCTGAAAGTAAATTTGTTATTGTCTCGCAGAATCATTTAGAAAAAATTAGAAAGATAAAAAACGATCTGCCGGATTTAGAAAAAGTAATAGTCTTAGATAATCTTACAGAGAAGGAATCCGATGAAATCACTAAGGATGAAATTCTTTTTAGAGGGAAAGAATTTTTAAAGTCATATAAAAATGAGTTTGATAAAATATGGCAGAATATAAATGAAAATGATTACGCAAATATCTGCTATACTTCCGGCACAACTGCAGATCCAAAAGGTATAATTTTATCACATAGAAATTATACTGCCAATGTAGAACAAGCTACTGCGTTGCTTCCCATACCAGAGTATTATGTCTCTCTTTTAATTTTACCATGGGATCATAGTTTTGCTCATACTGCCGGGATTTATACCTTAATGAAAAACGGAGCAAGCATGGCTTCGGTTGAAGTTGGCAAATCTCAGTTGGAAAGTATTAAAAACATTCCGAATAATATAAAGGAAATAAAACCTCACTTTTTATTAAGTGTACCTGCTCTCGCAAAAAATTTCAGAAAGAATATTGAAAAGAGAATTAAAGGTAAGGGTGAGAAAATAGAAAAGCTTTTTGAACAAGCATTAAAAATTTCATACAGATATAATGCTGAAGGTTACAACAAAGGCAAAGGGATAACAAAAATTTATAAACCTTTATTAAAGTTATACGATAAAATTTTGTTCAGTAAAATTAGAGAACAATTTGGGGGAAGATTAGAATTTTTTATTGGCGGCGGAGCTTTACTTGACATCGAACTGCAAAAATTCTTTTATGCTCTCGGAATTCCAATGCTGCAAGGATATGGTCTATCGGAAGCTGCTCCTGTAATCTCAGCAAATGTTATAGCTAAACACAAACTAGGTTCCTCAGGAAGTGTTGTTAAGAATTTGCAAATCAAAATCTGTGATAATGATGGAAAAGAATTGCCGATTGGTGAAAAAGGAGAAATAGTAGTTAAGGGTGAAAATGTAATGTTAGGTTATTGGAAAAATGAAAGTGCAACTAAAGAAACCTTAAAAGATGGTTGGCTCTATACTGGTGATATGGGTTATCTGGACAAAGATAATTTCTTATATGTGCTTGGTAGATTTAAAAGTTTATTGATTGGAAGCGATGGTGAAAAATATAGTCCTGAAGGAATTGAAGAAGCCTTGACTGAACACTCTCAATTAATTGAACAAGTGATGCTGCATAATAATCAAAATCCTTTTACGGTTGCTTTAATTGTTCCAAATAAAGAATTAGTTATTAAAAAACTTGAAGAATTAGGTATGTCAATAAAAACTGCGGACGGACAAAAAGAAGCATTAAAGATGATTGAAAGAGAAGTAAATAGATTTAAATCCGGCGGAGATTTAGCCGGACAATTTCCTGAAAGATGGCTTCCATCAACTATAGCAATATTAGGAGAAGGATTTACAGAACAAAATAAATTTTTAAATAGCACATTAAAAATGGTAAGAGGAAAGATCACTGAGTTTTATCAAAATAGAATTGATTTTCTTTATACGCCCGAGGCGAAAGAAATTTGTAATCATCAAAACATGAATATAGTTGCAAGATGGTAGTGAGAAAATGAACTTTCAACATGCGCAGCTCATTTCTTGTTAATGAATAATCTTAGTTTCTTTTATCATTCTAAATTCATAAATTTAGATGAAAATATCCTTGTTGAAATATGAATAAACGAAAGGTTCAGTTTTTATTAAACAACACATTAATCAGTTCGGAAGTCAATCCATCTCTTCCACTCCTTGATTTTATAAGAAAAGAAAAACATCTAACTGGCACTAAGGAAGTATGTAAAGAAGGTGACTGCGGAGCATGCACAGTTTTACTGGGGACATTAACAAAAAACAGTGTTGTTTATAAAACTATAACATCTTGTATTTACCCAATAGCAAATTGCAGCGGTAAACATGTTGTAACCATTGAAGGGATTAACAAAGAAGATTTATTATTGCAGCAGGAAATATTTGCTGATGAAAATGCTTCACAATGCGGATTTTGTACTCCCGGATTTTTAATGTCGGTTACATGTTATTTACTGAATAATACTGATTATAAAATTGAAGATGCAATAAATGCAGTCGGGGGAAACATTTGCCGTTGTACCGGTTATCATTCTATAATAAGAGCCTTAAACAATATTATTTATGAATTGAAAAATAACAGCAGCAATGATAGAGTTCAATTATTAGTAGCTAAAAATGTAATTCCCGATTACTTTAAAGAGATCAAAGAGAGACTTAGTACAATACAATCAGATAAAAAAGTAAACACTGAAAAATCAAGTTTATTTATAAGCGGGGGCTCAGATTTATTTGTTCAAAAACCCGATATGCTGCTGGAGGAAGAAGCTCAATTTTTATTAGAATATGATTTATCATATATTTATCAAAATTATGATACTATTATTATAGGTAGTGGAACAACTTTCGAAGAGATAAAACAATCTCCAATTTTATCAAAAGTAATTCCTACAATAAAAAATGATATTGATCTTGTTGCTTCTCTTCCAATTCGGAACTCAGCTACAATAGGTGGTAATCTTACAAATGCTTCTCCAATAGGGGATTTAACAATTATTCTCATGGCTCTAAATTCTGAATTAGTTCTAACTGACGGAATTAATGAAAGGATTATTAAATTATCAGATTTTTATCTGGATTATAAAAAGTTGATCAAAACTAATGATGAATATATAAAAGAAGTTTTAATCCAAGTACCAAAGGGAGAATTAAAGTTTAGTTTTGAAAAAGTTTCTAAAAGAACATACTTAGATATTGCTTCGGTAAATTCGGCAATGTTAATTGAAGTTGATGGTAATAAAATAATTAATATTTTTATATCGGCAGGCGGAGTTGCTCCGGTTCCAAAATTATTGAAAGAGACTAATCAATATTTCATCGGCAAGGATATTTCAATCGATACAATCGATTCTGCTTTAGCAGTTATGCAAACTGAAATATCACCGATAAGCGATGTAAGAGGAAGTGCTGAGTATAAAAAAATATTGCTTGGTCAATTAGTAAAAGCACACTTTCTAAAGTTGTTCCCGCAATTAATAAACGAGAAAGAAATTGTATGAAATCGAGTGATGTAATAAAACACGTAAAAGGGGAATCAATTTTTGTTGATGATATGCCGGTTCCGCAAGGTACATTGTATGCATCCGTATTTGATTCAAAAATTGCACACGGTAAAATTACCAAACTCGATTTATCCGAAGCACTCAAAGTTCCCGGGGTTGTAAGAATAATTACTTACAAAGATATACCGGGTGAAAATCAAATCGGTAATATAATTCCGGATGAACATTTACTCGCAGTAGACACTGTTGAGTTTATCGGTGAACCAATCGCAATAGTTATTGCTGAAACTGAAATGATTGCAAAGAAAGCTAAGAGCAAAATTAAAATTGAATATGAAGAACTAACTCCAATCACAGATCCACGTGATGCTTATGAAAAGGGAAGTTTAATAATTCCACCGAGAATATTTTCTATGGGGGATGTTGAAAATTCTTTCACTGGATGTGAATATATAATTGAAGATAGAGTTGAAATAAGCGGCCAAGAACATTTGTATCTTGAAACACAAGGCGCTGTTGCAGTTCCGGTTGAAGGTAGCGGAATTAAAATTTATTCATCAACGCAAGGACCGACTGCGGTTCAAAGCACTGCTGCAAAAGTACTTAATTTAAAGATGCATCAGGTTGAAGTTGATGTGTTACGATTAGGTGGTGCTTTCGGCGGTAAAGAAGATCAAGCTACTCCTTGGGCTGTGATGGCAGCACTTGGAGCAAAATTAACTAATAAACCGGTCAAGTTGATACTTCACCGTCATGATGATTTGCGGATGACTGGCAAGCGTCATCCTTACTCTGCCGATTATAAAATCGGTTTATCAAAAGACTATAAAATTCTTGCATACGAAGTTACATTCTATCAAAATGCCGGAGCTGCAGCAGATCTTTCTCCCGCAGTTTTGGAAAGAACATTATTTCATACTACAAATAGTTACTTCATACCAAACGTTAAAGCTACTGCAATTTCGTGCAAAACAAATCTTCCGCCTAACACAGCATTCAGAGGTTTCGGCGGACCGCAAGGTATGTTTGTAATCGAATCAGCAATACACAAAGCAGCACTTTCAATTGGCATTGAACCATACATAATTCAAAAGAAAAACTTACTTGTTGAAGGAAGTAAATTTTATTACGGTCAGATTGCGAAAAGAGTCAATGCTTCAAAATGCTGGAACGAAGCAGTAACAAGATATTCATTTGATTCAATAAAGAATTCTGTTGAAGAGTTTAACAGCAAAAATATATTAAAGAAAAAAGGTATTTCATTTATGCCGGTTTGCTTCGGCATTTCGTTTACAAATACGATGATGAACCAAGCAAGCGCTTTAGTTCATATATATACTGATGGTTCAGTTTCAGTAAGTACTGCAGCAGTTGAAATGGGACAGGGCGTAAATGAAAAGATGATAAACATTGCTTCAAAAGTTTTTTCAATCGATAAAGTAAAAGTAAAAGTTGAATCGACAAACACAACCAGAGTTGCAAACACTTCACCGACAGCTGCAAGCAGTGCAGCCGATCTTAACGGGAACGCTCTTCTTTTTGCCTGTAATAGTCTTTTGGCTCGTTTAAAAAAACACGTGGCAGAGTTGTTGAAGTTAGATGATGAGAAAAACATCGAATTAGTTGACGGTAAAATTTTATACAACGAAAATGAAACGGAGCTTGATTGGAATAAATTAATTCGATCAGCAAATCAACATAGAATTAGTTTAACGGCTCAAGCATTTTATGCAACGCCTGATATTCACTTCGATAAAAAGAAAGAACAAGGTCACCCGTTTGCATATCACGTATACGGAACGGCTATTACTGAAGTAACGGTTGATTGTCTTCGCGGCACTTATGAAATTGATTCAGTAAAAGTTGTTCATGATTACGGTAAAACTCTAAACCACGCAATTGATTTGGGACAGGTTGAAGGCGGTATCGTGCAAGGTATCGGCTGGATGACGGTCGAAGAACTTGTGCAGGACAGTAAAGGCAGACTGAATTCCAATTCATTATCTACCTATAAAGTGCCCGATATTTATTCCGCACCAAAAAAACTTGAAACATATTTTCTGGAAGATTCGGAAAATCCTTATGGACCTTTCAAATCAAAAGCAGTCGGTGAGCCGCCATTGATGTACGGTATTGGAGCATTTTTTGCAATTTCAAATGCTGTTAAAGCTTTCAATCCGTATGTTGATCTGAAATATTCTTCTCCGTTTACACACGAAAAAACTTTGATGCAATTGTATCAAGGTAGAAAAACTGAAAAAGAAAGATCTAAAATTACTTCTTCCGAAATAGGATAGGTGACAGTTTGAATGAAAAAAGATTCTGGCAATTTGCGAGAGATAATATAAACGAATATGATAAAGT
>MDTC01050120.1_pt1 | contig 13146 bp, 8 predicted proteins | sample 811181 | NCBI WGS metagenome assembly MDTC01 (sample SAMN05326644, study PRJNA326480) | marine metagenome | isolation source: seawater | place: Pacific Ocean: North | collected 2011 | reverse complement strand
GCGATAGTTGTAATAGTGCATGACTACGCATTTCATCCACATATGTATATCCACGCCAATTGCTACGCATACTGTAACGTTCACACAGTTTAATATACATCTTAGCTAGATTGTTTGTGATAGTTCCATGCTGTACGTTAAACTTACCATTATCTAATCCACCTTCCCAATGACTACGCAAACATTCTTTAAGTTCGCCTTGAATATAAGCATAATGTTTGAATGGAGGAAAGTTACATTTTGCATGTTTATCAGCTTCAGTTTTTGGTTTATTTTTCCTACCAGGTTCCAATGGAACATGGTCAAATGTCATTAGTCTAAAGATTAAGTCTTCTTCATCTATTGTATCTGGATCTACTTTATAGCTAATTTGTTTTGGTTTCTGACTTTGCTTTCTAGCATCGCTATCATGCCAAGTAAAGTATGCTTCTTCATATGCTATATTACTCAATTGCCTTGCTCTGTTTTCTTTAGCTGTTTGAATTACATCTGAATTTTTAATATCATCTATTGATTCTACTATTGTATCAAATCTACTGTAATCATCGTCTAAAACATAACAGTAACTAAGTTTACTCTTGTGTATTTCTTTAAGCATATCTTTGTTATTGAGATAATTTTGTTTCCTCATTTTAATTCCTTATTCTGATTTCATTATACACGATAAATTAGCAGTTGTCAATAACTACCCATATATTATTACTATAAATAGTATTATAGGAGATACCCATGAGAATATCGCATTTGGCAGAAGATATAGCAAAAGACGTTGCTGTGTTTTATGGTGGTCGTTTTCAGCCTATGCATAAAGGTCATCATAAAGTGTACATGGATCTAGTAGAGCAATTTGGCTCAGCTAATGTATTTATTGCTACTACTGTGGCTAAAACTGCAACACCAGAAAAGGATCCATTTACGTTTGATGAGAAGCGTATGATTGCAAACGAAATGTTTAACATACCTTTAAACAATATAGTACAGACACAACCTTACAGACCCGACGTAAGTTTAACAGGTAAAAATCCTGACAATACGGCAGTAGTATTAGTTTTTAGTGCCAAAGATGCAGGTCGATTAAAGCGTGGTGGTTTCCTCAGAGATTATGAACCAGGTGCTGAAATGGTACCTAGTGACCAAGGTGCCTATGTACTAGAGGTAGCAATACAAGAAGGTGGCATGAGTGCAACTGATTTTAGAACAGCAATGAAAAACGAAAGTTTGAATGATAATCAAAAAATGATGGTGTTTAGAGAATTTTTTGGTAGTATTGAACCAAACATGTTTAATTTTATAAAGGATAAACTAAATGTCGGTACTAGCTGAAAATAGAGCAAAATTGCTTTTAAAGAGAAAAGCACCTAAGGAACTTTACTTCTCAGGACCAGCAAAACCATTACAAGTACATGGAGGTATTATGTTTCCTATACAACCTGATATTACATATTCACAAAGTGTAGGTTACAATGCGTATGATTTAACTCATACAAATTATACATACCAAGCGTATAGAAACACACCAAGTCCTGATATACAGTTGACTTGTCAATTTGCTAGTGTAACAGACGAAGAAGCAAGATATACTTTTGCTGTACTACATTTTTTAAGAAGTATTACTAAAATGTTTTTTGGTATGAATCAAACACAACCAACAGCAGGTACACCACCTCCTGTGTTAGAATTTAGTGCGTTTGGAGAAAATCAATTTAATATGATACCTGTTGTAGTAAGTCAGTTTTCAACCACATACGATAGTAATGTTGATTTAAAACTTTTTGACGGTGGTACACAAATACCAACTATGATGAACATGTTTATGCAACTTACTGTAATGCAAAACCCTGACAGACAGAAAATGAAATTTACAACAAATAATTTTATTAGTGGGCAAGCATACAAACAAGGATTTATTTAATGGCTATCGAGTATGACGGAAAAAGTAACTATGCAAGAACGGCTTTAAACAGAAAATATCTAGAACTGTATGAGCCATTGTTGAAAAGCGATAACCTATCAGCAGAAACTATAACTTTTATTGTTGAATCAAAACATAATAAAAGACCAGATCTACTAGCATTTGAAATGTACGGCAGTTCTAGACTATGGTGGGTATTCGCACACTATAACAGAGACACATTACATGATCCTATAATGGATTTTACATCAGGAACAAAAATCAAAGCACCAAGAACTTTCCGAATCACAAGGACTAATTAATGGATCCTTTACTCAGAGAATATGATACAGAAGGACAGATTAAAGAGATAATGGCAGAAAAACGCTATGCTAGCGAAAATGCCAAAGCTCAGTTCTACGAAGACAATATTCTTAACAAGTATGACAATGTCACATATAACTGGACAATGTATATGATGCGTCCAGAAGATGTAAATCAATATGATGAGATTTTAAGAACTGATAGATATAAAATAATTGCACAAAGTGGTGTAGAAGCAGAAATAGGAATTGAAAGTGTAACTCAAGATATGAAATTGGCATTTAATAAAGACCTGCCAGATAGAGAAGCTCTAGCTAATGTGTTTAGTATGCGACTGGTAGAGCCAATGGGTGCTACACTCTACACTAGAATATATCAAGCCGCCAAAGAATTAGGAATTTTAAATCATCTAAAAGCATGTTATCTATTAGAATTAAAGTTTTTAGGTTATACACAAGACGGTGAACCAATAGCTGATATCACTGCACCTTATTACTATGCATGTACAATGGCAGGATTAGATTTCCAATACAATGAAGGGGCAACACAGTACAGAGCAGATTTAATTGAAACTACACAAGATGCATTTAAGAAACTTTCATTGCATCTCAAAGAGGATATACCAGTACAAGCCAGTACTTTTGGTGAATTTTTAGAAAACTTTGAGTTTAAAGTAAATGAACAAGAACGATTACAAGTAGTAAACAGTTCAGCAAGAAAGTTTTGGCACACTTATAAATTTGGTGTTACAGGAAGAGCAAGCGAGTGGAATACATGGGCATTTGATACTGGTGCTGGAAATAGCGGTGAAACTGCTGACCTAAGTAGTGTTAGTATTACTGGTAGCGGTAACTTAACTTTTAATATCAAACAAGGTACTAGTATAAGTGATATAATTATTGTTGCTCTTATGCAAACAACTAATTTTAGAAAACTACCAACAGATGAAGGCGGATTTCACAAAGAAAATCCAAATGATCCTAATGCAAAACCTTTTACGTTTTCAGAATTAAGCAAATGGTTTGTATTTGACAATAAAGTCAACTATCGTATTTTTGATCCGGTAGCAAAAGATTTTGCCAAAGACTTTGAATACAATATAAATGCTATTGCTGTGCCTGAATTGATACATGATGTAGGTGCCTACGAAAAAGTATTAACAGACCAAGGAATACAAGAAGACAGAATAAAAGGTTTAATAAACAAAAAATTATTGGCTAAACGTTTTGATTATCATTTTACAGGTTTAAACACTGAAGTGCTTGGTTTAGACATATATCTAAACAACACTTATTATCAAATACAAGCTCTTAATCAAGGACGTGGTAAATTTATAGGACAGGCTTTTGAAGGCGAAGGTGATTCTAGTAATGAATATAATATTACTAAAAATACTGCTGAAGAACTAAAACAAAAAATCCAAGACGCCAACGACGAACTTCAGACAATTCAAGGACAACGAGACTCATTCTTCAGTGATCAAACTGGTGATAATCATGTTTCTATTGATCAGATGGCGGCTAAAGAAGCAGAATTCAATCAAAGACAAGAACAACAGCAAGAAGTTATAAAACAACTAGAACAAGAACAAAAACAAATTACAGAAAAACTAATTCCACTTACTGAACAAGAAGAAGCACAACAAAAACTAGAACAAGGACAAATTAAAATAACTGGTGGCAAGTATCTTACGCAGTCAGAGCTTTTAGGAACTAGTTCAAGCAATGATGCTCGAGATCATCAACTTCCTTTTGATATTACAAATATCAACAGTAAAGCAACAAATGGCCCAGACGATAAAGACACCAGTGGTGCCGTTATGTTAGGTGCAGTTGAACTTAATTTAAATTCCTTAGGAGACTTGGTACAACAACAAATAAGTGTTAGAGGAGATCCTTATTGGTTAGGCAGACCTAAAAGTAGAACAGGAATGATCAACGGAGCAGAATATACAAGAGGTGGTGTTAGTTATTTTTTAAATGTTAATTTTCCTACATACCCTGAACATGAAACTGGTCTAATGAATATTCCTGAAGCAAACTTTGGCATTGTTGGAGTATACAGAGTTCATACTGTGGTTGCAAATTACGATAATGGACAATTTACTATGACCTTACAAAGTTTCAGAGATTCAAATACCAACGTTGGTAAATTATGGGAAATTTTAAGCACAGGTGAAATAGACAAAGAAACACAAAAAAATCAAGAACCATTTAAACCTGGTGATGAACAAGGTGAAAATGATCAAGAGGGTGAAGAGACTGAGGATAATTCTGGTAGCAGTTTACCAGCTGAACTGCAAGACGGAGACGGCACAGGTACTGTAACACAAAATCAACTTGCTTCAGGAAAAATTAGAAATCAAGCTATTGCAAGTGATTTAAATAGCATTCTGTCACAAGCAGGTGCGGCGGCTGGAGTTAATGTTATTGTTGAAAGTGGAGGACAACCAGCTAAAGGAACAAGTACTCGAAGAACAGGAAGCACAAGACATGACAACGGACATGCGGCAGATGTTCAACTAGCATTGTCCAACGGAAGAATATTAAGTTTGAATAATCCAGCAGACGTGCCTATTATTCAAAACTTTATCAAAGAAACAAAAAGGTTTGGAGCTACTGGTATTGGTGCAGGAAATGGATACATGGGAGACAACACATTTCATATTGACAATGCCAGTGCATATGGACAAGGTAGTGCAGGCTATTGGGGTGGACATTACGACAATGGCACATATAGAGCAAGAAATGCTCCTCGTTGGTTAAGAGATATATTTACAGCATAGGATAAAAAAATGGTAAAATATTCAGGACAAAATGATACTAGCATTGGTGTACCATACGCTTATGATAAAACACAAGGCGCTAGTGGTGTTATGAAACTATCTGGTTTGTATATTTGTAAAGTAATTGATACAGTAGATGACAGGTATGAAGGATTTCTTTATGTTGAAATAGTCGGACAAGGTTACTTAGGTGAAACAACCAGTGCAGAATCAAGAAAAGAATATTTTAGAGTTAGACGTTCAAGTCCATACGGAGGAAGTTATCAGTTTGCTAATGCAACCAATACTTATGGATTTGTAAGTCACCCACCTGCCCCAGGATGTCAAGTTTTAGTTGCGTTCGCAAACAATAGTGATACTGGAATAATGATAGGAGTTTTACCTGATACCACAAGAAACGCAAGTATGCCAACTAACCCTGGTGCATTTGTTGATAGTGAAAAAGATGCAGTAGGACCTTCATTGGACCCATCAGTACAAAAAACTACTGAAAACAATAAAAGACCAAGAGCAACACCAGATACTATTAAAAATGAAAGTACAGAATATAAAGATAAAGTCAGTGACACAGAAATTACCAAACAAGGTGTTGGTATAGACAGTATACGTGGACTCAGCAGTAGTAGTCAACGAAGAGAATCACCTACCAATGTTTTTGGATTTAACACACCCGGTGGTCATCAATTTGTTATGGATGATGGAACATTACCTAACAGTGATACTTGTTTAACTCCTGACAAGGAAAGAAAAGCTGGATTGAGTAATTTGTTTAGAATGCGTAGTGCTGGCGGTGCTCAAATACTAATGCATGATGGTACTGGAATTGTGTACATTATGAATCAAAATGGCAGTAGTTGGATACAAATGGGCAGTGATGGTAAGATAGATATCTATTCAGAAGGTGATATTAGTGTGCATACTGAGAATGATTATAATCTACAAGTTGGTGGAGACTTTGTTGTAGATGCAGACACAATAAGCATGAAGGCAAGAGGAGATGGTGGTATAACTTTAGAAGCTACAGCTGGAGAATTAAATGTACACGCACAAAAAGATTTTAAATTGACCACTGATCTAAATGGTAATATAAAATGTGCAGGATCTTTTACAAACACAGCCGCAATAATTGACCTTAACGGTCCTGAAGCTGTAGCCGCCACTAAAACTGTGGCAAACAACTTGACAGTGAACAAGATAGTAAAACAAAGTATTGCAGGCAGAGTACCCGAAGCAGAGCCTTGGGGAGGACATGATGAAGAACAAGAATTTTTACCTCAAGTTGCTAGTCCTGACAGTAACTTTACAGCTCAAGATATTGATATGAGTAAAATCTTTAATAATCAAGCTCCTGCTCCTGATAAAGTTACAAATGAAAAAACAAAAAGTAATTCAGTAAATCCAAGAGGTCCAAGATGACCACTGTAATTGATGAAAGATATAAACGAGAATGGGATGATTATGTAGTTAAAGATACTACCAACTACGAAACCAGTTTGGATGTTACTAATTTAAATGCATCAGAACAAGCACGAACTGTTGCACTAGGTTTTTTTAGAAATTACAGCGGATTTGATCAAACTGCATACGGAGAAGGAAATTATACCACTGGGTTAACTGAACAGCAAGCACATGATTTATGGAAAGAGTCTTTCAATAATCAACAAGCTCTAGCAAAAAAACAAATTATCAATAGTGGAATTACTACTATACCAGCTTGTGTCTATGATGCACTAATATTATTTCATTGGACAACTGGAAAAATAGCAAATGTCTCTCAAGGAGATACCAGATATAATTTACTTGAGGTAATAAGATTAGCAGACTATAGCACCGCCGCTGATATGATTATTAATAGTACAGTAAACAAACAATTATGCGTTAAAGTAGCAACTATACTTAGATTGGCTGATTATGGAAAATATAAAACTAGGAAATGGTATAGAGCTAACGGTATTTTTAAGATACGAGATTTCAACGAAAAAGGTGTGCTAAACAATGATCAATTACGCAGAGCTAGATTTGCGTATTACGCTGAAACAAAGAAATTTTTACCTATGACCCCGGAAGGTTTAAGAAGACAAATTGTAAAAGAATATGAAGCAACTTTGGTAAACAAAACTTTTACATATAGTGGGACTAATACATTTAAATTAGAAAAGATTGCTAGTGTAACACCCATACAGAAATTAGAAGTTGTTGTCAATGATGCAGTATTACAGCATGAATATGACTGGACTGTTAGTAATTTTACCTTAACAATTAGTAAAAGTTTGAATACTGGTGATATTATACAAACAACCATTAAGATATAAACTTAGCAGTTAATTTTACCATAAATAATAGTATGGTAACCTACATTGGATATAGTACAATAGATCAAATAAGTGGAAGTAAAACATTGGTAGATGTTGAACTTGCTAAACGTGATTTGATGAATCATTTTTATACCAGGCGTGGAGAAAGAGTAGGAAATCCTACTTTTGGAAGTATCTTACCTGAACTAGTATTTGAACCTCTAGATAGGGCTACTGAAAAAGAAGCTCGTGATGATGTCGATGTAATAGTTAACAACGACCCTAGATGGAATGTACTAGAAACACTGGTAAGAAAACCAGACGACCACAGCTTAGAAGTTAAGGTTAGGTTAGAATATATAGATACAGGAACAGCCGAAGAACTGTTTCTTAATTTTACAGGTGAAGAATAATGGCACAAGGCGCAAGACAAAATAGTTTATTTGCCGCAGAAGATTTTACCGTAGCATATGAAAGTTTCGCTCAAGCTAATTTACAAGCATATGATTTTGAAACTATCAGAAATGCGATGGTAGATTATATAAGCACAAACTATCCAGAAAATTTTAATGATTATATTAATTCAAGTGAATTTATAGCACTAATTGAATTGATTGCATTTTTAGGACACAACCTAGCATTTAGGGCAGACCTAGGACAAAGAGAAAATTACCTAAGTACAGCAGAACGTAGAGATAGCGCCTTGCGTATTGCACAGTTCTTAGGATACACACCTACTAGAAATGTTGTTGCTAGTGGATACCTCAAAGTAGATAGTGTACAAACAGATGAACAAGTTTTTGATGCCAGCGGAAACAGTCTTGCTAATGTTGCAACAGAATTTGAAGATGTAACAAATCCTCAAAGTTATCAAAACTTTTTGGCTATTATGAATGCTATTTTTCAAAGTAGCAGTCAATTCGGAAGTCCATTTAGTAGTGCAACCATTAACAATGTAAAAAATGAGATTTATAGAACAAACAGTACAAATAACACAACTGTAAGAGAATTTAGTAACAATGTTAATAATAAAAAAGCAACATTTAGTTTACATAGTGTTGGATATGATTCCACTTCAAATGCACTAATAGAAAAAACACCTAGTCCATATAGTGTTGTAGACTTGTTGTATAGAAACGATAACAGTGGATTTGGATCGCCTAATACAGGATTCTTTATAGGATTTAAACAAGGGGCATTGAACTTTAAAGATTTTGAAATTAACAACGGATTACCTAACCTGGCAATCGACATCAATGCTGATAATGTTGCCAATGGTCAAGTATGGGTGCAAACAATAGATGAAGCCGCACAAGTACAAAAAACATGGACCAGAGTTGATAGATTGTTTGGTGCAAGTACAATGTTTAATGCACGTCAAAATAAAATAAGAGATATCTATTCAATTAGTAGTAGAGAGAATGACCAAATTAGTATTGTATTTCCAGACGGAAACTTTGGTAATATTCCACGTGGTATTATTAGAGTGTGGTATAGAACCGGATTGAATCAGTCATATACGCTAACACCTGATAATTTTAGAAATTCAGGATTTACTATAAGTTATATTAGTTCAAGCGGAAATATTCAAAAAGCTACATTTAAATGTAGTCTTAAATCAACTGTATCAAATGCAAGTGAAAGAGAAAGCGTTGCAAGTATCAAAGACAATGCACCAAGATTTTTTGCTACACAGGATAGAATGGTTACAGCAGAAGATTATGCTATAGCTCCTCTTACAGCCAGTGAAAATATTAGAAAAATTAAAAGTGTAAACAGAGTGCATAGTGGACACAGTAGGTTCAGAGACATATATGATCCGACAGCAACTTATTCAGATGCAACACAATATACAGATGATGCATATCTTTATGAAAAAAATGTTACTCATAGAAGCGTGATTAGTTTGCCAACAAGTTTAAGTGGTTATCAAATTTATGATCAATACTTAAAACCTCTTTTTTGTAATCCTGAGATATTTAATTTTTATTACAACAGACATGGTTGGGAATCAACTACACATGATGCTAATACTGACTTTAGTGACACTTCTAATGGTATCACAGTTTTAAACAATGATGGATCTGAAACAAATGTTTACAGATGGAATCAGATTACAAAAGGAAGTGGTAGCTGTAGTGGATATATCACATATAATAGTGTTGTACAACGGTTGGGATTAACAACCACAAGTGTTTTAAACAAAGCAGATGTAAATGGTTTAGTTGAGTTTATTGACTCGCCTTATAAGATGGGCTATCTAAGTCTTGCTACTGTAACTTCAGGTGGAAGTGGTTATACTAGTACTCCTACTGTTACCGTTACTGGTAAAGGCACGGGTGCAACTGCAACTTGTACCATAGCTAATGGTGCTGTGACCACAGTGGCTATAACAAATAGCGGTAGCGGATATGATCAAAGTACAAATATTTCAATTACTGGAGGCGGAGGTACAGGTGCAACTGTAAAAGCAACTGTGGTAGATGCAAAAACAGAATGGGTTAAAGTAGATAGACTTTATAAATCAGGACATGGAGATGATGATAGTACAGGCACGCCCAATGGTCTCGACAACACAGGAAAAGGTGCTGTGGTTTTAAGCAGTATTGTTAGCAGTGGTGCTAGAATACGCAGACTTGTACCTAAAATAGCAACAGACTTGGACGCAACAACAAAAGCTGATGTTATTTCAAAAATTGACAACAATAATACATTTGGTTTAAGATATAATGCTTCTACACAAAAATGGATTATAATTCAAAGTGCGAATCTTCCAGTTAGTAGTGAAGCATTGAACGATCCTAGTAATTGGAATAGACAATACGAAGGAGACAGCTCTAGTACCGGTATTGATCAAAGTTGGATTATTAGATTAAATCATGGTGCTACTGAATGGGAACTATTGAGTAGAAAAACTCAGTTTATAACAGGTAGTAAAGCCAAACTTAAATTTACTAACCTAAACTTTAATAGTAGTTTTAGTAGTGAAACACAAAAAGCATTAAGAGATAATCTTAAAGTTTTAAAAATTAATCCAACAAGTTCAACAGATCCTAGTCCACTAGGAAAAGATTATCAGTTTAATGCTTTTGGATATTTTATTTACACAGACGGATATACAGATCCATATAATATGAGAGTTACACTAGCAGATCCAGATAACGACGGATATCCAAATGATCCTGAAGCATTTCATAATATTGTTGGATCTGAGACAATTAAACTAGGAACAAAAACTATTAATAGCTTTGATTACACAACAATTGATCCTGATAGTGGAACAACTGTAGTAACAGGTATAGGAAATTTACATACACAGTATAATAGAATTGCAGATGTAAGTCAACTAATTGATCCAAGTACAACAAATATCATTGATACATATGTGTTACTTGCAAGTTACAATGTATTATTCAGAAATTGGGCATTATATGATGCAAGAGAAGAAACAAAACCAAATCCACCAACAATTAGCGAACTCAATGATATGTTTGAAAGTTTAAACACTAAAAAAGCAATCAGTGATCAGGTTGTATACCGACCAGTAAAATATAAAATACTTTTTGGAGACTTAGCAAGTGGCGAGTTACAAGCCAAGTTTAATGTTACTAAAACCAGTAATAGTACACTAAGTGATACTGAAATTAAACAAAAAGTTATTAATCTTATAACAGCATATTTCAATATTGATAATTGGGACTTTGGTGAAAATTTTTATTTTACAGAAATGGCGGCATATATTCACAATAATATGATTGGCGAAATAAGTCAGATAACAATTTCAAGTGTTGCAAATAGTACAGATGAAACTGCACTATTTGAAATTGCTAGTAGCAGTGATGAGTTATTTTTACCTGTAGTAAAATCTAATAATATTAATGTTACAAGTTCAATTTCATCAAATCTAACAACCATTGGGGAAAACACAGGTATAACAAATGTAAGTACTAGTGGTGGGAGTTACTAATGAGTGAACGCAAACCAAATCCTGCAATAGCACCTAATATTACAAGACCAGGTGAAAGTATAGCCAAAACAGGCAGTAGGAATGTTACTGAACTATTACCTGCTATTTTACAAACCACAGTTAATAAACAGTTTTTTGATAGTACACTAGAACAGTTAATGTCAAGTGGTAGTTTAGAAGCTATAAAGCATTACTCAGGTGATACTATAGGAGATAGAAACGGAACACTTAATTCTATTCCAGTCACAGACAATTACCTAACAGATAACAGATCCAATGATGCTTATCAATTTAAATCTGGAATGGTGAATAAAAATGATAATGGGAATATTGAACAAGTATTAGCATATGATGATTTGATAAAGAGTTTAAAATTCAATGAAGTTAATACTAACAATCATAATAAAATATTAAATGAAATTGGTTATACACTAGACTTGCCAATTAACTATGACATGTTTATAAATCATCACAGATACTATTGGGTGTTAGATGTTTTACCAGTAAACGAATTAAAGTATACAAGTGGTTTTGATATTGATACACTAACGGGTGAAACACAATATACAACTCCTATACAGCAAAATGGTAGAGCACTCACGTTTGAAAATGGTATGAGAATTAAATTTGCTCCGCACACAGTTGATACATTTTCTCAGACCAATGGTGCAAACACCACATTTACAAGCACAGTGACTAACGGTTTCACTTATAAAGTTTATCTAGATAATAATTTACAAACTATTACTACACATTACACAATAAACAATGGTGTAGTTACGTTTGTTACTGCGCCTGCACTAAACCAAGAAATAGAAATACATGTTTACTATCAATACAGTGGCACAGGAGGATCGAACAATGGTTTATTCAATGATGCAATTTATATTGTTGATGGTGTCGGTGAACAAACTGGTATAAAATTAACAAGACAATTTAATTCAGGACAGTACGAAGGTCAACAAGGTAAAAGAGTTTGGTTAAATGTAACAGTTTACAGTAGTCAAGAACCAGCTGGGTTTGATTCAGATGATACAACATTTGATTTTAGACCTTTTGATATTAGAGAACATAGAATGACTACCAGGGACTATACTTGTGAACAAAGACACGGACAAGATCAAAGTGCCTGGAGCAGAAGTAATCTATGGGTACATGAACAAACTATAGCAAACAGTCTGATCTATCAAGGTATCACAGATGATATCTATACTTTGGACAAATACAAAGCTGTTAGACCTATTATTGAATTTAGAAGACATATCCAAAAATATAATTTTGGAATAAGACATATAGAAAATATCGATCATGCACTAGAAGATAAAATTAATCCAGCTACAGAAATAATTGGGCAAACTTCTTATAGTGTTACAGTAAAAGGTATCAATGATGAGTGGGTGTCAAATACTGGATATGATATAGGTCAACGAGTAAAAGTTACCAGTGGTACACTTCCAAACCAAGTTATTAAACTTTACGAATGTGTTGAAGCACATGCAGATCCATTTAACCCCACACACGGTGAAAACAAACAATATTGGGAAGAGATTGTTCCTGTTGAACTTGAAAATAATGATTTAATACTATTCTGGGGAACTAGTAATGCTACATATAATGACAAAATATGGAAGGTAAGCGGAGTAGGATCGAGTATTACTCTCACAGAAACATACAACGCAGATGGTAGTAACGGTGCTACAAAAATTAATACATCGGACAAATTTGTAGTTCTTAATGGCTTTAACATTTATGATAGAGATTTTAAGTTTGTTAAACAATATACAGATAGACAAGAACCAATTAGTGGTTGTGAAATATGTTGGGGGACTACTTCATGGGCAGAATATAGTCAACAAAAAATGCATCGTAGTCAAGGAATGAAAGT
>MDTC01066433.1_pt1 | contig 13149 bp, 11 predicted proteins | sample 811181 | NCBI WGS metagenome assembly MDTC01 (sample SAMN05326644, study PRJNA326480) | marine metagenome | isolation source: seawater | place: Pacific Ocean: North | collected 2011 | reverse complement strand
CCAGCAACACAGTCAGATCGCCCTGCACTTCCTGTGTCGGGACCGCAGCGATCGGGTAATGATTGAGCCAAATTTGGTTTAATCGCAGGCTTAATCTTCGGATTAAATATCGGATCGCCACCGCTAAGAACGGACTGCTGAAGTGTTAAAAGCAAAATCTGTTCCAAATCAGCATCTAAGTTAAGCGCAGGCGGCTCAGCCCCCTGCGCGTATAGGCTCTGGGGGATAATGCGCTTCAGCGCAACGCGCAACAGCACCGTCAAAGCGCCAAAATTTTGACTCTTATTGCCATACTCCGCCAAAGTTTCAGCTATTATGGATAGAAATCAGAATTTCCAGATCCAGCTGTCTCTCGCGCAGTAGGATACGAAGCTGATAACTTGCAGCAACGCGCCCTTTATCGATGGCTCCATCGCATTTTCAAAGCCTGAGAATGGCGCCAAAGCCGGATCAAACTGGAGTCAATTGGTTTTCTATTTATAAAAATAGGGTGATGCTGGGCCGCCTGAGCCTAGTCCAGAATTGGACTTGGAATCAGGGGGAAAACGTCAAGGATTTAGGCGGCGCGAAAAGGCCGGATAATAAAAAGGGAAACGCCGGTAACGAATCAGGCTTTGGGAGGCGTAACCCCAGTCTGTCCCATGTACTTGCCGCCGCGCTGTTTGTAAGTCACCTCACATTGCTCATCGGATTGATAAAACAACATCTGAGCCACGCCTTCATTAGCATAAATCTTGGCCGGCAGAGGCGTGGTGTTGGAAAATTCCAGGGTGACATGGCCTTCCCACTCTGGCTCCAGTGGCGTGACGTTAACGATAATGCCGCAGCGCGCATAGGTGGATTTACCCAGACAAACCGTAAGTACGTCTTTCGGAATGCGGAAATACTCTACCGTCCGCGCCAGCGCGAAAGAATTTGGCGGAATTATGCAAACCGGTTCGTCGATACTAACAAAGCTGCCTTCGTCAAAATTCTTTGGGTCAACCACATTGGTCGTATGCACGTTGGTGAAGATTTTGAATTCGCTGGCACAGCGCACGTCATAACCGTAGCTCGAAGTGCCGTAGGAAATGACCTTCTCTTCATTAAAGTAGCGCACTTGCCCGGGTTCAAACGGTTCGATCATGCCCTGGGTTGAGGCCATTTCTCGAATCCATCGATCCGACTTGATTGACATGCTCCGGTTTCCTTGTGCTGTTAGCTGAGTTTTGAAGGCCAAATAATGCAGCCGAATAATATAGGCAATCACGTTCTGAATCACCCCATTTCCATTCTGCGCTGACGCCCGTGGCATGGCAATTTGGACCTATCTGGAGTATGATGCGCGGCCTGTTGATCAGCCAACTTTCTTAGAGTTATCAATAGGCTAATCAATACCCTAGTCCCCGCGCCTCACAGCATTCCCAGCGTGGCTGTTGCCGGGGCGGGATACGCGAAATTCACAAAAGAATTAACAGATACACGAGGCTATCGTGTATGAGCGGAGGAACACCCGGTGAAAAAGTGGCAATGCATAGTCTGTGGTTTTATTTATGATGAGGAACTTGGCTTGCCTGAGGAAGGCATTGCACCCGGCACGGCCTGGAAAGATATTCCGGATGACTGGATGTGCCCCGAGTGTGGAGTCGGCAAAGAAGATTTCGAGATGGTTGAGATCTAGGCAAGCCTTCCCCGTTTAACAGACGCAATAATCATTCACCTTGCAGAGAAACAGGCCATCATCTTGAACCAACGAAAAATCCTCGTCACCAGCGCCCTGCCTTACGCCAACGGCGATATCCACCTGGGCCACCTGATGGAGGCCATCCAGACCGATATCTGGGTGCGCCTGCAAAAGCTGCGCGGGCACGATTGCGTGTGGGTTTGCGCAGATGACGCTCACGGCACCGCGATCATGCTCAGTGCCGAGGCCCAGGGCATCACGCCGCAACAGCTAATCGACCATGTCAACCAACAGCACCAAAAGGACTTCGCCGAATTCCTTATTGGCTATGATAATTTTTACACGACCCACTCTGAAGAGAATCGTCACTTCTCTGAATCAATGTATAAGGCCATGGATGCCAATGGCCACATCAAGCGCCGCGCCATCAAGCAGCTCTTTGATCCGGAGAAAAACCTGTTTCTGGCGGATCGCTACATCGTGGGCACCTGTCCAAAGTGTAAAACTGAGGATCAATATGGCGATAACTGTGAAGCCTGCGGATCCACCTACAGCCCTTCTGAGCTGATAAATCCCCGCAGCGCCATTTCTGGTGCAGTGCCGGTTGAAAAAGAATCCGAGCATTTCTTTTTTGATTTACCCGCGTTCAAGGGCATGCTGCAACAATGGACCCGCTCTGGCGCCCTGCAGGATCAGGTTGCCAACAAACTCAGTGAATGGCTTGACGAAGAATTGCAGCAGTGGGACATCAGCCGTGATGCGCCCTATTTTGGTTTTGAGATTCCTGGCGCGCCCGGCAAATATTTCTATGTCTGGGTAGATGCACCAATCGGCTACATGGCAAGCTTCAAACACTATTGCGATCGCGAAGGTGTCGATTTTGACAGTTATTGGCAAACTGATTCAGATGCTGAGCTTTATCATTTCATTGGCAAAGACATCATCAACTTCCATACCCTGTTCTGGCCGGCAGTGCTAACCAGTTCTGGCTACCGCACGCCTACAGCAGTTTTTGCCCACGGCTTCCTGACGGTAGAAGGCACCAAGATGTCCAAATCCCGCGGGACCTTCGTCAATGCCCGGACCTACCTCGATCATTTGAACCCCGAGTACCTGCGTTACTATCTGGCGGCCAAGCTGTCCGCTGGCATTGATGACTTGGATCTAAACCTTGAGGACTTCGCACTTCGTGTCAATTCTGATCTGGTGGGCAAGGTCGTTAATATCGCCAGCCGCTGCGCGGGTTTCATCAATAAGGGCTTCGATGGCCGCTTGGCAGAACAACCAGATAATCTCGAATTGCTGCAGGGCATACAGTCGATCAAGGCAGAAGTCACCGCGCATTTTGAGAACAGGGAATATGGCAAGGCCATCCGCCTGATCATGGCCCAGGCAGACAAGGCTAACCAGTACATCAACGACAAAGAGCCGTGGGTTATAGCCAAGACCGACAAGCAGTCGGCTGAGCTACAGGCGATCTGCAGCACCGGCATCAATGCCTTCCGCCTCCTGCTTTGTTATTTGAAGCCGGTATTGCCAGCAATGACAGAAAAGGCGGAGGCGTTCCTGAACATCGAGCCCCTGCAGTGGGATGATGTTGATTACCTGCTGACCGGCCACCGCTTGAACAAATTCCAGCCCCTGATCACCCGAGTAGAAACCGACAAGATTCAGGCCATGATCGATGCCACCCAGAAAGCCTACGCGGCGCAACAGGAAAAGGTGGCAAGCAAGGCCGCTGCCGCGGCAACCGGGTTCGAGCCGGAAATCGGTTTTGATGACTTTGCCAAAATCGATTTGCGGGTGGCCCGTATTCTCGAGGCAGAGCACGTGGAAGGCGCTGACAAACTGTTAGCTCTAAAACTGGATTTGGGCCCGGATCAGAATGGCGACACTATCACTCGCCAGGTATTTTCGGGAATCAAATCAGCCTATCAGCCAGCTGAGCTGGTTGGCAAGCTCACAGTCGCGGTAGCCAACCTGCAACCGCGTAAAATGAAATTTGGCCTTTCCGAAGGCATGATTCTGGCTGCAGGCCCTGGAGGCAAAGAAATCTGGCTGATTGCCCCTGATACTGGCGCCGAGCCTGGACTCCGCGTCACCTAATCTGGCCACAGCACACCTAACGTAGATTCAGTTTTGGACATGGTTTCTGCCAAGTAACGCCAGCACTTTCTTTAGCGCCGCGCCCATGACATTGGCGCGGCTGATTGAAAGTAATAAGCTTGGCACACTGTAAGCCATTTTATACACAGTATTTCAATCGAGCGACAATCTATGAATAAATCAGCCATGCAGTCTTTTCGAGCAGCACGGGCCATGCTGGCATTGAGTGCGCTGTTTATCAGCTTGATGAGTGCAAGCAGTATTGCACAGCAGTCCGAAATTCGGGATATCGAAGACTCGGTTATCAAAATCTACACGACCCAGGCTGCCCCTGATTACTTTACACCCTGGCGCTTACTGACTCCGCGACAGAGCAGTGGCTCGGGTTCTGTGATCGACGGTAACCGGATTCTCACCAACGCTCACGTTGTAGCCAATGCAAGCTATGTCCAGGCACAGAAGCACAATGACCCGCGTCGCTATCTGGCCCGTGTCACCTTCATTTCTCATGAAGCAGACCTCGCGCTAATCACCGTAGATGAGCCCGGCTTCTTCAGTGACCTGAAGGCTCTCAGCATTGGTGACTTGCCCGAACCGCTGCAGGAAGTGTCGGTCTACGGCTACCCGATAGGCGGCAAAACCCTCAGCATTACCAAGGGCATCCTGTCTCGCGTTGAGCAACAGGTGTATGCCCACGCAGGTGCTTACTTGCTGGCCGGTCAGATTGACGCTGCTATAAACCCGGGTAATAGCGGCGGCCCGGTCATCGTAGACAGAGAAATCGTTGGCGTCGTCATGCAGGCAAACGCAGGGGGTCGAGCCGAAAATCTTGGATATTTCGTGCCCCCAAGTATTGTGCAGCATGTCTTAAAAGACAGTGAAGACCAGAAGCTGGATGGCTTCCCGGATCTTGGTTTCCGAACACAGACTCTGGACAGCCCTGCGGCAAAGGCCGCCTATGGCCTAGAGAAGAATGAGAACGGCGTGCTGATTATCAAGGTGTTTGAAGACTCGCCCGCCGATGGCATTCTGCAGGAAAACGATGTCATCCTAAAAATCGATGAATTCGATATCGCCGACGACGGCACCATCCAACTCACGGAGGATCTGCTCACCGACTACAAGCATGCTATCGATATGCATCACATCGGTGAATCCATTGATATTATCTATTCGCGTGGCGGAGTAGAGAAAACCGTAGATATGAAAGCGGAAATCCCCATGGCGAATTACAGCCTCGTGCGCGGCGAACAGTTCGACAAGGTCCCAGAATACTACATCTATGGCGGTGTGCTGTTTGTGCCGCTCAACATGAACCTGATCAAGCGCTGGGGCAATGATTGGGGCAGATCTGCACCGGTGAGTCTATTGCAGGCACGCAACGAGTGGGCTTCTCCCGACCGTCGGGAACTGGTTGTAGCACTGCAGGTGCTTGCCGCTGACGTTAACCTGGGTTACCACGACTGGCGCAACTGGGTTGTAGAAATCGTAAACGATAAGCCAATCCGCGATTTTGCGCATTTTGCTGACATGCTGCAGTCCAATGCGGAAGAAAACATCGTATTCGAAAATAGCAATGGCTATCAGATGGTGATTAATCACCGCGAGGCACTGGACTCTGAACAAGCAGTGCTGAGCCAGTACCGCATTCCATCAGCCTACTCCACTGGCTTGATAGACCGGGGTGACTGAGAAGCCTATTTGTCGATGCGGGTTGTGAAGAAATTCATCGCCCTGTTTCAGCCGTGCTAGAATCCGCTCTGGATCAATCCAGCGAGCTGCGCTTTCCTTTTGACTTCAATTCCTAGCACCCTCATCGCCGCCGCCCTGGTCAATAACCTTGCCCTCGTGCACTTGGTCGGCGTGTCCTCTCTGTTGGCTTACTCCGCGCGGCTGAAAGCCGCCTGCGAATTGGCTGTTTTGAGTTTCACTTCCCTCTCGCTGTCCGGCGTCATCAATCTGCTGCTATACCGGTGGCTGCTCCAACCACTCGGGCTCGACGCGCTTAGTCTGCTCAGTTTCACTGCGGTTAGTGCGACACTGGTTAGCTTTGGCCTACCTCTCCTCCATGCCAATTTTCCGCTGACGGCGCGTAGGCAGCAGCTAGCCACTTTACTGCTCAGCGCTAACAGCGCCGTCATTGGCCTTAGCCTGCTGAACTCGGAGAGCCTGCGCAGCACTGCTGATCTGCTGATTTACTGCATCGGCGCCGCGCTTGGGTTTTCGCTATGCCTACTGGCCTTCGCCGCCTTGCGCCAGCGCATTGATAGTTGCGACGCACCGCGCGCATTTCGTCACTCACCCTTGTATCTTATCAGCGCCGGCATTGCCGCGATGGCAATGCTGGGCTTTGCCGGTTTAATCTAGCCCATGCTGCTCCTGACAGATCAACCATTAACAACGGGTCTGGTTTGGTCACTTACACTTGGCGGCCTGTTTTGGGGCATCAGGAATTTCTGGCGCTGGCTGAACCTAGAGCGACAGCAGCAGAGCTCAATAGTTGACCTTATTAACCGCGAATTACCTCAGACCCAATGCGGCCAGTGCGGATTCGCAGGCTGCCGACCCTACGCCCGCGCGATGGCCGAGGGCGAGCCAATCAACAAGTGCCCGCCGGGAGGCGAACAAACAATCACCCGTCTCAGTAAATTACTGCAGGAACTGGCTGAACCCCTTGATCCTGGCCATGGTCAGAGCCAGCCGCCCCTAGTCGCCGCGATTCGAGAAACCGAGTGTATCGGCTGCACCAAGTGCATACAGGCCTGTCCCGTCGACGCCATTCTAGGTGCTCCCAAATTCATGCATACTGTGATTGCAGCAGAGTGTACGGGTTGTGACCTCTGTGTCGAACCTTGCCCGGTAGACTGCATCAACCTGGTTCCGCTTCAGCAAATACCTCGACAGTGGCGAGCTCCCGCGCCAGTCGCCCAAGCTGGCCTTTCGACAACGGCAAAAACAAGCGAGTAGCGTGTCAGATGATAAGCAATTTGATTCAGCGTATTAGCAAATTACGTCACGCCTCTTTCAAAGGTGGCATACGACCTGCCCCCCATAAGCAGCGCACTTTGGTATCGCGCATCATGCCCATGCCACTGCCTGAATATCTGTTGCTATCCTTATCTGGATATAAAGAAGAACACCTGACACCTGTGGTAAAAGAAGGCGATCAGGTACTTAAGTTTCAAATCATAGCTCGGCATCACAGCCGCAAAGAGCTGCTACTACACGCACCAACTTCCGGCACGATTGAGAAAATCCGCACGAATCATATTCAATTGACCTGTGATGGCCAGGATACAGTGATATCCGAACAGTCCCAGCAAAAAGCTAAACTCCATTCACCTGCGTCGCTGCTAGATTGCATCTCTGAGGCTGGCATCACGGGGCTTGGTGGTGCTGGATTCAGCACGGCCGCCAAGCTTAGGCTTGCGGTCAGGGCTGAAGTTGAAATTCTTATCATCAATGCAGCCGAGTGCGAACCCTATATTTGCTGTGATGAAGCGCTACTAAGGGAAAAGGCCCAGGAAGTCATTCGTGGCGCCGAGTACTTGATGCTCGCCAGCGGCGCCCGCTCCTGTCTTATTGCTATCGAATCCGAAAAAACAGCCGCGATAGCTGCCGTTCGGAAATGTTTGGGTGATAGCCCAATACAGTTAAAATTACTTGCCAGCAAGTACCCCGCAGGTGACGAGAGAGTCATCATCAAGGCCACCACCGGCAAAGAAGTCCCAGACAAGCTGCGCCCGGCCGATGTCGGCATTTTGGTACAAAACGCGGGGACCGCTCGCGCCGTGTTTGAGGCGGTGAGCCACCGCCAGCCCTGCATCAGTAGAGTTGTTACTGTGGTTGGCTTGCCGCTGCAAACGCCCAAGAATTTCTATGCCTTGATTGGGACTCCCCTCTCCCACCTGTTCGAGCTTTGTGGACTCACGGGCGACATCGAGCACATCATTCTCGGCGGCTCCCTGATGGGATACTATGCCGAAGAAGAACAGCCCGCGGTCAAGAAGACCACAAACTGCATCATCGCCACAGATTCTGAGAACTTCCCACAGCCAATGCCCGAACGCGCGTGCATCCGCTGCGGGTATTGTGCAGAAGCCTGCCCGGTTGGCTTGTTGCCGCAACAGCTATTGCACTTTAGTCGGTCACAGGATGAGCAAGAATTGCGCGACCATGGACTCATGAACTGCATTGAATGCGGTGCCTGTGCTTATGTCTGTCCAAGTAATATACCCCTGGTTCAACACTTTCGCTGCCGCAAGGAGGACATCCATCTACTTGAGCGTAGCCAGGAACAAAGCCAACACTGGCAGGCGCGCTATCAACACTATCAATACCGTCACAAGAAACTGACAGACGCCAACAATCGGAAGAAAACGCGCGCCAGAACCGCCGACCCGACGGATACGCCCAACTTTTGCAGAGCATCAGCCAAAATGGAGATTGCTGCAGCCGTAGCTCGAGTTCAAGCGAAGAAGCAAGAGGAGAACTATTGATCATGTCTTACATCAGCTCCCCCATGCAGTTTGGTGCACGTCAAACGGCCACAATTATGCGGCAGGTGTTATTGGCAGCAACACCCGCAATTCTCATCTCCACCTGGTTCTTTGGCTATGGCCTCACACTTAATCTGCTAGTTTCCAGCATGCTCGCTCTGGCGTTTGAAGCACTCGCGCTGAAAGCAAGAAAACTACCGGTCAAATATCACCTCGCTGACAGCAGTGTGTTAGTGACAGCTCTGCTGTTTGCCGTGGCTGTCCCTCCGGGCTCGCCCTGGTGGTTGCTGGGCATGGGGATCGGCTTTGCCGTGGCCCTGGGAAAACATGTTTATGGCGGTCTCGGGCATAACGTGTTCAATCCAGCCATGGCTGGCTATCTATTTCTGCTGCTGACGTTTCCTTTGGAAATGAACACCTGGCATCTTTCCGAGGCTGCACTGAATTTGGGTTCGACAGCATCACCTCTGGGTCTGTCTGCCCTTTTGCAAAACTTACAGCTAACGTTCCCGTTTTTGGCGGAAAGTCTTGATATTGATGGACTGGCAATGGCTACGCCGCTGATCGAATCCAAGATGTCAGTCTCCAGCGCCATCAATCGAGCGCTTGCGGAAGAGCTGCACGTCTTTTCCCGCAGCGCTGAAACCGGTTGGGAGTGGATCAACATTGCCTACCTGATGGGCGGCCTCTTCCTGTTTGCGCGCGGGGTCATCAGTTGGCACATACCCTTCTCAATTATCGCCACCGTGATTTGCTGGTCTGGCTTCTTTTACTCTGATGGCAGCAGTTCTGTTGTGGGTACGCCCTATCTGCACTTATTTGGTAGCGCCACGATGATTGGTGCATTTTTTATCGCCACCGATCCCGTCAGCGCAGCCACCAGCAACCCTGCAAAGATCGCTTACGGCATTATTATTGGCAGCAGCATATATGCAGTTCGGGTTTGGGGCAGCTACCTTGACTCGATCGCTATCGCAGTCTTGTTTGGAAACTTTCTTGCCCCCCTGCTGGATTATTTTTTCCGGCCAAGAATCTACGGTCAGGGCGCCGGACGCAAATTGCATAAACCGACAGAGCTTGATAATCCGCTATCAACTCAGGAGGCCATGCATGAGCGAGCTTGATCGCTTTGCAAAGTCATCAACCACCGTCTGGTCTAACAATCCTTCGCTGGCTGGTTTGATGGGGCTAAGCCCGCTTTTAGCGGTTAGCCAGACTACGGTTGAAGGCAGTGCTCTCGCTCTGATCACTCTACTAGTAGGCCTCGCCTCAGCGCTAACCTTATATGGACTGCAACGCTATATCACCTCACATCATCTGTACTTGTGGATAGTTATCATAATGGCCGGCTACACCTCGGTGATTAGCCAGTTGCTACAGATTTGGTTCTATCCACTCTATCGGGAGCTTGGCATCTACACCTATCTCGTTGCCTGTAATTTCGCGCTGCTGGTGAAGATGCCTCGCTATCTGAAGGCTGCTACGGCCCTGCCGGTCCTGCTCGACGCCAGCAAGCTTGGAATCGCCCTTGGCGTCACACTTTTTGGCTTCTCCCTAGTGCGCGAATTACTCATCAGCGGGGCAATCTTTGCAAATATGTCTCTATTGATCCCATGTAACTTCGATGAAAGTGCATCTGCAATGCAATCAGACTGGCTAAAATTCGTCGCCTTACAACCCGGGGCCTTCATCCTGCTCGGGCTTGTTGTAGCAGTTAGCAATGCGCTCGGCATTAGCCAACCCGAAGCCTTTTATCATCGCGACGAATCGCCTATAGAGCGGGCCCGCGTTACAGGGCGACTGAAATCCAGCGAGCAGTAAGCGGAAAACTGATGAACAAGATCAAACGCACAGAGATATTCTCTCGCTGGCGAGATGCCAACCCCAAACCAACCACTGAGCTTCGATACAGCAATAGCTTTGAGCTGTTAATCGCCGTAATACTGTCGGCGCAGGCTACCGATGTCAGCGTCAACAAGGCCACCGAAAAACTCTATCCTGTAGCCAATACACCGGAGACGGTACTCGCACTAGGTGTCAATGGATTGAAGCAGTACATCAAGACCATCGGTCTCTTTAATAGTAAGTCCGAAAACGTCATCAAGACCTGCCGTATGCTTATACAGAATCACGATTCCCAGGTACCAGATAATCGGGAGGCACTTGAGGCCCTGCCGGGCGTGGGCCGCAAGACCGCGAACGTGGTGCTTAATACTGCATTCCGGCGAGTAGCGATGGCAGTAGACACACACATTTTTCGCGTCTCCAACCGAACCGGCATCGCCCCTGGCAAGACTGTGCTGGAAGTTGAAAGGAAGCTGCTGAAGTTCATCCCTGCAGAGTTCCTGCTTGACGCGCATCACTGGCTCATCCTGCATGGGCGCTATACCTGCATTGCCCGCACGCCGCGCTGTGGCTCCTGCCTGATAGAAGATCTTTGCGAATACAAAAAGAAAACGGAAATCTGAGAATTGTCAGGCATTGCTGTCGAAAGAACCAGGCTATTCAGGTACACAGGAACGCCAGGACCTACTTGGCGCCGTATTCCTTTTCAAAGACCGCACCAGAATCGCAGCTGGTATTTCGCAGCATCGCCACCGCCTTGGGATTGGCATACTCCACAATTCCCTCGCTATTCAGTGCAGACAGCAAATCATAATTGAGCCGGTGTATTTTCAGTGACCGTCCGGGCCTGCAGCGCCCTATTTCCTGCCTCTCTGGGCAGCGATTCGCAAGCGCAGTGCATTGAGCTTGATAAATCCGGCTGCATCAGCCTGGTCATAAGCACCGGCATCGTCTTCGAATGTCGCAATATCCTTATCAAATAGAGAGTCATCGGACTGCCGCCCCACGACGATTACATTGCCTTTGTAGAGCTTAAGTCGAACCGAGCCATTCACATACAACTGAGAGTAGTCGATGAGGGACTGAAGGGCCTGCCGCTCTGGCGACCACCAATAGCCGTTATACACCAGGCTGGCGTAGCGTGGCATGAGGTCATCCTTCAGATGCGCCAGCTCCCTATCCAGCGTTATCGATTCTATTGCGCGGTGTGCCCGCATCATCGCGGTGCCACCGGGGGTTTCGTAGCAACCTCGAGACTTCATACCAACGTAACGATTCTCGACAATATCTGCCCGACCAATGCCGTTACCACCAGCCACCTGGTTCAGCCGTGCCAGCACTGTAGCCGGTGACAAACGCTCACCATCGATGGCGACGATGTCGCCGCGCTCATAGCTTAGCTCAAGATAAGTCGGTGCATCAGGCGCAGTTTCCGGTGAAACCGTCCAAAGCCACATGGGTTCCTCAGGTTCTACCGCCGGGTTTTCGAGCACATCCCCTTCGTAAGAGATGTGCAGCAGATTGGCATCCATAGAGTAAGGTGATTTTGTGCCGCGCTTTTTCTCCACCGGGATCCCGTGTTGCTGGCAGTAGGTGAGCAGCTTGTCGCGAGAATTAAGGTCCCACTCTCGCCACGGCGCAATAACCTGGATACCGGGGCTTAGCGCATAAGCTCCTAGTTCAAAACGGACCTGATCGTTACCTTTGCCAGTAGCGCCGTGAGAAATAGCGTCAGCACCAGTCTCCTCAGCAATTTCTACCAGGCGTTTGGCTATGAGCGGGCGCGCGATAGACGTGCCAAGCAGATATTCCCCCTCGTAGAGTGCATTAGCCCGTAACATCGGATAGACGTATTCTCTTACAAATTCTTCCCGCAGGTCTTCAATGAAGATTTCCTTAATACCCATGGCCTTCGCCTTGGTCCGGGCGTGTTCTAACTCCTCACCCTGACCAATATCTGCGGTGAAGGTGACGACCTCGCAGTCGTAGGTTGATTGTAACCAGCGGGCAATGACTGATGTGTCCAGCCCACCGGAATAGGCAAGCACGACTTTATTGATGTCGGACATGAATGCACTCCCAGGAAGTAATACCAAGCCAGCGTCAACATCAGCACCAACGGTTAGATGCAGACAACAGAGCCTTAAAGGGAGGATATACTAGCATTCGGGCTGAATTTAGTCAGCGCCACAGGCCCAGTGCAAAGCGCGCTGGCGCAGGCAGGGTTTGGCTCAGGGACTGAATAGCATTACCTTTATGACACGCCGATTGCAGCCCCCAAAAGGTCAGATGAGAACTACAGCAACTTCGATTACCGCGTCTCAAACGACGACACCAACAGTGCAGAGTCCTGGCGCTGTAGCCACGGCAGCTTTCCTAGCGCGCCTAAGAAGCATATGCTACCGCAGATGGTGCCTTTTGCAGCAGCCCCTTGTTTTCCGGTTTACGGGATCCTGACAATTTGGCTCCGCTCAACGTGCCCACTAATAATTTTAGTAGACTAATTCAGCTGCATAGCGCTTTTCGATACAATTAGCTTATTCTTTAGCCCATCGACTCAGTTGCACCTCACCCGCTTCAAGCAGGACTCATGACGATTAAGACAATAACGATTACCAAACCAGATGACTGGCACCTGCACTTGCGTGACGGCGAGATGCTTGGAACAGCAGCGTCCCACACCGCCCGCAGCTTCAGCCGCGCCATCGTGATGCCGAACCTTAAACCCCCCGTTACGACTGTGGGGGGGGCATTGGCGTATCGGCAGCGAATTCTCGATGCCTTGCCAACCGACACAAACTTTTCACCGTTAATGACGCTGTACCTGACGGATAATCTAGCTCAGGAAGAGTTAGTGCGACTCTCTGAAGAGCCTGATGTAGTTGCAGTGAAGTACTATCCAGCCGGTGCTACCACTAATTCTGACAGCGGCGTAACCTCCATCGAAAAAGTTATGCCAACCCTGGAAGTCATGGCTAAGCGCGGCATCCCTCTGCTGATCCATGGCGAGGTCACTGACGGCGAAATCGATATCTT